>ERZ857750.2104-NODE-2104-length-19988-cov-3.197662_pt1 | contig 19988 bp, 16 predicted proteins | sample MGYA00519915_ERZ857750 | MGnify/ENA primary metagenome ERZ857750 (study PRJEB31778, sample SAMEA3449358) | human gut metagenome | biome: human gut; feature: human-associated habitat; material: faeces | place: United Kingdom | collected 2010/2012 ... | reverse complement strand
CCACCACGTCGATGCTCGCCTGGATCCTTAAGGAGGCGGGGGTTGACCCAGGCTTCCTGATCGGCGGCGTGCCGCAGTGGAGCCCGCGCTCCGCGTCGCTCGGTCGCGTCGCCCCGATGTCGCCCTTCGTCATCGAGGCCGACGAATACGACACGGCCTTCTTCGACAAGCGGAGCAAGTTCGTGCACTATCGTCCCAGGACGGCGATCCTCAACAACCTTGAATACGACCACGCGGACATTTTTGAAAATCTGGCCGCCATCGAGAAGCAGTTCCATCATCTCGTGCGCATCATGCCCTCGGAAGGTCTCGTCGTGGCGAACGGCCGCTGCGAGGCGCTTGACCGCGTGCTTGCGAAGGGCTGCTGGAGCGCTCTCGAGCGCTTTGACTCTCAGAACGGCTGGTCGCTTTCCGATGACGGCAAGGCGGCGTTTGAAGGCAGGAGCTTCGGCCGTCTGCAGCTCGGCATGCCCGGCCGCTACAACGAGCTCAATGCACTGGCCGCCGTTGCTGCGGCGCGCAGCGTCGGCGTCCCTCCCGAAAAGTCGCTCGAGGCGCTCGCGGCCTTTGCGGGCGTCAAGCGCAGGATGGAGGTCAGGGGCGTTGAGGACGGCGTGACCGTGATCGACGACTTTGCGCACCATCCGACCGCCATCGCCGAGACGATTCATGCCGTCAGGAGCCGCATGACGTCGGGGAGGCTTCTCGCCGTGCTCGAGCCGCGAAGCAACACCATGAAGCTCGGCACGATGAAGGACAGGCTTGCGGGTGCTCTGCGCGAGGCGGACGAGGTGTTCTGCTTTGCAGGAAAGGGCGTGGCGTGGGAGCCCGCGGAAGTACTCGACGTCATGGGCGAGCGCGCCTTCTGCACGCATGACCTTGACGTGCTCGTTGAGGCCGTGCTCAAGGAGGCCCGTCCGGGAGACACGGTCCTCTGCATGAGCAACGGCGCGTTCGGCGGCATTCACGGCAAGCTCCTTGCAGGACTCGCCGGCAGGCGCGACGCGCAGTGAAGGGTGTCCGGGCGATGACTTCCATTCTTTATCTGCACGGCTTTCTGTCCTCTCCCGAGTCGAACAAGGTGAGGGTGTTCAGAGCGGCGTCCCCCGAGGGCGTGCGCGTGTTCGCTCCCGATCTGAACGTCCCGCCTCTTGAGGCCGACAGGATAATCAGCGCACTGGTCGGGCAGGCGGAGGCCGACAGCCTGACGGTCGTGGGTTCGAGCCTCGGTGGATTCTGGGCCGCGCGAGCTGCCGTCAGGCACGGCCTTCGCTGCGTGCTGCTCAATCCCTGCTTCAATCCCTGGGTGTTCGTGGGCAGGCACATGGGCGTGCAGACGATCTACGGCACGGACAGGAGGATCGAGGTGAAGGCCTCGGCCGCCGACGAACTCATGGCGCTCGCCGAGGAGGTGTCGCCTCTGGCGGTCGATCCCGGACGCACGCTCGTCGTGCTGGGAACGGCGGACGAGACGCTTGACTGGCGGGCGGGGGCGAGGGCCTATGCCGCCTGCAGGCAGGTGATTATTCCAGGAGGGGATCACCGCATCTCGAACATCGGGGCGGTCATGCCCCGTATCATGGACTTCATTCTCAATGAAGGCTGAGGCGGGCGCAGCGCGCCTTGTTTTGGCACAATAGGGGGCGTTTTCCCCTCGACCATCACTCATTCGCCTGGGGCGGATGTAAAGCGACAGATTCATGAATCTCTTTTTTGAAGAAGACGGCTCCTTCAAGGCGGGCACCGTGCTCAGCCAAGCAGGCAACGCCTATCAGGTGCAGCTCCCGACGGGACGCCGCACGAAGATCAAGGCCTCGCACTCGTTCTTCGAGTTCGAGCAGCCTGCTCCCGCAGACCTCGTGACCCGTGCTCAGGCCATGGTGCCCGAGCTCGATCCCGCCTTCCTGTGGGAGGTTGCGCCCGAGGGTGAGTTCACGTACGCGGACCTTGCCGCTGACTACTGGGGCGGCTCGGCCGGCCCTGTTGAAAAGGCTGCCCTTCTCTGGGCGCTTCATGGCAATCCCGTCTACTTCTACCGAAAGGGCCGCGGCGGCTACCGCCGCGCCCCCGAGGACATCCTTCAGAAGGCACTCGAGGCACTTGAGAAGAAGCGCCGTCTGGAGGAGCAACGCAAGGCCTGGACGGCCGAGATGGTGGAGGGAACGCTTCCCGACGTCATCCGCCGCAACGCCATGACGCTTCTCATTCGTCCGGACAAGAACGGCATCGAGTGGAAGGCCCTGAACGACGCCTCCGCCGAAACGCGGCAGACGCCGCTGCGCCTGATGCTCTCGCTCGGCGGAATCGCCTCGCCCTGGCGTTGGCACGTCGACAGCTTCTACGCCATGAACTTCCCGCAGGGCCGCGGCTTCCCTTCCGACCTGCCTCTGCCGCCCGAGGCGGACTGGTCGCAGTATCCGCTTGCGGACGTCAGGGCCTTTTCTATCGACGACTCCGACACGACCGAGGTTGACGACGCTGCGAGCGTCGTGCATCTCGAGGGCGGTCGCACGCGAGTGGGCATTCACATCGCCGCACCTGCGCTCGGCATTCTGCGCGACGATCCGCTCGACAAGGTGGCCCGTGCCCGCATGAGCACGGTCTATGCGCCGGGGCTCAAGACGACGATGCTTCCCGATCCGTGGATCAAGGCCTTTTCGCTTGACGAGGGCCGTGCGGTGCCCTGCCTCTCGCTCTACGTGACGGTGGACGACGAGACCTTTTCCGTTGAGAAGACCGAGACGAGGCTTGAGCGCGTGAGCGTCACGCGCAATCTGCGCTACGACAAGATCGACTCGCTCGTGACCGAGGAGGCGATTCAGTCGGGCACACTCGACGTTGAGTTCGCGGACGAGATCTGCTGGCTCTGGCGCTTTGCTAAAAAGCTTCAGAAGGACCGCGAGGAGGTCAGGGGCCGTCCCGAACCCGTGGGCCGTGTCGACTGGTTCTTCGCGCTGGAAGGCGAGGGCGAGGATGCGCTCATTCGCGTCAAGGGCCGCCGTCGCGGCGCGCCGCTCGACCTGCTTGTCGCTGAGCTCATGATTTTCGCCAACAGCACCTGGGGCCTCTGGATGGAGGAACACGGGACGCCCGGCATCTATCGTTCGCAGCGCATGGGCCGCGTGCGCATGAGCACGACCCCGGGGCCGCACGACGGTCTGGGCGTGGTGCGCTATGCGTGGAGCACCTCGCCGCTGCGCCGCTACGTCGACCTCGTCAACCAGCGCCAGATGATCACGGCCGTGCTTGGCGAGCCGCCCGCCTATCAGGGCAACGACGTCGAGCTCTTCACGATCGTGAGCCAGTTTGAAAACATCTACACGCTCTACGGCGACTTCCAGACCCGCATGGAGCGCTACTGGTCCCTGCGCTGGATCATGCAGGAGAGCGTCGGCCAGATCGAGGCCATCGTCGTCAAGGGCGATCTGGTCCGCATCGACGGGCTTCCCTTCATGCAGCGCGTGCCCGGTCTTCCCGAGGATCTGCCTCGCGGCCGCAAGGTCCTGTTGCAGATCATGGGGTGCGACCTCGTGGACCTCGTCATGGATTCCAGGCTTCTGCGTGTTCTTGACGAAACCGCCGACACCTCGGACGAGGATGAGGAGGCGGCTCTTGAAGAGCAGGCCGCAGTCGAGGGGGGAGAGGAAGCTCAGGGCGGGGACACCGTGTCCGAGTCATCCGCTTCCTGAGTCCCGGACGCAGGTGACAGGGCGGTGATTTCCGCTCCGCCTGCGCCAATAAATTTCAGGGAGCCCCTACCCGAAGGCTTCATACTCGTGGTAGGCTCCCACCTGCGAAAAGTCATGACGGGTTTCGAGTCCCTCCCTTCAGGGGCTCTTCAAGTGTTTCGGAGAAGGTGATGCCTCACAGTCTGAAGGATTACGACGAGCTGCATGACGGCCAGGGCCACCTTGTCCGCGACTCGGAGGAGGCCTCCCGCGCCCTCGAGTGGGTGCAGCAGATCCTTGAGAAGGATCAGGACGAGCACCACGGCGGCGTGGAGCGCAAGGGGGACGAGGATGACGAGGCGCTGCCCATCAGCGACGAGGCTGCAGCCGAGCTCAGGCAACTTCTCGAACCCCTCCATCCGGCCGACGTGGCCTGGATTCTTGAGGCCCTGCCTCTCGACGAACGTCTGGCCGTCTGGAACCTCGTCAAGAGCGAGTCCGACGGTGACATTCTCGTCGAGGTCAACGACGGCGTCCGTGAAACCCTGATCGACGCCATGGATCGCGACGAGCTCGTCGATGCCGTCGAGACTCTCGACACTGACGAGATCGCCGACCTTGTGGACGACCTGCCGCCCGACGTGATGGCGCAGGTTCAGGAAGGTCTCTCCCACGAGGAACGCGCCCAGCTTCGAGCGGCCATGTCGTATCCGGAGGAGAGCGTCGGCGCGCGCATGGACTTTGAGATCGTTTCGATCCGGGAGGAGACGACGATCGAGCTCGTGCTCCGTTACCTTCGCCGCTTCGAGACGCTGCCCGACCACACCGACCAGGTCTTCGTGGTCGATCGTCTGGGGCATCTCAAGGGCACGCTGTCCCTTTCGCAGATCCTCACGACGGATCCCGCGGTCCCCGTCAAGGACCTGATGCACACCGACATGCTGACGCTCAATCCTCTTGAGGACTCGAGCGACGCCGCGCAGGCCTTCGAGCGCTACGACCTCGTGAGCGCTCCCGTGGTCGACGAGGCGGGACGTCTGGTGGGCCGTCTGACGGTCAACGAGATCGTGGACGTGATCCGAGAGGAAAGCGAGGAGGACGCCTTCGCGGCCGTCGGTCTTGACGATGAGCAGGACATCTTCGCCAGCGTGTGGGAGGCCGCCAGAAGCCGCTGGCTCTGGCTGGGCGTCAACCTGTGCACCGCATTCTTCGCGTCTCGCGTGATTTCGGCCTTCGACGGCACGATCGAGCGCGTGGTCGCGCTCGCCGCCCTGATGCCCATTGTGGCGGGCATGGCGGGAAACTCGGGCAACCAGACGCTCACGCTGCTGGTGCGCTCCCTCGCCATGGGGCAGGTGACCGAGGCAAACAAGGCGGACCTCATCAAGAAGGAGGTCCTGGTTTCCATCATCAACGGCATCCTCTGGGGGGCGATCGCAGGTCTGTGCGCCTGGGGACTCTACTGGGATGCACCCGAGGGCAGGATGCTGGGCCTCGTGATGTTCCTCGCCATGTTGCTCAACATTATTCAGGGTGCCGTGGTCGGTCTGGCCGTGCCGCTCATCCTCCGCTACTTCGGCCGTGATCCGGCCATGGGCGGATCGGTGCTTCTCACCTTCACGACCGACTCGGGCGGCTTCCTCATCTTCCTGGGGCTTGCCACCTTCTTCTTCGCGTCGTAAGAGCGGGGGACGGGCGCGGTCGAGCGCCGTCTCTTCAAAGATCGCCGAAAAGGCGCTTCAGGTCATCCATGCCCTTTTTCCCTGCGGCGGGAGCGTCTCCCTCCGCTTTGGAGATCTCGCGGATGGTGTAGCCCTCCTCGATGACGTCGCGCCAGTAGCTGCCGGGCGAGCCCGAGTTGAGAAAGCGGTCCGCGGCTTCAGGACCGATGTTCTTTACGCGCACGAGCCTGTGCGTGTCGAACTCGACGTCGAGATGACGCGCTCTGGCGTCGTAGCCGGCGGACATAATGCCGCCGCGGTGAATGGGTCTGCGCTTCATGGTGTGTCCGATGAATCCGTGAACGATGGGTCAGATCATTGTATCCCCGCAGGATCGGATGCCCGGAGAGGGTAAATACCTCGTATAAAGTGCCCGAAGCTTGAGGCAGACCATGCTTTCGGGCGTTTCAAAACTTGAAAGGGCGGCAGCTTTTTTGCTAGCATCGCCCCCTGATCGAACACTACAAAGGATTTGAGGCTCCTGCGGGAGCTGGAGAAGCATCCGCTCTCCCCGCCGCCTGCCACCCCTCCGGCATGGACGCGCGGCTCACAAGACAGACTTCATGACCTTCAGAAAACAACCTCGACAATTCCGGATCTCGCATCTTGTTTCGGTGAGCGTGCTCGCCCTGACGCTCGGCGGAGCCGCGTTCTGGTCGGATTCCGACTATGCAAGCACTGCGCCCGCGCTTTCGTATGCGCAGGAGGACCTGAACGCTCGTGCGGATCTCAGGCAGCGCGAGGGCGTGCTCTCCGGCGTCACACCGTCCCTGTCGCTGCTCGATGCGCCTGCTGCGGCGAGGGAGGAGGCGACGGCCTCCTCGGAGGAGCTGACGGTCGAGGACAACGTCATTCATGAAGGCAGCCCCCGCCATCTAGTGGCGGAATACATCAGCAGAACCTTCCGTGTCTCGATGCGGGATGCCCGCCAGATCACGGACTGGGCCGTGGAGATCGGCGAGGCCAGGGATCTTGATCCCCTGCTCATTCTCGCCGTCATCGGAACGGAGTCGAGCTTCAAGCCGACGGCCAGGTCGAATGCGGGCGCAGAGGGCCTGATGCAGGTCATGACGAGCGTGCATGAGGCGAAATTCGATGCCTTCGGAGGCCCCGAGGCCGCCTTCGATCCCTATGCGAACATGGTGGTCGGCACGGACATTCTTTCCTATCTGATCCGCCGGACGGGCAGCGTCAGGCGCGCCCTCAAGTGGTACAGCGGCGCGGCCAATCTCGAGGACGATCGAGGGTACGGAGCTCGCGTGATGCGCGAGCACGGCCTTCTTACCGTTGCGGCCGAAGGCAGGACCGATGCGGCGGTAAAGCTTCACCGCGCTGGCAAGTCGGCGTCGGAAGGCGGGGCTGGCAATGCCGCCAAGCTGAGCTTTGCGCACTGGACCAAACTCTCCGAACGGACCGAGGGCGCTCCCCGCGCCCGCAATGCAGACCTGCGCGGCAAGGCTCAGGCGTCCTGATGCCTACCGCTCTCCGTAGTCGCCCGTCAGGGTGTTGAGCCAGACGGCTGCGGCGATGCCCGCAGTTTCGGTTCTCAGTACGCGCGGGCCGAGCAGGACGGCGAGCCAGCCGGCCTCTTCGGCCAGATCGATCTCCTCAGGCGAGAATCCGCCTTCGGGGCCCACGGCGAATGCCACCGACTTCTCCTCGCCCGTCAGCCTCGTGCCGTGCGCGGCCCCGGGAGCCAGAACGAGCCTGCGGTCCGCCTGCGTGCCGAGCATCGCCTCCTTGAAGGAGGATGCGCCGCGGATTTCGGGCACGACGTTGCGTCCGCACTGTTCGGCGGCCGATACGGCGATGTCGCGAAGCTTCTGAAGGCGCTTTTCGAGACGTTCTCCCGCGAGCTTCGTCACGCTGCGCGCGGCGGGCGTCAGCACGATTTCGGAGACGCCCGTCTCTACGGCCTTTTCCACGATCCAGTCAAGCTTTTCAGGTGATACGAGCGCCTGCACGAGCGTCATGCGCACGGGGGGCTCGACCTCGGGCGTCTCGACCGCGTCGAGCGCAACGTAGGCGCCGTCCTGATCGAATCTGATGCGGCCCCGCCACTGGCGTCCCGTTCCGTTGAAGACGACCGTCTCCTCGCCTGTTCGCAGACGAAGAGCGCGTCCCGCGTGGTGGGCGGCCTTGGGCGACAGGACGACTTCCGCCTGCTCGGCGAGAGCCTTGTCGAGCGCTTCGGTCTCGACTTCAACGTAAAAGCGTGGTGCGGCCATGAGTTCTCCTTGACGTTCTCTCCGCCGTGAACGACGGAGATTCTCTACTGCGTTAGCAACTTGCGCTGCTGATTACTTCGGTGGATTCCTGCTGCTGATTCGGCGCCGGCTTTTTAGACCGACCCAAATTCACTTGAGCCTGAGCATTCCTCTCAGACTCCCCACAGGCTAACGAGCTTCGTCCGCGCTCTTGATTAGATGGTCAGCTCCAGAAGGGGCATCGAACACCGGAGACCATCAATGCAGAACTTGACAACTTACAAACAAAAGAAGCACTCTCTCTTAAATCTCGCTTCTGGCCGAGAATACCGCGGCATCTAAGTGCCAATGAGTCCAGTGAAAACTCATACGATAAGAGGAGTGCTTCATCATGAATAGTACACAAGTTTTCGAGAAATGCAAGATTGCTGTTGCGATTGGTATCGACCTGGCCAAGGATCACTGCGACGTTGTTGCATATAACGCCGACAACAAGATCTGCTTCACCAAAGCCAATATGCCCTACCCGAAGCTTAGGACGGAGATATAAGCCGCAATTGGGTAAAACAGGATGGGAAGTCTGCGGACATGCGGGTTTCCGCATTCCCAATCCATGTGCGGAGAGGAGCTCCGTGGTTTCACGCTCGGTTGGCCCCCTCCTTTTGTTGCTAAAATAATAGATTAAGTCAGACAGCGGCGTACAAACCTTAGGGAAGGTCGCCGCCTTGCCTTTTCGGGGTTTCTTCCCTCCGGTTTTCTTCAATCCGCTCACAGAAATACTATGACCTCTCAAGCCTCTGCTCAGATGATGGCCAACGCGATCCGTGCCCTCAGCATGGACGCCGTCCAGAAAGCCAAGTCCGGTCACCCGGGCATGCCCATGGGCATGGCCGATATCGCGACGGCCCTCTGGTCGCGTCACCTTCGTTTCAATCCGACGAATCCGAAGTGGACCGGCCGCGACCGCTTCATCCTTTCGAACGGCCATGGCTCGATGCTGCAGTACGCTCTGCTGCACCTCACCGGCTACGACCTTTCGATCGACGATCTGAAGGCTTTCCGTCAGCTGCACAGCAAGACGCCCGGCCATCCCGAAGTGGATGTCACGCCCGGCGTTGAAACGACGACTGGCCCGCTCGGTCAGGGCATCGCCAACGGCGTCGGCATGGCGCTTGCCGAAAAGATGCTTGCGAACGAATTCAACCGCGAGGGTTTCCCTGTCTTTGACAACCGCACCTACGTCTTCCTAGGCGACGGCTGCATGATGGAGGGCATCAGCCACGAAGTCTGCTCGCTCGCCGGCGTCTGGAAGCTCAACAAGCTCATCGCCATCTACGACGACAACGGCATTTCGATCGACGGTGACGTCAAGGGCTGGTTCGGCGACGACACGCGCGGCCGCTTCGAAGCCTACGGTTGGAACGTGATCGGCCCGGTCGACGGCCATGACATCGACGCCATGGACGCCGCCATCGCCGAGGCCAAGCTCTCCGAGGATAAGCCCACCCTCATCATCGCCCGCACCACCATCGGCAAGGGCTCGCCCAACCGTCAGGGTACCGCCAAGGTCCACGGTGAAGCGCTCGGCGATGAGGAAATCGCCGCCACCCGCGCCGCGATCGGTTGGCCCTACGCTCCGTTCGAGGTTCCGCAGGAGGTCTATGACGCCTGGGATCACCGTGCCGAAGGCGCCCGCATCGAAGCCGAATGGCAGACGATGTTCGACGGCTATGCCGCCCAGTATCCCGAGCTCGCCGCAGAACTCAAGCGCCGCCTCGCCGGCGACCTGCCCGAAAACTGGTCCGACACCGTGATGGACGCCCTCTGCGCCGCCGAAGAGGCTGCCGAGACCGTCGCCACCCGCAAGGCCAGCCAGAAGGCCCTCAACGCTCTTGCGCCCGCGCTTCCCGAACTGCTCGGCGGTTCCGCCGACCTGACGGGCTCGAACCTCACGAACTGGACCGGCGTCAAGTCGCTTAACAGCGGCGACTTCCTTGCCCGCCACATCAGCTACGGCGTCCGTGAGTTCGGCATGTCCGCCATCATGAACGGCATTGCGCTCTACGGCGGTTTCATTCCGTACGCCGCCACGTTCCTGACGTTCTCCGACTATTCCCGCAACGCCCTGCGCATGTCCTCCCTCATGAAGCAGCGCGTCATCAACGTCTTCACGCATGACTCGATCGGCCTTGGTGAAGACGGCCCGACGCATCAGTCCGTCGAGCACGTGCCCAGTCTGCGCCTCATCCCCGGCATGCATGTCTGGCGTCCCGCCGACACGGTCGAGACGATCATCGCTTGGGCGAGCGCCATCGAGCGCCGCAACGGCCCGTCCTGCCTCGTGTTCACGCGCCAGAACGTTCCGTTCCTCGATCGTGACGAAGTGGATGCCGACGCGATCGCCCGCGGCGCTTATGTTGCCGCCGAAGCGCCTGCCGGCGCCGGTGAAGCCGAAGTCGTGCTTCTCGCCACGGGTTCCGAAGTTGGTCTCGCCATGAAGGCCCGCGCCGAGCTGACGGCCCGCAACGTTCAGGTCCGCGTCGTTTCCATGCCCTGTGCGAACCTCTTCGACGAACAGGACGAGGAATACCGCCGCGCCGTGCTGCCCGAAGGCGTGCCCGTGCTTGCCATCGAGGCTTCCAAGTCCGACCTCTGGTACAAGTACTTCTCCGGCAAGGGCGCCGTGATCGGCGTCGATACCTTCGGCGAAAGCGCGCCGGCCTGCGTCCTCTGGGAACGTTTCGGCTTTACGGTTGAAAACGTGGTTGCCAAGGTTGAGCAGCTTCTCAAGTAACAACAAAGACAGAAGGATTAGACATGACCATTCGTGTTGCCATCACCGGTTTCGGCCGCATCGGCCGCAACGTTCTCCGCGCTCACTACGAGGGCGGCAAGAAGCATGACGTCGAAATCGTCGCGATCAATGCCCCCGGCGACCTCGCCATCCACGCCCATCTTCTCAAGCACGACTCCTGCCACGGCCGCTTCAACGCTGACGTGCAGGTCGAAGGCACGGACACGCTGATCGTCAACGGCGACCGCATCCGCGTCTTCGCCACGCGCGACCCGAAGGAGATCCCCTGGGGAGAACTCAACGTCGACGTCGTGATGGAGTGCACGGGCGCCTTCAATTCGAAGGAAAAGAGCATGGTGCACATCGAGCAGGGCGCCAAGAAGGTCCTGCTCTCCGCTCCCGGCAAGACGGCTGACGCTACGGTTGTCTACGGCGTCAATCAGGAGGTCCTCAAGGCCTCCGACCTCGTCGTCTCCAACGCCTCCTGCACGACGAACTGCCTCGCTCCGCTCGCCAAGGCCCTGCACCGCACGGTAGGTATCGAACGTGGCCTGATGACCACGGTCCACTCCTACACGAACGACCAGGTCCTCACCGACGTCTATCACAAGGACATGCGCCGCGCTCGCGCTGCCACGCTTTCCATGATCCCGACGAAGACCGGCGCAGCCAAGGCCGTGGGCCTCGTGCTTCCTGAGCTCAACGGCCTGCTCGACGGCTTCGCCGTCCGCGTCCCGACGATCAACGTCAGCTTCGTCGACCTCACCTTCATCGCCAAGCGCGACACGAGCGTCGAGGAAATCAACGCCCTCGTGAAGGCCGCCTCCGAGTCCGAAGACCTCGCCGGCATCCTCGGCTACAACGACGAGCTTCTCGTCTCCACCGACTTCAACGGCGATGACCACAGCTCGATCTTCGACTCCACGCTGACGAAGGTCTCCGGCAATCGTCTTGTGAAGGTCACTGCCTGGTACGACAACGAATGGGGCTTCTCCAACCGCATGCTTGACACGGCCTGCGCGATGATGGCCGCCAAGTAAACGGCAAGTTCCGATGATCATGAAAGCCATGCCCCGGATCCGCATCCTCGGCGTGGCTTTCGCACTTTATGTTTCCTGAGCGGCGCAATGCGCCGCACTCCCTTTCGGAGAACAAGTCATGCACGTTCTGACTCTTGAAAAGCTTGCCAAGGACGGTCTTCTCGCCGGCAAGCGCGTCCTGATCCGCAGCGACCTCAACGCGCCGCACGATGAAAACGGCCGCATTACCAACGAAACCCGTCTTGTGGCCAGCGTTCCCGCCATCCGCACCGCGCTTGACGCCGGTGCCGCCGTGATGGTGATGAGCCACCTCGGCCGTCCGACGGAAGGCACCGTGACGCCGGCCGACAGCCTCGCGGGCGTTGCCCGCCGCATGGGCGAGCTTCTGGGTTGCGACATGCCGCTCGTCGCCGACTGGGTTGATGGCGTCAAGGTCGGGCCCGGCCATGTCGTGATGCTCGAAAACTGTCGCTGCAACGTTGGCGAAAAGAAGTGCAACGACGAACTCTCGAAGAAGTACGCCGCCCTCTGCGACGTCTATGTCAACGACGCCTTCGGCACGGCCCACCGCGCCCAGGCTTCCACGGTCGGCGTCGCCCGCTACGCTGACGTCGCCTGCGCCGGCCCCCTGATGGCTGCTGAAATCGACGCCCTCACGAAGTCCGTCGAGGAGGCCCGTCACCCGCTCGCCGCCATTGTCGGCGGCTCCAAGGTCTCCACGAAGCTCACGATCCTCTCCAACCTCGCCGAAAAGGTCGACCGCCTGATCGTCGGCGGCGGCATTCTCAACACGTTCCTTCTCGCTGCGGGCAAGCCGATCGGCAAGTCCCTCGCCGAGCCCGAGCTCGTCGATGAATGCCGCAAAGTGCTCGCCGTGCTCGCCGCCAAGGGCGCCAGCCTGCCGATGCCCGTCGACGTCGTGGTCGCCAAGGCCTTCTCGGCCGACGCCGAGCATCGCGTTGCCGATGTGGACGACGTTGCCGAGGATGAAATGATCCTTGACGTCGGTCCCAAGACCGCCGCGATCCTTGCCGACATTCTCAAGAGCGCCGGCACGATCGTCTGGAACGGCCCGGTCGGCGTCTTTGAAATGGCTCCCTACGCCGAAGGCACCCGCGTGATGGCCGACGCCATCGCCGAGGCGACCGACAAGGGCGCCTTCTCGATCGCCGGCGGCGGCGACACGGTTTCCGCCGTGCACCAGTTCGGCATTGCCGACCGTGTCTCCTACATCTCCACGGGCGGCGGCGCCTTCCTTGAGTTCCTGGAAGGCAAGAAGCTCCCGGCCGTGGCCGTGCTTGAAGAGCGCGCCGCTCAGTAACAGGATCGCTGATCCGCATCCGGACGGCGGCAGGACCCATGGCCTCCGTCCGGACAACAAGGCGCCCCGCCTGAGGCGGGACGCCAACCGCATGCAGAGAAACCCCTTTGAGGAGAGAAAACATCATGAAGGAAGCCATTCTTGAACGATTCCTGCTCTATGTGGCCGTCACGAGCCAAAGCGACGGGAAGGCAGGCGTCGTCCCGAGCACCGAAGGCCAGCGCAAGCTCGCCGGCATGCTCGCCGAAGAACTTGCCGAACTCGGCTTCGTCAACATTGAGATTTCCGAATACAGCGTGCTGACGGCACTGCTTCCGGGCAATCTTCCCGACAACAAGGCCGTTCCGACGGTCGGCTGGTGCTGCCATCTCGACACTGTGGATGCCGGCCTCAGCCCCGACGTCCATCCTCAGGTGATCCGCGGCTATCAGGGCGGCGACATCTGCCTGAACAAGGAAAAGGACCTGTGGATGCGCACGTCCGAGCATCCTGAAATCGAGAAGTACGTGGGCGACGACATCGTCGTCACCGACGGCACCTCGGTGCTCGGTGCGGACAACAAGTCGGCCATCGCCAACGTCATGACGGCCTTCGACATCGTCGTGAAGGAAAACCGCCCGCACGGCGACATCTACGTCGCCTTCGTCCCCGACGAGGAGATCGGCCTTCTCGGCGCCAAGAAGATCGACTTCTCGAAGTTCCCCGTCGACTTCGCCTACACGGTCGACTGCTGCGAGCTCGGCGAAGTGGTCTACGAAACCTTCAATGCAGGCAGCGCCACGATCCGCATCAAGGGCGTCACGGCCCATCCGATGTCCTCCAAGGGCGTTCTCGTCAACCCGACTCTCATCGCCACGGACTTCGTGCAGATGATGGACCGTGGTTCGACGCCTGAATGCACCGAGGGCACCGAAGGCTTCGTCTGGGTCAACAGCATCGTCTCGAACCCCTCGCAGGCCACGGTTTCGATCAAGATCCGCGACCACAATCGCGAGAAGTACGAGGCCAAGAAGGAGCTCATCGCCTCCGCTGTCGAATACCTGAAGGTCCGCAATCCGCGCGCCAGGATCGAACTTGAAGTGAAGGACATGTACGGCAACATCGCCGACGCGCTCACGGACGACAACCGCTGCGCCGTCGACCATCTCTATCGCGCGCTCGAGATCGCCGGCGTCAAGGCCAACACGATTGCCATGCGCGGCGGCACGGACGGTTCCTTCATCTCGACGCAGGGCGTCATCACGCCCAACTACTTCACGGGCGGCCACAACTTTCACAGCAACTGCGAATTCCTGCCGCTTGGTGCGGCCGTGAAGAGCACGGAAGTGACGCTCACCCTGATCGACCTGATTGCAGGCACGAAGCACTAAGGTCAGGCTTGCTCTGAACCTGAACGGGCGTCCTCACGCTGTGAGTGGACGCCCGTTTTCGTGAGGGCGGCAGGACGGAAACGGAAAGGGAAATCATGACGACACAGCTTCATGTGACGGCACTCGGTCTGCCGGGCGTCCTGCTTTTGAAGAGCATCGTTCACGCGGATGCGCGCGGCAGCTTCACGCAGAGTTGGCAGGCGGCTGACTGGCGCGCGGCGGGCGTGGACATTGCCTTCATGCAGGACAATCTCGTCTGCAACGCCCGCAGAGGGACGCTGCGCGGCATGCACTGGCAGCGTGAGCCGCATGCGCAGGCCAAGGCCGTGCAGTGCGTCAGAGGAGCGCTCCTTGACGTTGTGGCAGACGTGAGGCCCGAGAGCTCGCTGTTCGGCAGGTGGATTTCCGTCGAGCTCAAGGCTGGCGAGGGGGAGTCTCTCTATGTGCCAGCCGGCTATGCGCACGGCTACGTGACGACGGAGGACGATACGATCGTGCTCTACAAGGTCGACAAGCCATGGGTGCCGGGGTCGGAGGCCTCGTGTCGATGGAATGATCCGACGCTGAACATCGACTGGCGGTGCGAAAATCCCATCCTCTCCGAGAAGGACGCCGCAGCCCCCTTCCTTTTGCCGTGAGAAAGGTCTGAATGCAGAAAAGCCTGCCGATCCGGCAGGCTTTTCTCACAAGTCGACTTATTTTTGCGGGTCTTCCGCGTCAAGTCCCTTTCGCTTCTGGATGAACTTCCAGACCATGCCCACGAGGACGGGGCCTGAGATGGCGGCGATGATGCCGAGAAGAAGGATGAGAGAGAGGTTGTTCTTGATGAACGGGATGTTGCCGAAGAGGTAGCCTGCGCCGACGATCGAGACAGCCCAGAGAATGGCACCTGCGCCGCTGAAGAGCTCGAAGCGGATGCCGTTCATGCGGGCTGCGCCTGCAATGAGCGGCGCGAAGGCGCGGACGATCGGCACGAAGCGGGCGAGCAGGATGGTCTTGCCGCCGTGGCGCATGTAGAAGTCGTGAGCGTGGCGGAGCTTCTTTTCGTTGATCCAGGAGATGTTGCCGCTGTAGATGCGGTTGCCGAGCCAGCGGCCCTGCTCGTAGCCGAGCGTGTTGCCTGCGATGGCGCCGACGATGACGGCGAGCATGATGAGCCAGGGACTGGCCGTACCGGAGGCGGCGACGGTGCCTGCAACGAAGAGAAGAGAGTCTCCCGGCAGGAATGACATGATCACGAAGCCAGTCTCCAGGAAGAAGATGAGGAACATGGCGGCGTAGATGAGGGTGCCGTAGTCCGTGGCGAGGGAAACGAGAAAGGCGTCCGTATTGGTAAAGAGGTTGACTACGAGATCGAGGATGTCCATCTGAGAATCCCAGGTGATTGTTTCCTGCCCCCGAGGGAGGGCCGGCCATGTGCAAGGAGCGGAGATTGCACATATCATACTGAATGCAGTCCCCGGCTGACGGGGCATATCTTAACGAATTGAAATTGCCCGAGGCTTATGCAAAACCTGATGCCGCGCACGCTTGCGCCCAAACGAAGCATTGCTGAACTACCGAGCCAGCTCATCAGCCAGATTGCGGCAGGCGAAGTGATCGAGCGTCCTGCCTCCGTTGTGAAGGAGCTGGTGGAGAATGCAATCGACGCTGGCGCCGGTGAGATCGACGTCAAGCTCGATGGCGGTGGCCTCAAGCGCATCGTCGTAACCGACAACGGCTCAGGCATTCCGAAGGACGAGCTGGCGCTAGCCCTCAGACGGCACGCCACCAGCAAGATCCGCGACCTTCTTGAGCTCGAGCGCGTCGGAAGCCTCGGCTTTCGCGGCGAGGCCCTGGCGTCGATTGATGCCGTTGCCGAGATGAGCATCCGCAGCCGCACGCCTGAGGCCGACAGCGCATGGGAGATCTCCGACGGAGAGGTGCATCCCGCCGCAGGCGTCGTCGGCACGCGCGTGGAGGTGCTCGACCTTTTCTACAAGACGCCGGCTCGCCGCAAGTTCATGAAGTCCGACGCGACGGAAACGGCTCATGTGACCGAATATCTCGAGCGCCTGGCGCTCGCCAACCCCGACATCGGCTTCACGCTTTCGGCAAACGGTCGCAATGTTCTGAAGCTTCCTGCCGCCACGAACGTTGTTGACCGCATTGAGGCGCTGATGCCCAGAGCCTTCAAGGGACAGCACCGCGAGGTGGCGGCCGAGGAGGACGGCATGACGATTCGAGGACTCGCCGGCATTCCGGCCATCGCCCGCAGTCGTGCGGACGGGCAGTACTTTTTCGTCAATGGCCGCTATGTGCGCGACAAGACGCTCATGCATGCCGTCAAGGCCGCCTATCAGGACGTGCTGCACGGCCAGAGCCAGCCCGTCTTCTGTCTCTATCTGACGCTGGATCCGACTGCGGTCGACGTAAACGTACATCCCGCCAAGCTTGAGGTCAGGTTCAGGGAGTCGAGCAGGGTACACCAGTTCGTCATGCATGCCGTGAAGGCGGCTCTCGCGCCGCCCACCGCCTCGCTTCTGAATGGTGAGGAGACCGAGGCAGCCCTGCCTGCTCAGAAACGGCAGGAGGCCGCACGTCCCGTGCAGTCGTCTGCACCGTCCGTTTTTTCATCAGGCTCGCTCGGTAGCACTCCCGCATTCACCGCACCTTTGCGTCCCGTGTTCAAGCCCGAATCCTGTCCTGACGTCAGCACGGCTATGCGCCTTTTCGGCGCGGACGTCGATACTGCCAGAGCGGCTGCGCAGGGCAGAGTTCCTGAGGGACGCTTCTCGGGACGGAAAGACGGCAATTGGCTCAAGAGCGAGAAAGTGCCGCCTGCCGAACCCGAATCCGGACGTCTCGACCTTCAGGGAGGATCCTTCCTGAAGGAGACGAATGAGGCAACGTCTCTCGGGCCGATTGACGTGCCCCCGCCCGAAACGGCCGAGGGCATGAGCTTCGAGGAGATTGTCGAGGCGGTTCCGTCCGCTTCCGACAAGACCTCGGCATGTGTTGCGGCCACTCCCGCATCTGAAGCTTGCAAGCCCGCGACGCTTCCTCCGGGGACGCTCGGCCGCGCCATTGCCCAGATCGGCGGCATCTACATTCTGGCGGAGAATGAGCGCGGGCTCGTGGTGGTTGACATGCACGCGGCGGCTGAGCGAATCACCTACGAGCGTCTCAAGCGCGAGATGGACGCCCGCGGCATCGCCGTACAGCAGGTTCTGATCCCGCAGGTCTTCCGCGTGAACCCGCTTCTCTTTTCCGTCTTTGAGGAAAACCGCGAGCTTCTTTCCACGCTCGGCCTTGAGCTCACGGGGGCCGGAGATTGCGCCGTCGCCGTGCGTGCGCTCCCGATGCTCTGCAAGGACATGCCGTCCCAGACGGTGGAGACCATGGTGAAGTGTCTTCTAGAGGATCTTCAGAACTTCGGTGAGACGTCTGTCATCGAGGAGCTCAGAAACAGGCTTCTCGCCACGGTCGCCTGTCATGGCTCCGTGCGCGCGCACCGCCGTCTCACCCTGCCCGAAATGGACAGGCTTCTGAGGGACATGGAGGAGACCGAGCGGGCCGACCAGTGCAACCACGGCCGTCCGACATGGCGGCAGATGACGCTTACAGACTTGGACAAGCTCTTCATGAGGGGCAAGTGATGGACGCGATTGAAAAGGTCCTGCATGAATGCGGGCAAAAGCCGCAGGCGCTGATGATTCTTGGGCCTACGGCGGGCGGCAAGTCCGCTCTTTCTCTGGAGATCGCCCGACGTCATGACGTTGAGATCATCTCCATGGATTCTGCGCTTGTCTACAGGGGCATGGACATCGGCACGGCAAAGCCGACGAAGGAGGAAAGGGCGGTATGCCCGCACCATCTGATCGACATCCGTGACATTGGTGAGGCCTACAGCGCCGCCGATTTTCTGGAGGATGCCGTGAGACTCGTGGGTGAGATCCGCTCGAGAGGGCGGCTTCCGCTCATAGTGGGCGGCACGATGCTCTACGCCAAGGCTCTCAGAGACGGCATCAACGACATGCCGTCAAGCACGCCTGAGGTTCGCGAGGCGGTGGCGACTGAGGCGGCTGAACGGGGCTGGCCATCCATGCATGAAGAACTCGGGAGGATCGATCCCGTGACGGCCGCCAGACTAGCGCCCAACGACAGCCAGCGCATCGGGCGCGCTCTGGAGGTCTGGAAAATGACGGGCAGGCCGATCTCGGCCTTCCATGCAGAGAGTGTTCGCAGACCTGCGGTGGAGACGTTGACGATGGGGCTGCTGCCCTCGGACAGAAAGTGGCTGCATGCCCGAATCGAGGCAAGGTTTGAACAGATGCTTGCCGATGGCTTTCTGGATGAGGTTAGGTCTCTGATGATGCGTCCAGACTACGATCCTGACAGCCCGGCCATGCGGGCCGTAGGCTATCGACAGGCAATTGATTTCATCGAGGGGCGCACCGACATGGCGGCCTTTTATCTGGCAGGCGTTGCGGCCACCCGACAGTTGGCCAAGAGACAGATGACCTGGATGCGCAGCATGCAGGATGCCTTGCTGGTGGATCCATTGGCTCCCGAAGTGCTGGACAAGGTGGAAGGCTTGATCCGATCATTGAACTGATGAAGTTGTAGGGGAGGCGCCTGAATCAGGCCCTCCCTATCTTTGAGTTGCTTTATGGGTAGACGTATTGGTAGGTACCGTCTTTGTAGAGCAACCATCCAGCATCCCCCGTCAGGATGTTGCCATTGACCGTTGCGGTTTGAGGATCTGAGATTTTGACGTCGTAGCCTAGGAGTTGGATGACGGATGTTGAAACCTGTTGATGGAAGGCAGCGAGATCGTTGTCAAAGACCTTGCGATAGGTTGCCATAACTTCCGCATTGTCACTGGCAATGAAGAGAGGAACTGTATAGCTATCCCTCTGAACAGTGCCTTGATTGTAGGTTTTGTTGGTGACGTAAGCTCCGTGATCAGACGTATAGAGCAACAACCAGTTTTTGAGCCCCTTCTTCTGGATGCTCTCGTAAACAGTTTGAATAAGCTTGTCGGTCTTGAGGATAGTGGCGTCATAGTGGTCGACGATGCTATCGCCGTACACTGAGACCTCTTCTGTAGACAGCAGGGTTCCGTACGGAGTGTGGGAACCTCGCTGATGAAGAATCACAAACTGCCTTCCCGTATTGAAGTTGACCGTATCAAACTGGGTAAGAAGGTTGAAGTCGGGCATGCTTTCCCGGTCCGAAAGCCCGAAGGCTTCAGGAAAGGTGATTTTATCGATCCACTTTCCGCCGATCAGGTTCAAGATGTTCATCTCATTTCGAGCTTGAGCTGTGAACCAATAGGTTTGAAATCCTTGATCCTTGGCGAGCCTGAATAGGTTCGTTGTTCCGTGCATGATCTGCACCATGCCGTTGGGTTGTGGAATGGCGTTGAAAAGCGTCGGAAGAGCAACAGCCGTCATGAAGGCTGCGGAATGGATGGGGCGGACAATGAAGTCGTCGCGTCCCTTGATTTCAGAGAAAAAGGGCGTCGTGTTGCGTTCGTAACCGAAGGCTCCTACATGGGCTGCAGATTCACTTTCGCCTACGATGAAGATGATGTGGTCGATTTTGGGATCACTGAGTCGAGTAGGGGCGAGTGACCTGTAGTCGGTGATCTTGCTGAGGTTGAACACTTTGTAGGGCAAAACTCGTCCAAGAAAATAGCCGAATGAGAAATAGTTCGACTTGACCTTGCCGTAGGAGGTTTTGGGTGAGATGCCGTGTTCTTGACGGGTGTCGAAGGAGCGAATGCTGACGATGGCGATCAAGAGGACGAACAGCACATCTAAAATCGGGTTCATCTCGGAAGTCCGTGGAACGCGGCCTTGACTTTTAAGAAAAAGTACAGA
>ERZ857750.2102-NODE-2102-length-20000-cov-19.227827_pt1 | contig 20000 bp, 20 predicted proteins | sample MGYA00519915_ERZ857750 | MGnify/ENA primary metagenome ERZ857750 (study PRJEB31778, sample SAMEA3449358) | human gut metagenome | biome: human gut; feature: human-associated habitat; material: faeces | place: United Kingdom | collected 2010/2012 ... | reverse complement strand
GTATAATAAATGATGTTAAAGCTGATATTATAAAAAATAATACAAGTGATAAAACACAAATTGCAAATACAATAAACAATATAACTAATAACTATAATGTAACTTTAACAGATGCTCAAGTTGATAAAATAATAGCTTTAATGCAAAAAATAGCTGCACAAAACTATGATTATAATGAGATGAAAGCTACTTTAAATAACGTATCTGATGTTGTGCAAGATAACTTAAAAGAATCTGGTGAAAATATAGGTAACTCAGGAATATTAAGTTCTATTGGTTCATTCTTCAGTTCTATAGGAAACTGGTTCTCTAACTTATTTTCTAGTTCTGAAGATTTAGGTATATTAGGTGAAACAAATGATTCTATGTTAGGTAGTGATTCTATAATAGATGCAACTAATAAAGCTGCTGAAAATTTACCTTCAAAAGAAGAAGCTCAAAGTTTCTTCACAAAAATAGTTAATTGGTTTAAAAGTTTATTCTCATCAGACAATTCTAATAATAGTTCTGATGATTTAAATAAAAACAACGGTTCTACAATGATGAACCCAGATAGTAGCGATAGTAACAATGATAACACTAATAATAGTGATAGCAATACAAATACTGATTCTAATAACGACAGTAATTCTGATAGTAATGTAAATCAAAACACTGATAATAATTCATCAAATGAAAATACATTAAATCCAGAAGTACAAACTGATACAGAACATTTCGATACTAACCAATAAATTTAAAACAAAATGGGGCTGTCGCAAAATAAAATTTGCGATGGCCCTTTTCTAATTCTATTTATCTTTTTTTGTATATATTTATACTTTCTTCGTCAATGATTTTTAAGTTACCATTATCAATAACATATATATTATCACAAAGTTGTTCTATGTCTTCAAAATTATGACTAGTTAGGAGAATAGTGCGTCCTTCTTTTTGAAGCTCTTTTATTATTTCTTTTATATCTTGATATGTTTTATAATCAAGAGCATTAAATGGTTCATCTAAAATAAGTATATCTTGGTCTTCCATAATAGCTTGAGCTATACCAAGTTTTTGTTTCATCCCTAATGAATAATTACTAACCTTAACTTTATTATTAGGATTTAATCCAACTCTTTCCATAGTTTGTATTATTTTATTATTACTAATCTTATTATTAATTCCAGCTAGGAATTTTAAGTTGTCTAGTCCACTATACATACTGATATATCCAGGTTCATTAATAAATACACCTACATTTTTGGGGAAATCAACTTTATCTCCTAATTTTTCATTCCTTATATAAACCTGCCCACTATCAGGTGAGGTAAATCCACATATTAATTTAAATAAAACAGATTTTCCACTACCATTTGCTCCTACAATACCTACAGTACTACCTTTTTTTATATCTAGATTTATATTATTTAAAATATTTATTCCATCATATTCTTTTGAAATTCTGTCTAACTTTATTACAGTTTCCATAATGTGTTCAACCTTTCTAATCAATTAATATTTTTTTATACGCAAATTTTTCTATATAAATAAAGCTTAACAAAATAAACGCTGATAATTCTATAATTACAGGGATCAATGTTAAGCCATAATCTCCTATATATTTAAATCGTGATAAGCTTGAAATTCCAAATGGCAAGTATAAGCACCACTTAAAAGGTAAAAAGCATAAACTATTTAATAATAGTAAACTTAAAAATGATAAGGTCATGTTTTTACTTAAACTGTATAGTAAGATTAATACTAATACCTGTAAGCTTAAATCTAAAACTTTAATTATGAAGATATTAGTACTTAATTGTATTACTTGAGAAGTAATTGGTATATTATTAAAAATACCAATTGCAATCGGAATAGCTATATTTAATAATACATAACTAACTACAAATAGCATTGAAGTCTTTAAAATAGAATTCATCCATTTTATCCCTTTTCCAAATCTTATGTTTATAAATAAACTCCTCTCACTACTTTCTTGTTCTAGAAATATAGCTATTATATATATTGGAGTTGTATTTAAAACTAACATTTCTAAGAATTCAATAATTCGAATATTATTGACTGGATGTCCTACAAATAGATTTACTAAATAATCGTTCATTGATTCAAAAGAGCTATTACCTTTCAGAAGCCCCCAAAAAGACATTAATATTAATACACTACATATCATAACTATATTATATCTTGAAAATAGAAGTCTTTTATAATAACTTATCTTATTTTTCCTTATATCTTTAATTTTTAACTTTTTATTCCAATATTTTTTATTTAATATACAAACAACTATAAGTACTATCGTCATAGTTAATATATTTATAAATAATTTTGAGTCATAGCCAAAGTTTCTATGAAAAATTATATAATTATCAATAAAAACTATAGGTAAGTTATTTACTTTATCAATCTTTAAACCAAATATCATTAGAATATATACTATTATCATGATTTTAGTTGAAACCTTTTTACTGAAGAAGTTATTTATAGTAAAGAATGCAATAGATACTATAAATAATCCTGCTATCATATATATACAATTTATAAAAATAGCTTGTGTTACACTGCTAAAGTGTTGTGAATAGTATCCAAATAATTCATAACTTGGATTATTTGGTACATTAAAGTTATTATCACTTCTTAGACCTATTGACATTATAAATGCTACCACAAACTGAGCTATTACAAACATAAATGAAAATATTCCATATACAGCTAATTTACCCTTGAAATAATTCCAATAAGATGTACTTCTTATCAAAATATACTCCATATCATCATCCAGACTGCTATATATTGACAACATGAAAATTGGCATCATAAGATAGGTCAAATAGTAGTGCTCTGTAAAAATATATAATATAAATTGTTGTGATGATAAAGTTTGAGTAATTCTTTCATCCATGCTAAATATAGTTAACCCAAATAACAAAAATAAAAGTTTATTCGAAATTAATTTATTTAGATCAAGTTTTATCAATGTTTTCATAATGATACCTATACCTTATATATCAAAGTCTTTTTTATCTTTGAGTTGAAAACAACTATTAAGCCTATGAATAATATAGCTATCATAGGACCTGCAATCATAGAAAATACAGTAATCATTTTTTCATCCACTATAGTTGGGTCAAAAGATGTTACTAACCTATATTGTGGTACTCTAAGCACTGACAATATAAAGTTCTCTAAAATAGTATAAATGAAAGGACCTGTTAGTATTATAAATATATTATCAATATAAAGAGATAGTACAAATCCCATAGTTGCTATTATTATTGCTATTAAACTTCTCCAAATACTAATCAAAAAGCTATACATAAGTGGTTGGTTAATAAATAAATTACCTAATATATGTCTATCTTGAATAAGTATCGGTTCATTAGTTACCATATCATAAGTTCCTATATACGGCACTATTTCTGGCTTTATATATAATGCAATTAATGCTCCAATAAACATTGATACAAACATAATAGTCGCCGAACTTAATGCAACAACTATCCACTTCGATAGTAAGTACTTTTTCTTTGATACCCTCGGTAGAGTGTATAATAAAAACTTATTCTTTCTTTCATAATAAATTGTCCAACAACTTGGTATAACTACTATAAGCGGAAATAACATTGATATAAATTCTGTTGCTATTTCCCATGCCTCTAAATCAACTTGTAGCGAATAGTTTTTATATAATGTACAAGTCATAACACCTATAAAAATAGTTGCCAGAATTGCAGCTAAAAATACTGGCTTTTTTACCTTTTTCCATTCTAGTTTAATTAACGAATACAATTTTTTCGTCCTCCTATTATTAATGTTTAAGTTATGAATGTAGTATATGATAAATAAATTACTATTACAATTCTTTAGAAATAAGTAATGACTTTAAAGGCATAAATATTTTTTCATTCCTCTAAAGTCATCGTTTATGAATTTATTTAAGGTATTAAAATACCTATATTTAAGTAATTAACATTATCTATACTTGTATTTTTAAATATAATTTTTCCTCTACATTTTTCAGTAATTAACTTTACATTGTATAAACCATATCCTCTGTGTTTACTTCCATTATCTTTTGTAGAATATCCTTTCTCAAATAATTCCATAAACTCTGTATTAGAAAGTTGAGGGTGTGGATTACACACAGTAACTTCAAGTTTGTCATCTATTTTATTCATCTTTATAAATATTGTGTCACCACTTTTACTTGCTTCTATAGCATTATCAATAAGAATTCCTAAAATTTCTACTATTTCATATTCTTCTGTGTATATCTTTTTTAGAGATGCACAGATATTAAGTTCGATGTTTATATTTTTTAAATTGGCTAATTTTATTTTAGAATAAATAAACCCTGATATAACTTTATTGTCACATATAAATAACTCCTTAATACTATCATCCATCAATACATCTTTACTATATGTTCCAACTTTTAACTTAGCATCATCTAAAGTCTCTGCCGTTTCTAATATACTATAAATAGCTAAAAGTTTGTTATTAAACTCATGTTGCCTAGCTCTAACTTCAGACATTAAATCATCGATTACAGGAATATATTGTTCCATAACCTCTACACGTTTTTGCTGATTTATAACATTTCGCTGAGAAACTATTGACCATATATTAATAACTAACAACATAAAAAACACAAATACTACTATAGCTAAATTTTTTATAAGAATATCTACATCAAATTGAAAGCTCCAAACTAATACTAATAATGCTATCAGTGAATTTAGTAGTATTAATTTAGTTATATAACTGTTATTCTTTAAATACTCTTTAAATTTATATAATGGTAATTTCAAAACAAAAATTAATATTAAAAGTAATGTAACTATTCTATATCCATATTCATATATATTAATATTTTGAACACTTATTAATTTAAATAGAACTACTGCAAGTATTCTTATAAAAATCCATATTATAATAGAAGCTATAGTTGCAAAAAATGCTTGGCTATTTTCCATGTTTAGATATATACTATTTGCTATCATTAAAAATATACATAAAAGAAATGTTCCATATAAAGAGTTAACAGGTAATATATCAAATCCTATAAAGTCCACCGTTGGCTGTATATAATTATCTGTAACTAATACACTCCATCTAGAAAATATATACACTAGATTAATAAATATAATCCAAGATAAGTTTTTATTAGATTTTTCTATTCTTTTGTTAGATAGATAATTACATAATAAGAACATAGCACTACTATCAAGTAGTGTTTGCGAAATTAGTTTAATATACTCCATCTAAAAACTTCTTTCCTATAGGAATAGTTCCCATATTATTTCTTAAATATATTAAATTATTTGCCTTGTCTATTTTTTCTATATAATTTGTATTTAATATATAACTTTTGTGACATTGTATAAATTTAGAGTCATTAATCATCTCTAAAAGTTTTTTTAATGAATATCCTGATATCATTTCTTTAGTATCCTTATTATCATTACATAAATTAAGTTCTAGTTTTTTTCCGAAAGATTCAATATAAATAATATTTTCTAAGTTATATTCAAAAACAAAAGATTTTTGTTCTATTCTTATTGTTTTAGAAACACTTTTTAGTTGTTTTTTGTACCCAATAACATCATCAAGAACAACGTTTATCTCACTTTTAGTAAATGGTTTTATTAAAAAACTATAACATTTTAGCTCTCTATAAGCTAAAAGTTCCTCACTTGCAAGAGCTGTAACAAAAACAATTGGGCTATATTTATATCTGTCTATTTCCCTTAATTGTTTTGCTAAATGTGTTCCTTTATAGTCTTTTAATTGTATGTCTAAAATAAATATATCAATGGCATTACTTGTTGCATGCTCTAATGCTTTTTGTGCTTCTTCAAAAACTACAATATCTATATCTTTTTCAAATTTTTTTATGCTCTCTGAAATTATATTACTAATATTTTTATCGTCTTCTGCTATCAAAATCTTCAACTTTAATATCTCCTCTCCGCCTTAGATTTTACTCTGCTATATTAATTAAAATAAATCGTCTCTTATCTTTCTTCGCTCTTCTCTTTTTAAGCTTAAAACATTGCTAGTATCTATAGTTCCTTTAGCTCTTGCCATTATATTTCTCCCTCCAAAAATAGTTTTACATCTTGATTAGTATCGCTTAGTATATCATACATTTCTATAACTTATCAATAATATAGAAATATACAAGTAAGTGTTTACAATGATTTATAACCATAATTACATTATAATTATGCTTATTCTATAATATTAAATATTTGAAAACGTAATTGGTATAAAAGAAAAAGGTCAAAAGATAAGATTAATCTTTTGGCCTTTTTAATTTACTTGCTCATTTCTTTAGATTTTTCTATACAAGCACAAACTGCATTTATTACAGATGATCTCATACCTTCATTTTCTAAAACTTTTACTGCCTCTATTGTAGTTCCTCCTGGCGAACAAACCATATCTTTTAATTCTCCTGGATGTTTCCCGCTCTCAATCACCATTTTTGCAGCACCAAGCACTGATTGAGCTGCAAAATTATAAGCTTGTTTTCTTGGCATTCCCCCAGCAACAGCAGCATCAGCCATAGCTTCAATAAACATAAATACATATGCAGGTGAAGACCCACTAACTCCTATTACAGAGTCTATTAAGTACTCACCTACTACTTCACTTTTTCCAAAAGAGTCAAAAATACCTTTTACTATTTTTAATTCTTCATCTTCTATGTTTTTATTTGGACATAAAGCCGACATACCTTCATTTACAAGGGCAGGTGTATTAGGCATAGTTCTGATTATTTTTTTGTCATCTCCAATTATATTTTCCATGCTAGATATACTTTTTCCAGCAGCTATTGAAACTACTATTTTTTCATCTCCAATTAAATCTTTTACACTTTCTAAAACACCATCAAATATATTCGGTTTAACAGCCATAAAAACTATATCTGAATTTTTTACAACTTCTCTAGCATCTAAAGTTACATTTATATTGTATTCATCTTTTAGTTTATTTAGATTTGTCATTGTTTTAGCAGATGCTATAACATTTTGTGATTCTACTAAGTTTGATTTTATTATTCCGCCTATTATAGCTCCTGCCATGTTCCCAGCACCTATAAATCCTATTTTTTTCATTAATTTTGTCCTTTCTTTTGCAAGTTTAGCAAATAAATTTTTAATTATACTTATCTATAACCAATTATAATATTAAATTTTAATCAATACACCTTTTTTTATTATTTTTATAATATAAAATAATATTTTACAATTTTTTATCTATTTAATTCTTCCTATTTTAAAAATATTTGTATATAATTAATCTATATGCAAAGGTGGGGATGTAATTAATATGAAGTCAATAGGAATTATAGATTTAGGATCAAACTCATTAAAATTATTAATTGCAGAACAGAGACATTCAAATAATATAAATGTACTGTTTGAAAGAAAGCATCAAATACGACTTAGCGATTATTATATTGATGATATACCGAATTTATCGGCGATAGGAATATATAAATTAGTTTTAAGCATACAAAATTTCAACGAAAAGTGTAAATCGTTTAATTGTGATAAAGTAATTGTAGTTGCGACTGAGACACTTAGAAAATGTGCTAATAAAGATATTGTATTAAGTGAAATAAAAAAAGAAACAGGATTAGATGTTAAGATACTTTCAGGTTATGAAGAATCTTACTTAGGTTATATATCGACAATAAATACCTTAAATTATAATAATTATTTTTTAGTGGATATGGGTGGAGCAAGTATAGAAATAGCTTTAGTAAAAAACAAAAAATTTAAAAATTATGCTAGTCTGCCTTTAGGGCCTATTCCTCTTTCTAGTAGATTTAATTTATTTAATAGGATATCTCCTTTTACTAGGAATGAATTTAAAAATTATATATATAGGGAATTTAACAAATACCCATGGTTAAAACAAGGAAAAAACCTGCCAATAGTGACGATTGGAGGTTCTATAAAAAATATAGCTCAGATTCATATCTGTAATAGCGATACTTATATAGAGCCTTGTTTACACAATTTTAAAATGAATTATTCAGAAATATCTTATATAAATAATAGAATTTGTAGTTTAGATTACAATGAAAGAGTAAATATAAAAGGCGTATCTAAAAAACGAGCAGATGTAATATGTGCTAGTTCTAATTTTATGAAATACTTTATGCTTTATACACATAGTAAAAAAGTTATTATAAATAATTATGGAATTAGAGAAGGAATATTTTTTAGTTGTTTAGAAGAATAAACCTAGCTATATAAAATATAGCTAGGTTATTATTTATATTTTTATTTTTCTGGAGATTTTCTTTCTATATTTAATTCTTTATCAAGTTTTCTAAGGATTTTTCTAAATTCATGGTCTCCTTCTTTTTCAAGAACTATATGATCTCCTACTAAACGTCTAAATTCAGCATCTGATTTTTCAAGATCTTTATCACTTATGTCATCTAACTTTTTAAGTCTTTTATCTATATCTTCTATTAATTTTTTACCATCATCAATCATTTCTTTATTTAATTTATTTACTTTATCGTTGTCAGATGTACCTTCTTTTTCCATATTGTCTATGAAATCTTGAATTTTTGCTTTACTATCTATTAAGGCATCTTTTACTTCTTGTAAGTATTCTTTGTTACCTGGATAATCATGGTCTTTATAGTATTTTTCTGCACTGTCTACGTCACCATAAATATAGTAACTTTCTTCTAGTGGAACTATACTAGATTCATAGTTTTTAGTGTAGACATTATAGTAATTTTCATCAACTACTTTATCTGCTACATCTTCTTCTTTGTTTGCAGTATTGTTTGTGTTTGTGTTTTCATTTGTTTTTTTGTTACTACATGCAACTGCGCCTAAAACCATTACTAACGCTAATAATAAAACTAAAAATTTATTTTTCATATTAAGTCCTCCGCTTTAATTAATTTTCTATTTTATTATTTAACGTATTTAGATTATTATACTTTTTTAACAAAAAATTTTAAAATTATTTTTGGTATAAAAATTAAAAAGTATTGTATACGATAATATTTCTTAATTAGATTTTTATATATTTAATATATATGATGTGGATTTTTGGCAATTATAGTACTACAATATTAATATATAATTTTCTAAGTTAGAGATATTTTAATTTCTTTAATTAGAATCGAAAAAATTAAGCTATTTATACCTACCAGAAAAGTTTGTTCTAATCTGAAAGGAAACTAGTGATATAAAACTACTTTATTTAATGATTTAAGATTTCACAACTTTTCTTTTAGTTTAAAGACTATCAGAAAAGTTTTTTAATTTTAAATAAAAGCTTATACTCATAAAAAAATTTACTGCATTCATGGCGCCAACGACTTTGTCCGTTGCTTAAGTTAAAATGTAGATTTATTATCTTAATTTTTATCGAATAAATATACCTCAAAGAAAATTATAATTTTGCACATAAAAATTTAAACCTTTGAATAACTAACTAAAAAAAGTTGCCAATTAACTTTAATTAATTGACAACTTATTTTTTTGCTATAAGTAAGTTATATATTATTTATTTTATGTTTACGTCCTTATAATACATATGATTATTCTTTAATTAATTTTTGTTCTACTAAAAAGTCATGTGCTACTTTTTCTGGTGATTGACCTAATTCGTCTACTTTATAGTTAAGATTAATCATTGTTTTTTCATCTATTTTTCCTGCTAATTTATTAATTACTTTTTCTACATCTGGATATTTTTCTATTATGTCTTGGTTTACTATTGGTACTGCATAATATGGTGGGAAGTAGTTTTTATCATCTTCTAATACTCTTAATTTGAATTTTTCTAAAAGCCCATCTGTTGAAAAAGCATCTATTACTTGTGCTTTTCCGCTTGTTAAAGCTTGATATCTTAAAGAACCATCCATAGATTTTACAGCTTTAAATTTCATGTTATAAGTTTTTGTAAGACCTGGTAAACCGTCTTCTCTATTTTCAAATGCTAATGTTGGCGAAAATACAAATTCATCTGAGTATTTAGTTAAATCAGAATAAGTTTTTATATTGTATTTTTCTGCCACATCTTCTTCCATAGCTAATGTATATGTGTTGTTATATCCCAATGGATCTAATAATTGTAAGTCGTAATTTTTAAGCGCACTTTCTTTTACATGGTTATATACATCGTCAGCAGTTCCCTCTGGTTGTTCTTTCATTATATTTACTAATATTGTTCCTGTATAATCTACACAAACATCTACTTCTTTTTCAACCATAGAATTCCAAAGTACACTTGTTCCAAGGTTCATCTTTCTTTCGATATTATAATCAGTATATTCTTCTAATAAATCTGCATAAATATTTCCAAGTATAAGTTGTTCAGTATAATCTTTAGAACCTACAACTATAGTTTCTTTTTGGGCGAAACTTGAGAAGAAGTATCTACCACAACCTATAAAAATAATTACTAGAGCTGTAGCTACTCCTATAACTTTTCTTCTTCTAGCTTTATATTTAGGGTCTCTATATTCTTTAGGATTTTTAGCATGTCTGCTTCTCTTACTTTTACTTGTACTTATTCCGTCTGGAATTGCAACTACTTCTATTTTAGAGAATACAAAATCAACGCATAAAGCTAATATACACGCAGGTATAGCCCCTGCTAAAATCATAGTATTATTTACAGTTTGTACCCCTGAAAATACTAAATATCCAAGTCCACCAGCTCCGACAAATGCTGATAAAGTCATAAGACCTACCGCAGATACTGCTGATATTCTTACCCCAGCCATAATTATAGGTAGTGCAAGCGGAAGTTGAATTTTAAAAAGTATTTGTCTAGGAGTTAGTCCTATTCCTGTCGCTGATTCTAATATTCCTGAATCAATACCGGTAATACCAGTACTCGTGTTTTTTACTATAGGAAGTAGAGAATAAAGCACTACCATAAATATAGCAGGCGTACTACCTATCCCTAATACAGGTACTAATAGTCCTAGAAATGCCATTGATGGCACTGCTTGTACTATATTGATAAATCCTAATACATATTTTCTAACCGATTTACAATGAGCTATAAATATACCAAGAGGAATACCTATAATTATAGCCAAGACTATGGCTATAATTGTCAATTCAACATGTTGTAATAATAAGCTCAATATCTTTGATTTCTCGCTGACTAAATAATTCATAAAACTAGTCAAGGATACTCACCTCCATTTCCAAGAATTGTTCACTTAAAACAGAAAGTAAACTACTTCTTGTTATCAAACCTACCAACTGTCTATCCTTTGAAACTACGGGTATATGACCTACATTCTCTTTATTCATAATATTGAGGATTTCAATTAAATTACAATCATCGTAAATAAATAAAGGATTTTTATTCATTACTTTATATATATAATAATCTTGAATTCCGTTTTGTCTTAATTCTTTTACTGTCAAAATTCCAACTAATAAATTATTTTTATCAGTTACTAATATACTATCGACTTTGTTTGTTCTCATTATTTCCATAACTTGTATAACAGTTCTAGTCTCAATTGCTTTTACAGGATTTTTTATCATTATGTCTTTAGCTTTTATATATTCTGGAGCACTCCACAATCTATCACTTCCAATAAAGTCTTTTACAAAGTTATTTACTGGATGTTTTAATAAATTTTCTGCTGTATCATATTGCTGTATTCTTCCACCTTGCATAATACAGATTTTATCAGCTAATTTTAAGGCTTCATCCATATCATGAGTTACAAATATAATCGTCTTTTTAAGTTCTTGTTGCAGTTCATAAAGCCACTCTTGAAGTTGTGTTCTTGTGATTGGATCTAATGCACTAAAAGGTTCATCCATCAAAATTATATCTGCATCTGTTGCAATCGCTCTTATAACACCTATTCTTTGTTGCTGACCACCACTCAATTCACTAGGGTATTTATATAGAAATTCATCTGGGTCAAGTCCTACCATTTTTATAAGTCTTTCTGTATTGTCACTTATTTCTTGTTCAGTTTTTTCGCCCTTTAATTTTGGAATTAATTCGATATTTTCTTTTATAGTGAGATGAGGAAATAGGCCTATATTTTGGATTACATAACCTATATTTCTTCTTAATTTGATTGGATCTTCTTTTGATATCGCTTTCCCACCTATGTATATTTCACCACTTGTAGGCTCAATAAGTTTATTTATTAGTTTTAATGTGGTGGTTTTACCACATCCACTGGGCCCTATTAAAACTACAAAACTTCCACTTTCAATAGTTAGGGATATATTATCAAGTATAACTTTTTCACCTGCAGTTTTCACAATATTCTTAATTTCAATCATATTTTCGCCCCCCTTTTACAACTTATATATACAATATAAGTTGTTATTAATATAATGATATCATATTATCAGTTTTCTAACAATTACATTTTTGTAACTTTTTGTGTATCACTTTTTATCTTTTTCTTTATATAAAATATAATAATACAGAATTATTACATGAATATCAATAATTAGAAAATATTTCTATTAAGTTTCATTTTAAAATTAGTTATAAAAATACCCTATACAGTTAGACAACTTTATGTCTTTGTATAGGGTATTTATTTATAAATTATATTTTAGTCTACTGCAATATTTAGCCCTGATAACCTCTCTGATGGTTGAATTATGACAAGTTGTCCTGGCTCATTAAATTGCAGGTGATATGATTCACCTGATGCTTGACCTATTAAGTTTTTCCATGACAATTGTGCAACCTTAGCTTCTGGCTTTCTTCCTGTCCATGCTACTATTGCATCTGGATCTACACAACAAGGTGCTTCAATTATAAGAGGGTTTCCGTCTGTTATAATCGCTACATCTTGTACTGAATTTGTATTATTTTTTAAATAGGTAGAAAATAATCCTCTTTGAGATATTACTCCAGAACCTACAAATGTTGTAGAGTATGTAAGCTCTTCTGTAAATGCTAATAGATTTTCACTTTCTACATTTATTGAATCACCTGGCTCTAAATGAACAACATCTACATGATATGCATTTTCTGCTAAGTAAACTTCGCCTTGTCCTTCAACAGACATTATAGGCATATTTTCACCTGTTATTCTTCTTTGTAGATGTCCAAATAAAGCCCCTCCTAGACCTCCTCCATTATTAGGTCCTAGTAATAGCTTTTCAAATCTAAAATCGCCCTTAAAAGCGACCATAGTGCCTTTTTTAGCATAGAATCTTCCACTACCTTTAGCTATACACATTAGCTCATTAGTTACATCGAATTTAATCATAAAATTCCCCCTGATTTGTTGATAAATTGATTAACATCATTTATTTATCTTCTTTATTATCTTCGAAATTTTCTATTTCTTCCATTAATGTTTGTACTAACTTATCTCCGGCAACTTTTTTAACTATTTCACCTTTTTTAAATAGTATTCCTTGGCCATTTCCTCCGGCTATACCAATATCAGCTTCTCTAGCCTCTCCTGGACCATTTACGACACATCCCATGATAGCAACTGTCATATTTTTATTTAAATCTTGTATTTTTTCTTCTATTTCGTTTGCAATTTCTATTAAATTTATATTGCATCTACCACAAGTCGGACAAGATACTATTTTTATTTTGTCGTTTAATAAATTTAAACTTCTTAGTATGTCTTTTCCTACTTTAACTTCTTCTACAGGGTCTCCTGTAAGTGATATTCTCATAGTATCCCCTATTCCTTTTAGAAGTAGAGAACCTATCCCTATTGAAGATTTAATTGTTCCAGCTCTAACTCCTCCAGCTTCTGTTATACCTATATGAAGTGGATAGTCCACCTTTTGGCTCATAAGCTCATATGCTTCTACAGCTGTGTATATGTTTGAAGATTTTAATGATATAACTATATTATGAAAATCTAAATCTTCAAGTATTTTTATATGCCCCATAGCACTTTCAACTAATGCTTCTGGTGTTGGAGAGCCGTATTTTTTAAGAAGTTCTTTTTCAAGTGAACCTCCATTTACACCTATTCTTATTTTTAAATCTCTTTCCTTACATTTTTCAACTACAGCTCTTACTCTTTCTATGCTTCCGATATTTCCTGGGTTTATTCTTATCCCATCTATACCTTGTTCAATAGCTTCTAGGGCTAATCTATAGTCAAAATGTATATCTGCAATTATAGGTATATTTACCTGCTCTTTTATTTTTGATATGCATTTTGCTGCATCCATATCTACAACAGCAACCCTAACTATATCGCATCCAGCTTCTTCAAGCCTTTTTATTTGTGCTACTGTCTTTTCAACATCTCTTGTATCTGTATTAGTCATAGATTGAACAGAAATTGGATTATTTCCTCCAATTTTCACATCCCCAACTCTGACTTCTCTAGTAATTTTTCTTTTGTAACTCATAGTTCACCTTCTATTTTGATTAGAATAATTGTAATCACATATAATTAGAATAATCTTAAAATATCTTTATATGTTATAAATAGCATAAATGCCATCAGTACACTCATACCTACTATATTTATCATAGCTTCTTTACTTGGGTCTAGTTTTTTACCACCTCTTAAAGCTTCTATTAATAATAAAAGTAGTCTACCACCATCTAAGGCAGGGAATGGAACTAAGTTCATAATTCCTAAGTTTAAACTTATTACTGCACCTAGATATAATAAATTAGTTATACCCATTTTAGCTGCATCTGAAACCATACCTATTACTCCAACTGGTCCAGCGACAGAATTTGATATTCCTCCTGCAACTCTACCTGTAACTAATTGTCCTAAGAACTCAACCATTTGAACAGTTATGTCCCATGTTGTAGTCAAGGCAGTTGTAAATGATTTAATTATATTTTTTGTTCTATCAAAAGTTATACCGATTATATATGTTTTAGTATCTTTATTGTATGTAGGATTAATATCGAATTTAATTTCTTTATTGTCTCTTTCTACTACTATACTTATTTTTTCACCTTTAGAAGATGATATTATATTTGTTATATCTGTAGATGAGTTTACAGTTTGACCATTTACAGATTTGATTTCATCTCCTACTTTTATTCCTACTTCTTGGGCAGGAGCATTATCTACTAATGTCCCTACTTTTGTTGTAGGAATACCTATCATTAAAAATAAGGCTACTAAAAAACCTATACAACCTAAGAAGTTAAAAAATGGTCCTGCAAATATTATACTTGCTCTTTGTAAGATTGTTTTTTCTGCAAAAGAACCTTCATTTACTGTATCTTCATCAGAATGTCCATCTTTATCTTCTATGTCTTCGTTGTCTATTATTAAAGTCTTACCTGAATTTTCTTCATCTTCTTCAGATCTATCGAAACCGTCTTCTTCACCTTCCATGCTTACATAACCACCGATTGGTAAAACCCTAAGTGAATACTCAGTTCCGTTTTTTTCTTTACTATAGATTTTAGGTCCCATCCCGATTGAAAACTCATGGACAGTTACACCATTTTTCTTTGCTAATAAAAAATGTCCAAATTCATGTATTAGGATGATTATCCCAAATAATAATAATGCAATTACTATTGTCATATATTCACCTTCCTATTTTAGTAAATCATTTATATAACTTCTAGTCCATCTATCAACTTCTAAGATATCATCTAACTTTGGATTTAATATACTATTATGAGCATCTAAAGATTTTTCTATATAATAAGGTATATCATAAAATCCAATTTGGTCTTTTAGAAACTTCTCAACAAGCACTTCATTAGAAGCATTTAATACTGTTAAATATGTTTTTCCCTCTTTTAAAGCATCATATGCTAATTTTAAACATGGGAATGTATTCATATCTGGTTCTTCAAATGTAAGAGTACTTAGTTTTTTGAAATCGATTCTTTCAAAATTACTATGTATTCTATCTGGGTATGTAAGCGCATATTCAATAGCAAGTCTCATATCTGGCATAGATAACTGAGCTATCACAGATGTATCTATATATTCAACCATAGAATGTATTATACTTTGTGGATGCACAACTACATCTATATCCTTATGATCTACATCAAATAACCATTTTGCTTCGATTACCTCAAGCCCTTTATTCATTAAAGTAGAAGAATCTATGCTTATTTTTTGACCCATGCTCCAATTAGGATGTTTTAATGCTTCGTTTTTTGTAACATGTAGTAAATCTTCTTTTTTCTTTCCTCTAAATGGACCCCCAGAAGCTGTTAATATAAGTTTACTTACTTGTTTTTTATTTTCTCCATTTAAACATTGGAATATAGCCGAATGTTCACTGTCTACAGGTAGTATTTTTACTCCATTTTCCTCAGCAGCCTTCATAACTATTTCCCCAGCTGTTACAAGTGTTTCCTTGTTTGCTAAAGCTATATCCTTTTTATGTTCTATTGCTTTCATAGTCGGTATAAGACCAATCATACCAACTAATGCTGTCAATACTATATCTACTTCATCTAGTGTAGATATTTTTTCAAGACCGTCTATAGAATCTAGTATTTCTATTTCTATGTCTTTTGGTATCATAGTTTTTAATTTTTCTGCACTTTCTCTCTCATATAGTACAGCATATTTTGGTTTAAATTCTAAAATTTGTTCTAATATTAAATCTACACTTCTATTTGCAGATATAGCTACTACTTCAAATTTATCTCTATTTTGTCTAATTACATCTAACGTCTGTGTTCCTATAGATCCAGTCGAACCTAGTAATGTAATCTTTTTCATATTCATTCACCTCATTCCCTTATAATAAACAATTAATTATACAAATGTATTATATCATTATTTTATTTTGAATATATTAAATTTTTATTATAATATTATTGCTATAATTTAATATGTTCAGTCTAAAAAAAATTATAATACTTTGTTTAAAAAGCAACAATATATTTGTATTTAAAATCTGTATAATTTAATTATTTTAAATCATTTTTCCCTATACGAGATAAAAGCTGCCTCAAAAAGTTTGAGCCAGCTTTTATTTAATAAAAAGTATTATGGCACTATAAACAAATGGTGCAACAAGGATTACACTATCAAATCTATCTAATATTCCACCATGTCCTGGTATTAAATTACCATAATCTTTTATTCCTACATATCTTTTTATTGAAGATGCAAATAAATCCCCAATTTGTGCGATTATACTTCCTATACTCCCAATTACTATCATCATTACTATATCTAATTTAAATATGTATCCAAATATTAAGCAACATATTGTACTTCCAAGTATACCCCCTATACTACCTTCTATAGTCTTTTTAGGGCTCACTTCTGGTATTAATTTGTGTTTACCGAATAAATATCCAGCAAAATACGCAAAAGTATCTGTCATAAATGCTATTATAAATATCAGCCAAACTAATTTTTTACCATCTACAAAACCATCCATAGTTAGTACTATAAAGTCTATAAGAACTCCAACATAAAAAATGCCGAAAAACGTTACTACTATATCCATAATATTTCTTTTACATTGCAACATAGGTATAATAGAACATATAAATAAAATAAACATCACTATATAAGTGTAGTTCATTCTTAAACCGAAACAGTTTTTTATAAATAAGTAAAATGCAAATATATATCCTAAGCTAAATATTGGATTAATTTGTTTAACTTTAAAGGCTTTATAAAATTCATTAATCGCTATTGAAATAATTATAAATTCGCCTATATATAGAGGTAATCCACCCAAAATAACTAATAGTAATAATGGAACTAAGGCTAGTCCTGCTAAAATTCTGGTTTTCATAAAGACACTCCTTATTTAAGTCCCCCAAATCTCCTATCTCTGTTTTGATATGCATATATAGCTCTTTGAAGCTCTTTTTCATCAAAATCAGGCCAATATACATCAGTAAAATACAACTCAGCATAAGCTAGTTCCCAAAGCAAGAAATTGCTCAATCTTTGTTCCCCACTTGTTCTTATAACGAAATCTGGGTCTGGAAGCGACTTAGTACTTAGATAATTTTTTATAGTTTCTTCTGTTATACTTTCAGAATCTAACGTATGATTTTCAATATCTCTAGAAATTTGTTTAACTGCCTCTGTGATATCATATCGACCACCATAATTTAAAGCTAAGTTTAAATTTGGTCCATCATTATCTTTTGTCAATTCCATAGCTCTTTTTAGCTCGTCTAAGCACGACTTTGGTAATTTTTCTATATCTCCAATAGCTGTTAATTTTACATTATTTCTATTTAATTCTTCTACTTCTTTTTTCAAATAACTTTGTAATAATGTCATTAGAGTTTCTACTTCTAGTGCTGGTCTTTTCCAGTTTTCTGTAGAAAAAGTATATAATGTAACATGTTTTATACCTAATCTTTTACATTCTGTTATAACTTTTCTAACTGTTTCAACACCTGCTTTATGTCCAGCTGTTCTAGGTAAAAATCTTTTCTTTGCCCATCTTCCATTACCGTCCATTATGATTGCAATGTGTTTAGGCAAGTTATTTATATCTATATCAAAAAACATATTGTCCATATTTTCTCTCCAATACAATTTCTGACTCCTATAATAAGGAGTCAGAAAAATAAGTTACAATTAATTCTATACTATTTTCCTTTTGAGAAATTTTTATAACTCTAGGAATTATAAGTTTCTCTTTGTCTTTTCTTCCTCGGATCTCTGTAATAGTATATTCAATATTTTCATTGTCAAAAAATGTTTTTACCTCATCTAGATGAAGTCCTAATAGTCTATTGTATTCTTTCAAGATTATACCGCCATTATATCTTTTTCTTTTGCAGCTAATAATACATCTATTTCTTTAGTATATTTATCAGTTAATTTTTGAACGTCGTCTTGACCTCTTTTTAATTCGTCTTCAGTTATTTCGCCGTCTTTTTGCATTTTTTTAAGTTTATCGTTAGCGTCTCTTCTTTCGTTTCTTATTCTAACTTTGAATTCTTCAGAAGCTTTTTTAGCTTGTTTAGTTAACTCTATTCTTCTTTCTTCTGTTAAAGCTGGTATGTTTAATCTTATAACATCACCATCGTTAGTTGGGTTAAGACCTAAATCAGAGTTCATTATTGCTTTTTCTATGTCTTTCATTGCACTTTTGTCCCATGGGTTTATAAGAAGAGTTCTTGGTTCAGGAACAGATATAGAACCTACTTGGTTTATTGGTGTTGGTGTTCCATAGTAATCCACTCTTATTTTATCTAACATTTGTGCATTTGCTCTACCTGCTCTTATTGTTGAAAATTCAAATTTAAGAGCTTCGATAGTCTTGTCCATTTGTGCTTGTAATTTTTTTTGTAATTCTTTCATATTACTTCCTCCTAATTTTTATTAAATTATTCTACAGTTGTCCCTATATTTTCTCCATATACTGCTCTTAATATATTCTCCGTAGTAAGCTTAAATACCTTTATTGGAATCTTATTATCCATACATAAAGATGTGGCTGTTGAGTCCATAACTTTAAGCTCTCTTTGTATAACATCAAGATAAGTTAATTGGTCAAATTTTACTGCATCTGCATGTACTTTTGGATCTTTGTCATATACACCATCTACGTTTTTAGCTAGTAATATAACTTCTGATTCCATTTCTGCCGCTCTTAATGCCGCTGCTGTATCTGTTGAGAAGTATGGATTTCCAGTTCCTGCGCCAAATATTACAACTCTTTCCTTTTCTAAATGTCTTACAGCTTTTCTTCTGATATAAGGTTCTGCTATTTGTCTCATTTCTATAGCTGTTTGAACTCTAGTTGCTACGTCCATATTTTCTAGAGCATCTTGTAAAGCCATAGCATTCATAACTGTAGCTAGCATTCCTATGTAGTCTGCTGTTGTTCTGTCCATTCCTTCAGAAGTTCTACCTCTCCAGAAGTTTCCTCCTCCAACAACTACTGCTACTTCTACACCTATTTCTCTTATTTTTTTGATAGCTACTGCGATTTCGTTAACAACTTCGTTGTTTATTCCAATACCTCTATCTCCAGCTAAAGCTTCCCCACTTAGTTTTAATAATACTCTTTTGTATTTTGGTTTATCCATAGAAATCCTCC
>ERZ857750.2086-NODE-2086-length-20170-cov-22.806662_pt1 | contig 20170 bp, 18 predicted proteins | sample MGYA00519915_ERZ857750 | MGnify/ENA primary metagenome ERZ857750 (study PRJEB31778, sample SAMEA3449358) | human gut metagenome | biome: human gut; feature: human-associated habitat; material: faeces | place: United Kingdom | collected 2010/2012 ... | reverse complement strand
AATCTGAAATGAAACAACAGAGGCCATCTCAAGTTTATTTTGAGACAGCCTCTTTACTTTTTTTATCACAAAAGTTTATACCATATCATCTCCTGTTTTAGCAAATGTTACACGAATAGTCTTATGGAAAGGTATAAAGCGTGATATCACAGCAATCACCAATGTCACAACAAAAAGCCATCCCAGCATTTCTTTTAAAGCTAACAATAAGCTTTGCTGCTGTAAAGTAGTATAAAGTGTTGAAGTAGCCAGCTGAGTAGCCTCCATATATCCATGCCCCTGAGAAAGATTACTGATCAATGCCTGAGAAAATTTCATAGAAGAGAGTGGATCCACCTCCGTCATAGTTTCCGACAAAGAAAACATGTATTTCTGCTCCAAATGATAAAGCACATTACTATAAAAAGATGTAGCTGCAATAGGAGTCAAAACAGAGCGGAATATTATCAGAAAAAAAGCATTCGATAATAAGAACTTTGGGTTCAAGTCTTCTACTGCAAACAAAGCAAAAGCTATAATCAGCGTCAACATCCCTACTCCACGTAAGAAGACAGGAAAGTAAAGCATTTCATACGTGCTATCCGGCGAAATTCCAAAATATAAAATTCCAAAGAAAACAGCAAAACATCCCATTCCTCCTGCTATCAGAAAACGGAAGCGCCAACGCTGCCAACGAAACCACCAAAAACAGATAAATGCCCCCAATACATATCCCGGCAACAGAAAAATATACAGAGAATAAGTATGTGTCGTATCTACTTTCAAGATAACGGACAAATAGTTGGTAAGCAGAGTAGTAGACGTACTGAAAAACATGACCAACATCATATAGAAATATCCGATAATTGTTTTAGTATGATAAAGCGGCATCAAACTTACATAAGGTTTTCGGGAATGTCGCTGAATCCAAATGAAAAAAGCGACCAAAACAGGAGCTATTACAATATACCAGCGAATCTTTTCTGAAGCCATCCAGTCCAATACCTTTCCGTAATTGAACACATACATCAACATCAGCAATGCCACAGAAATAAGAAACATTTCCCGTATATGCAGCTCTGATAATGGGATGGATTTTAAAGGACGATTATGACGATAGCAAACGATTACAGTCAGAATAGACAGCAACAATAAAGCCATCATAAAATAATACATATACTTCCAATTGTAATGATAAGCCAGTTCTGCAGTCAGTATCATGGAAAGTTGTCCTCCTCCATACAGCAAAGGATAAAAATAAGAATAAAATTCACTTCGAATCTTCTTAGGACTGAAAATCGTCTGTGCATAACGGATAAACCACAGCATCAGAAAGCCTTTCATGAAACCAATCACAAAACTGCACACAATCAATACATCCACATTCTGCGAACGGGCACAAATCCAACTGAGAAAAAATTGGAGAACAAGATTACACAGCAAATGAAACTTTGCAGAAAAACTATCCAATATTTTAGGGACAATAGGATATGCTACAGCCATACCGGAAGAAGCAGCATAATACCCCATTGTTATATCTTCTGTATTTGTACCTAACGTATTCGAAACTTCCAGCATGCTTCCTGTATACGAACCATTCAGCATTGTCACCGGCAGAATCACAATAAACACACTTGCCAATGCAAGCCAGTCAGGTACCCACTTCCTTACCAGAAGTCCCAATTGAGCCATCTTTATCATCGACGTAAAGCTTCTGTTTCTACCATCATACCCGCCCGTAATTTCTGCATATCTTCAAGTTGTACATCTTCCAAATCAATACGCACCGGAATACGCTGCTGCACTTTCACAAAATTACCGGCAGAATTATCAGTAGGAACCAATGAATACTTTGAGCCAGTAGCTTCCGAAATAGCACTGACTCTCCCTTTAAAGACACGTCCAGGCAATGCATCCACTTTAATACGAACTTCCTGTCCGATGTAAATGTTGGAAATTTGTGTTTCCTTATAATTAGCCGTAATCCATTTATCTTCACTCCTAACCAGATAAGAAATTACCTGTCCGGCTTGTACAAGCTGTCCAACATCCAATGTACGTCTTCCCATATAGCCATCATATGGAGCAACCAATACCGTATACGACAAATTCAATTTAGCCAAATCTACATCAGCTTCTTTTCTCAAGATAGCTGCCTGGGCACTGGTTGTTCGCTTGCTGGTTTCCGAATACTGAGACAATGCGGCCTTTTTTTGCCCAATCAATGCATCGTATCGCGCCTGAGCAGCTTCATATGCAGCCTTCGCTTGTTCGTATTGCTGCTCTGGCACAGACTCCTCTTTCAGCAGACGTTCAAAGCGATGATAGTCTTGCTCATACTGCCAGAGTTTAGCTTTTGCCTCAGCAATATTTGCCTCTTGTACAGCTACATTTGTCTGCGAGGTCTGAATACCAGAGTGCAACACTTCCTGTGCTCCCCGGGCATCCAACAAAGCTGCTTCTGCTTCTTTTACCTTAATCTGATACTCCCTGTTATCCAATACCAACAAAGTATCTCCACGATACACATACTGATGCTCTTTAAACCGTACTTCTTTCACATAACCGGTAGCACGGATATTCAAAGGAACCACATACTGATCTACAAAAGCATCATTGGTCACTTCATAATTAATATATTTCCAAAAATAAGTTGCAGTCCACCATAAACCAGAGACGGCCAAAACAATACATAATATATTCAACAATATATTTTGTAAACGTAGTTTCTTTAATTTCTTATGCTTAACTTGTAACTCTTGTGACATATTCTTCTTTTTATAATCTTCCACAAACCTTCTGAAGCTGATAATAAGTATAAATAACCCGTGTACGGGCATTGGTCAGCTGCAACTCCACATTAAGACGTACCGTATTCGCATCCAACAAATCGGTCAGAATTGCCAACTGATTCATATAACGGTTTTGCATAATACGATAATTCTCTTCTGCCTGACGTACAGAAAGCTGAAGAGCCTCCACCTCCTTCAATGCTTCCTGATGCCGAAGATAAGCTGTACGAATCTCTACACGCAAATGTTGCAATTGAAGTTCCTCCTCATTCTGACGAGCATAAACAGCCAGCCGACTCTCTTTCTTCTTATGATTGTTCTTATAAAGTGAAGACAACGAATACGACAAAGAAAGACCAATGTTCCAGTTATTATTATACAAATCGGCCATTGTACGCGATATAGGTCGTGCCAATGTATTTGATGCATAAAGAGATACTTGAGGAAGCGATGCAGAACGCACTCCTTTCACCTCATTTTTAGCCAACTCAGTCTGTTTCCGAAGCCATTTCAAAGAAGGTTCTTCCCGATATGCTTCTTCCCAATAAGCTTCATAATCCTCCAACAAAACAGGCATCGAAAACAAAGTGGTATCCGGTTTTAACAGATAATCTTCCTTAATACCCAACAAAATAGTAAGCTGTTGTGAAAACAACCTGATATTATTCTCAACTTCAGTCAAAGACAAACGGTCGCGTGTAAGTTGCATTTCGCTACGAAGCACATCATTATTCGTAATCAACCCCTCACGTTTCATCCGACGAATGTCAAACAAACGCAGTTCCGACTCTTCAATCTGGCGCGACAAAATTTCATGCTGTTTATATAAGCTGAAAAGAGACATGTATTTCTCCAATAAATCCAGTTTCAATGCAGCACGATGTGCATCAGTCTGTAAAGATACAGCTTGATGTTCCAGTTGGGCTTTTTTCACCGCATAACGGATTTTTCCACCTTCATACAAGGGCTGAGTGAAATCCACTGCATAATTCTGTGACCAATCCGGTGTATCCGGATAAGTTGCATCAGACAAACCATGTTCAAAGACGACAGGCTGCCCCAATACACCTCCCTTCAGACCAATCTGAATGTCCGGCAATTTCATGGAAGAAGCTGTTTTGATACGTTCTTCTGCCATCTCCAGTTAAATCCGGTCGGCCTTCAACTGAAGATTATGTTCAACTCCCCATTCAAAAAGACGGTCGAGTGTAAGAAATAAAGAATCCGAAGGTGAAGAAGCCTCCACGATAGTAGGAGTACAACATATCGCTGCACACAATACCTTTTTAGCTATTTTCAAGTACATCATATACAGCTTTCAATTCCGACATCATGGTCCTGATTCCTTCTAATCCTATCGCACGTTCGGCATACACATATACCTGGTCCAATATCGGACGAATCTGTTCACGAAAATTTTCTCCCTCCGGAGTAAGAAAGACCAGTTTATTCCGCCGGTCATTCGGATCTTCCTGACGATATACGTACCCTTTCTTTTCCAGGTTATTCATCAAATTGGTCAGACAAGCCTTGTCTTTTGCAGTACGTTCTGCCAATACCTGTTGAGTTATCCCCTGCTCGCGCCATAAACTACTCAACACCTGCAACATCTCAAATGTAATTCCGACATTGTTTTTCTTTAATGTCCGTTGCATAGAACGACGAAAAGCCATTCGGGTACGAAATACCTGCAACATAAGTTCACGAAATTCGCTTCCTTCTCTATTCATTACTCAATTTTCTCTTAACGGATGCAAAGGTAGTACGAATTTCCTAAATAGTCAAATATTTGACTATTCAATTACAAAAAGACAATATCCCCTCTCATTCACATTCTACAAATTACAAAGAATTTGATTCCGGCGTCTCTGTTTTTCTCATACTAAACTCACAGCCACAATACTGCTGATTGTAAAAGTTATATTCCTTAATGATAGCTATCCTACGCTCGCTCAATCCACCTTTCCTCCAGTTCTGATCCCACCAGATAACATCCGGATACGCGGCAACAGCCTCTTGTCCAGCTTCATTAATCTGTTCCAGACTCTTCCAGCGCGACGAGGCCAAGGTGGTAGTAATTACAGGAAATCCATTTTCGTGTGCATAACGTGCAGTTTCTTTCAGACGTAGTTTAAAACATTTCAAGCAGCGTCCCCCACGCTCAGGTTCGTTCTCCAATCCTTCCATCGCACAGCGCCATGCCCCATGATTGTAATCAGCATCTACAATATCCAACCCCAATGACTGTGCATAACGCGTACATTCATCTTTACGGATAAGATACTCCTGCAACGGATAAATATTAGGATTGCAATAATAAATGGTAGGGCGTACACCGTGCTGCAACAAACACTCAATAATAGCCGATGAGCAAGGTGCACAACACGTATGCAGCAACACTCGGTCTGCTCCTCCCGGCACTTCCAGTTTAAACTTCTTCTTCATCTTTTTTACCCCTCAGGCTTCTTTAAATAAAGGAAGTAATACATCGGGAACTTCCACCCCATGGTCCTTGATACGAGTTAACACATTTTTCGCCTCCTCTGTCAAGGTAAAATACATCTGTCTTTTATCCTGTTCACCCAACACACGAGTCAGAAAACCTTTCTTTTCTGCAGCTCCCAGTACCTTGGAAGCATGCGAAGCAGAAAGTCCGGTACGCTCTATCACTACACCGGCAGATACCCTCTCATTTCCAATACTACACAATACCATAGCCTCATTCAATGAAACACCGTAAGTATCCATCAAACGAGACTCTAAATCAGAGAGAGCCGTAAACAGCTCTCTCATAATACAAATGCATTTTATTTTTTCCATAAAAAATCAAATGAACAGATTTACATTGGCCTGCTCTGCACGCTCCATATAGGTAGCTACTCCACCCAACGTCACATTGTCGAGCAACTCCTCTTTCTTCACTCCCATTACATCCATCGACATCTGGCAAGCAATAAACTCCACTCCATTGTCGATAGCCTGCTGACGAAGCTGTTCCAATGAGTCGATACCTTTTTTACGCATGATATAGCGCATCATACCGGTACCCATGCCTCCCATATTCATTTTAGAGAGTTTCAGCTTTCGGGAATGAGACGGAAGCATCCAACCAAACATACGCCCGAAGATATCTTTCTCCACACGAGGCTTATGTACTTTCTTTATCGCATTCAGTCCCCAGAAGGTAAAGAAAAGAGTCACCTTCTTGCCGGTAGCTGCTGCTCCATTGGCGAGTACAAAAGTAGCCAAAACCTTATCCAAATCATCACTAAAGACAATAAAAGTTTTTCCCATATCTGCCGGCAATGAGGTTTCCTTCGAAGCAGGCAGAGCAGTATGTTTCTCTACCACAACTTTATATGTACCCTTTTCCGAACTTTTAGAGATAAATCGATGTCCCGTTGTACGGCACCATGCTTCTGCATCGCGCGGGAAGGCCATGTCTGTAGATGTCACCTCCAGACGTTCTCCCTCGCTCAAGTCTTCCATATTCTTTTTCAGTTTCATGATAGGACCGGGACACTGTATACCACAAGCATCTACCTTTATCACTTTCACCACCTTCTCACCAACCGGTTGAGCTTGTGCAGAAACTGTCTGAGTATGAGTTCCGCTACATGCCGAAGGAGGATTTACCGGGGTCACAGCAGCTTTATAAGTCTTGATACCACCTATCAGATTACGTACATCCTTATATCCGTTGTCTTTCAATATATTCGATGCCAGGTAACCACGCAAGCCTACACCACAGAAAAGATATACTGGCTTATCCTTTGGAAGATCTGCCATACGAGAGCGTAACTCATCGAGCGGTACGTTCACAGCCCCCTTGATTGTTCCCAAAGCAAACTCATCTGCAGTACGCACATCAACCAGTGTCACTGTACTTAAATCGGTCTGCTGCAGTTCACGCCAGTAAAGCGGTGTCATCTTTCCCGACAAAATATTTCCTGCCACATAACCCGATACGGCAACCGGATCTTTGGCCGAGGAGAAAGGAGGTGCATAGGCATGCTCCAAAGACATCAAATCGTATACGGTTCCCAGATGTTTGATAACCAATGCATACTCGTCTATACGTTTGTCTACCCCATCGTATCCCACAATCTGCGCACCATACAATCTGCCGTCTTGCGGAGAGAAAGTAATCTTAATATCCATCTGCAAAGCTCCCGGATAATACCCTGCATGTGAACCAGAATGAATTGTAGCCGAAAGATAAGGTATACCAAACTGCTTCAGACGCTTGGCAGGAAGTCCTGTAGAAGCCACAGTCATTTCAAATACTTTTGCTATAGAAGTGCCGATGGAGCCTTCATACTTCACTTTGTTTCCAAACACCATATTGTCTGCCACAATACGAGCCTGACGATTAGCCGGTCCGGCAAGGAAGTTCAGCCAAGGCTTTCCGGTTATAGGATGAGGATATTCGATAGCATCGCCTACTGCATAGATAGACTCATCGGACGTCTGCAAGTACTCGTTTACATAAATACCCTTCATCTCGCCCAACTTCAAACCTGCTTCTGCCGCCAGACGAGTTTCGGCACGCACTCCGATAGAAAGAAGCACCATATCAGCCTCCACCGATACTCCCGACTTAAACTTGACAGATATTCCGGAAGCAGTCTTTTCGAAAGCCTCAACCGCCTGCTCCAAATATAGACGCACTCCCTGTTCCTGCAAATGTTCGTGCACCAGAGAAGCCATCGAATAGTCAATCGGCGCCATTACCTGATTGGCCATCTCTACCACACTTACCTCAGCACCGGCATGATGCAGGTTTTCGGCCATCTCCAGTCCGATAAAACCACCTCCTACTATGACAGCCCGTTTTACCGGTCTTTCCTGCATATAGTTTTTAATACGGTCTGTATCGTATACATTTCGCAATGTAAATATGCCCTCACTGTCTATTCCCGGAAGAGGGGGTACTACCGGAGAAGCTCCCGGCGATAACAAGAGTTTATCATAGGTTTCCTGATAAGTAGAACCATCTGCTGCACGTACTGTGACCGACTTCTGTTCAGGGTTGATAGCGATTACTTCCGAACGGGTACGTACATCGATATTAAAACGCTTTCCAAAAGCTTCGGGTGTCTGTACAAACAGACGGTCGCGCTCCTCAATCACTCCTCCTATATAATAAGGCAAACCACAGTTTGCATACGAAATGTAAGCACCTTTTTCGAATACAATAATTTCTGCATTCTCTGTATTTCTGCGAATACGGGCAGCAGCTGTTGCTCCTCCTGCTACTCCACCAATGATAATATATTTCATAACTTTACAATGTAATTATTTTCTAATGGAAACTTTTTACAAAGGAATAATATTATTGCGAGATACAAAAATTTCCATAGGAAAATATTTCCATATTAATAATTATTAACCAAGAACATAAAAAAAGCCCGAAAAAATCGGGCTTATATAAAAGGAGCTTATAAACTCCCTGCTATGTATTTGAGCAAAATAATCTGCTTACTGAACAGCGGTACAATCGACGACGCCGGATATCCGGCCGACCACGACAACTGCACAGCCAGCGACGCCGGCTGTACATACGACGTCGCCGAATATAACACTCAACGGGTATTAAAAAGATATAGTTCTTATTACTAATACTTTATCTACTCCGAATATTTCCGGCTCTGATAAGCAATACGCGGTGTACCATTGGCTACATAAATAATGCCACATCGTACAAATCCATGCTTCTCAAGAATATGCTGCATCACTTTATTGTCTGCATGCGTATCGACACGCAAATTGGCAGAACGGTTCCGACACCAGTCTATGCATTGAGCTGCTACTCCACGATACGACCCATCGGAAGCCAGACGATGAATGACATAATAAGGTTCTCCATCCAGCCAATTTCCATCTTCAATACGCGCATAAGTAGAATCGGGACCCTGTATAAAACAGAAAGTACCCACAATATCACCCGACTCTGTCGTACACACATAACAATGCGAAGCAGCTATTTCCCCGGCAATCAGTTCCCGCTGCGGATAACCGTTTATCCACTGATGAGCATTTCCGACAGATACCATAAAAGTACGAGCCGCCTCGAATATCTCCATCAGTCTGTCCAAATCGTGTGCTTCAGCCAAGCGTATCTGCATCGTCATATCCTATCCTCCTCCTGCTTTAATCCCAAAGATTCAGTTTATTTTTCTGTGCTTCCTCCAGTGAAACGGTCTTTACGACTTTCTTTCCACTCTTCTCACAAAGTTCACGATACTCGCTTTGCAGTTCTTCCACAAAAGCCGGACATTGTTCCGGACTCAGCAACTTAGCCATTACAGAAGCATTTTGCGATGCATCGCGCATATATACTACCGGTGCATGATAAGCCGGAGCAATCTTCAGTGCGGTATGCAGTTTGGATGTAGTAGCCCCTCCGATAAGTACCGGAATATCCAGCCCGGCACGCTCCATCTCGGACACTACATGCACCATTTCTTCGAGCGACGGCGTAATCAGCCCGCTCAAACCTACAATGTCCACTTTCTCACGAACAGCAGTTTCTACAATCTGCTCAGCCGGCACCATTACTCCAAGATCAATCACTTCATAGCCATTGCATGCCATCACCACCGAAACAATATTCTTTCCGATATCATGCACGTCACCCTTTACCGTAGCAACCAGAATTTTTCCTGCACTACGTGCGCCCTCTTGCTTTCCGGCTTCAATATACGGTTGAAGAATAGCCACTGCCTTCTTCATGGTACGGGCAGTCTTCACCACCTGTGGGAGAAACATCTTTCCTGCGCCAAACAAATCACCCACATGATTCATACCCGCCATAAGCGGACCTTCGATAATGCTCACTGCATTAGGATAGCGGCTCAAAGCCTCCTGCAAGTCTTCTTCCAGAAAATCGCCCAGCCCCTTTACCAATGCATATTGCAAGCGCTCCTCTACCGTAGTACCCTCACGCCATTTCAGATGATTGACAGCAGCAGCAGAAGTATCTTTATTTTCTTTTTCCGACTTCAAACGCTCAGCCGTTTCTATCAAGCGTTCGGCTGCATCGGGACGACGGTTCAACACTACATCTTCTATGCGCTCCAGTACATCGGCTGGAATATCAGTATACAATACCGATGTAGCCGGATTGACAATACCCATATCCATTCCCTCACGGATAGCATGATATAAAAATACCGCATGCATTGCTTCGCGGATATAGTTATTTCCACGGAACGAGAACGAAAGGTTACTTACACCTCCGCTAATATGTGCACCGGGTAAATGTTTCCGAATCCATCCGGTAGCCTGAATAAAATCGACGGCATAATTATTATGTTCTTCAATCCCCGTAGCTACAGCCAGCACATTGGGGTCGAAAATAATATCTTGAGGAGCAAAACCGACTTTTTCGGTCAGAATACGATAAGCACGTTCGCACACTTCTATCTTGCGTGCAAAGGTATCCGCCTGTCCTTTTTCATCGAATGCCATTACAATGACTGCTGCTCCGTAACGACGGATTGTACGGGCATGCTCTATAAAGATATCTTCTCCTTCTTTCAGCGAAATGGAGTTGACAATACATTTTCCCTGTACGCATTTCAAACCAGCCAGTACTACTTCCCACTTGGAAGAATCTATCATAAGAGGGACACGGGCTATTTCGGGTTCCGAAGCAATGAGATTCAGGAAGGTAGTCATTTCTTCGGCAGCATCAAGCAGACCGTCGTCCATGTTGATATCAAGAACCAGCGCACCGTCTTCTACCTGCTGACGGGCTATAGAAAGTGCTTCCTCGTATTTTTTCTCGTTGATGAGACGAAGGAACTTACGCGAACCCGCAACATTGCATCGCTCTCCCACATTGACAAAATTAATTTCGGGAGTAACCTCCAGAAGTTCCAGTCCCGACAGCCACAAAGATTCTGGTTTAGGAGCTGGTGTATGAGGCTTGGCATCCTTTATCAAATCCTGATAACGGGCGATATATTCTTCGGTCGTTCCACAACATCCACCTATGATATTGACCAGCCCCTCATCAATGTATTCCTTCACCTCGGCAGCCATCTCCTCGGGCGACTGGTCGTATTGTCCCAAACTATTAGGCAATCCGGCGTTAGGATAAGCACTGATATAATAAGGAGCACGCTTGGCCAGCTGTTCTAAGAATGGTTTCAGCTGTCTGGCACCGAACGAGCAGTTTAATCCTACAGAAAACAAATCGGCATGCTGTACCGATGCAAGGAAGGCATCAAGTGTCTGTCCGGATAAAGTACGTCCGGCAATATCCGAAACCGTAACCGACAGCATCAGAGGAAGCTTGCGCCCCATTTTCTGCATAGACAATTCTGCCGCCTGTATAGCCACCTTGGCGTTGAGGGTATCGAATATGGTTTCAATCAGAATAGCATCCACTCCTCCTTCAATCAGAGCCTCCATCTGTTCACAATACGCCTCCAGAAGTTCATCGTAAGTCAGAGCACGGAAAGCCGGATTGTTGACATCGGGACTCATCGAACAGGTTTTATTGGTAGGACCTACCGATCCTGCTACAAAGCGTGGCTTCTCCGGATTCTTTTGGGTGTATTCATCGGCAAGACGTCGTGCCAGACGAGCTGCCTCCAGATTGATTTCCCGGCAATAGTCCTGCATATGATAATCGGCCATTGACACACGGGTTGCATTGAATGTATTGGTTTCTATAATATCGGCTCCCGCTTCGAGATAGCGCCGGTGAATTTCCTCAATGACATCCGGACGAGTCAGGCACAGCAGGTCATTGTTTCCTTTCAACTGTCCTTGTATTTCTCTGAAACGCTCGCCTCTGAAATCACTCTCTGTCAAGTTGTATTGCTGTATCATCGTACCCATTGCTCCGTCGAGCACCAAGATACGCTCTTTTATCTGTTGTCGCATTTCACAAATTCAAAAACTCTCAAAACTATAAAATCAAAAAATCATATATATGCACAATAAACTATCGTTTGAACATTCTGTCCATCATGCGCTTATCATCTTTTTCTTTCAAAGACTCACGTTTATCGTACTGTTTTTTACCTTTTGCCAAGGCAATTACCAGTTTGGCAAGTCCTTTTTCGTTGATATACAAACGAGTGGGGACAATAGTAAAACCTGTTTCCCGTGTACCACGCTCCAACTTACGCAACTCTTTCTTGGTAAGCAGCAACTTACGATCACGACGAGCTGCATGATTATTGTACGAACCGTAGAAGTACTCGGCCACGTGCATATTCTTCACCCACAATTCACCCTTCGAAAAAAAACAGAATGTATCTACCAGACTGGCTTTTCCCTGACGGATTGATTTTATTTCCGTACCTGTCAGCACAATACCTGCCGTATAGGTATCGATAAATTCATAATCGAACGAAGCACGCTTATTTTTTATATTAATATTACTTGCAGTAGGTTTCATCAGTTCAATATTATAGATAACTTAGTAAATACAAATTCAATAATTGCCGGACAAACCAATACTATCAAGGTCATTACCACCGTATAACCTGCCAGTTTGTCTTCCGCCACTTTCAGCATCTGTCTCGCTCCCTCAAACACGACAACAATGGTATAAATCTGCAAAATCCAATGCAGCAGCATGATAGAGAAAAGCCCACTAACAATATCCAATACAAAAGTCACAACCATAGAATATCCCACAAACTCCAGTATTCTATCGTACGAGTCTGCACGGTCAAACCAACGGCGTCCTATCTTATCTACCAGATAAGCAGCTAAAAAGAAGCCTCCAAACAAAGCTACAGCCAGTGCACAGCACTGTGTCAAGGCAATCTGAAATACATCGGGACTAAACTCTCTCCCGATAAATGCACCTCCGAACTCCGACAAGCCACACAAGCCAATCATCGGATAGACGAAATTAGGCATTACCAATCTCCCCTCTTTCCGTTCGGCTATTTTGTTCCACGCCTTTGCAGGCGATGACAACAACAATATTATACGCTGAAATATTTCTTTATAACTCAATGTAATTCTCCTTTCCTGTTAAATGTATGAAATGCAAAAATACAAAAAAGAAGAAAATATACGAGAGGCTTTATAATGAAACTTTTGAAAAACAGACAGGATTAAAGATTATTTCACTCCTGCGACTACATCCTCCACCACCACAACAAGACAAGCCGGTCACATATCCTTAAACAATAAAAAAAATCAGATAAAGAAAGAATTTCTCCTCTCTTTATCTGATTTTCCATACTGGCTATTCTTTAATATATAGAAAACAAACTCAAATGTATTCCATACAGTTTCAGATATATTATTCAGCCTGTTCCTGAGCTCGCATTTCGCAAACATATGTTTGTTTACTTTTCTTTTTAGAATCCATTGTTGGAACATAAGTAGAAGCAGTTTCGTATTCAACTTCTAATTTTTTCGGATAAGTACCGTTTAAAGTTTCATAAGCTCTGATTGCAGAACGCAAATCAAAATATACGTAATAAGGATCATTCAAAGACTTTGTATAGCTGGCAAGTGCATCTTCTGTTTCTACATTTAAAATCTGATAACGAAGCTTCAATTTCATCACATCATTTTCAGCCTTTGTTGCTGCATCATAATAAAGAGTGAATTTATGATTCTTCAGTTCAGTATCCAATGTTTCATTTGTAGTTGACTTGTGTATATAAAACAAAGGGTTCAAGATCAAATAGTCGTTATATCCCCAGATCAACAAACGTTGAGTATTGAATCCTGAAAGAGAAACAGTTCCTTCTTCCGGTATTGCCTCATCACTTACTTCACCTTTAGGAAGATATTCCGGAGTTTCCAATACTGTAATATCTTTTCTATCTCCCTGAGCAGCAAACTGTTCATAATCATAAGAGAAAAAAACCATCGCCAAATCCGATCTTTCTCCAGAAACAGTCACAGTGGTAGTAGGTATGTACTCATTGTCAGCTTCATCGACAAAGATTGTCTTACCTGTCATAATATCATAGTCTACTTTAAAAGGCCATGTCAATGTACCCGTACCTCCTGAACTTGAAGTATCCAAACAAGAAGTAATCCCCAAAGAAGCCGCAAAAGCCGCCATAACAACCACGAATTTCATTTTTTTCATAAACTTTGTCTTTATATTGTTAAATTATATTTTACAAGAGAAATAAAAGAAAAGAAACAATACTGCATCCCCATTCTTATTTTAACATTATTTTTCTATTTCTGCAAATTGTTCAAGATGTTCGTCTACGTACTCAGCAATCGTAGCAGTAACCATTTCTTCCATCTCCATGTAAGCCTCTTCTATGTCGTCGAAAGCCTCATATTGCTCGTACATAGCCATAAATTCCTCGTCTGTACGTTCTTTCTCCAAATCTTCACGATGTGCATCATATATTTTCTTTGCATCATATATCAGTTTAGAAAAGTCTTTAGCTCCAAACAGACGCATTGCTTTGGCAAAAGGATTATCGAAAATATAAGGACCATATCCGTTTTGTATTAATTGAATGAATCCTCCTTCCAGAACTTCTTCACGAAAGAAATGATACCCTAACAAAGAGTGTTGATACCCGTTGAGCAAGGGCATAGTTTCGGCATTAATCACTCCTCCTGTAATTTCCAGATATTTATCGGTAAACACTTTCAAAAATTCATCCATTCCAGCTTCCGCTCCACGCTGTAAAGCCTCGTCTTTTACTCTAATCTTATCATTATTCATAATTACCTGAATATTATTACCTGTATATAGGTATATTACAATGCTTTTTTATATGCACACAAAGATAAGGGTTTCTTCGGAAAGAGAAAAAAACATTTTGTCATTTACACCTTACAAAAGCAGGCACTCAGATAAAATATCCTTAATTTGTAGTAAAAAGTTTGGTTTACACCGTTGCAGAACTAAATAAAACGACTAACTTTGCGTGCAGATTAAGGAATAAAATCTTTAATCTCGTGGTTTACGAAATACTTATTTTTTATTACTAATAAAAACGTAAAGAATATGACTTATTCACACGAAGTTGAACACATGTGTGTTGTAAAAAAAGGACCTAATCATGGTCCGGCTCCAATTCCAGAAGAAGGAAAATGGGTGAAATCAAAAGAAATCAAAGACATTTCAGGTTTGACTCACGGTATCGGTTGGTGTGCTCCTCAGCAGGGTGCTTGTAAACTGACTCTGAACGTAAAAGAAGGTATCATCCAGGAAGCATTGGTAGAAACTATCGGCTGCTCTGGTATGACTCACTCAGCTGCTATGGCATCTGAAATCCTTCCAGGTAAGACAGTTTTGGAAGCATTGAACACTGACTTGGTTTGCGATGCAATCAACACAGCAATGCGTGAACTGTTCTTGCAGATTGTATACGGTCGTACTCAGTCAGCTTTCTCTGAAGGTGGTTTGATGATTGGTGCAGGTCTGGAAGACTTGGGTAAAGGTCTGCGTAGTCAGGTAGGTACATTGTATGGTACTTTGGCTAAAGGTCCTCGTTACCTTGAAATGGCTGAAGGCTATATCAAAACTATCGCTTTGGATGAAAACGATGAAATCTGCGGATACGAATTCGTTCATCTGGGCAAATTCATGGATGAGATCAAAAAGGGCACAGACGCTAACGAAGCTTTGAAGAAAGTAACAGGTACTTACGGACGCTTCACAGCAGAACAAGGTGCAGTTAAACATATTGACCCACGTCACGAATAATATAAGGAGGAAAGAACATATGATTAGAGAAGTAAAATTTGAAAGCCAGGACCGTCGTATCAAACAGATTCTTGCTGCTTTGAACGCTAACGGTATCAAAGACATCGAAGAAGCTAACGCTATCTGCGAACAGTATGGTCTTGATCCTTATAAAACTTGTGAAGAGACTCAGCCTATCTGTTTCGAAAATGCAAAATGGGCATATGTCGTAGGTTGTGCTATCGCTCTTAAGAAAGGTTGCAAAAATGCTGCTGAAGCTGCTGAAGCTATCGGTATCGGTTTGCAGTCATTCTGTATCCCGGGCTCAGTTGCTGACGACCGTAAAGTAGGTATCGGCCACGGTAACCTGGCTGCTATGTTGCTCCGCGAAGAAACTAAATGTTTCGCATTCTTGGCAGGTCACGAATCTTTCGCTGCTGCTGAAGGTGCTATCAAAATCGCTGCAAAAGCAGACAAAGTACGTAAAGAACCTTTGCGTTGTATCTTGAACGGTTTGGGTAAAGACGCTGCTCAGATCATCTCTCGTATCAACGGATTTACTTATGTTCAGACTCAGTTCGACTACTATACTGGCGAATTGAAAGTTGTTCGTGAAATCGCTTACTCAAACGGTCCTCGTGCTAAAGTAAAATGCTACGGAGCTGACGATGTTCGTGAAGGTGTAGCTATTATGTGGAAAGAAGGCGTAGATGTATCAATCACTGGTAACTCTACTAACCCGACTCGTTTCCAGCACCCAGTTGCAGGTACTTACAAGAAAGAACGTGTTCTTGCAGGTAAACCTTACTTCTCAGTAGCATCAGGTGGTGGTACAGGTCGTACACTTCACCCAGATAACATGGCTGCTGGTCCTGCTTCTTACGGTATGACAGATACTATGGGTCGTATGCACTCAGATGCTCAGTTCGCTGGTTCTTCATCAGTTCCTGCTCACGTAGAAATGATGGGATTCCTGGGTATCGGTAACAACCCGATGGTAGGTTGTACAGTAGCTTGTGCAGTTGACGTTGCTACTGCTTTGAATAAGTAATCTATACTTAATCAAGATAATAAATCCCTGTAACTCCATGAGTTATGGGGATTTTTATTTTATATACACCGCATAAATGGAAGAAGATGATTTATCACTTCTCGCCTGCTTTTCTTCTTGCAAATGGTTGTAAATAGATACTGAAATTAAAACAGAATATCACTTGTAGCAGACTTGTTTTTCTGAGGTTAAGAAGTGCTGATTATCCTTGAAAATGGGCTGAAAAGAGGATGTTTTGCGACCAATTTGCAGCCCAATTTGCAGCCCAATTTGCCATTTTCAAAAATGGGCTGCAAAAACCTACATAATTAACTATAGTACAATATAGAACATACTATCATTCTACTGCCAAAACAAAGAGTTCATCACCAGACTCTTCCAAACATGTTTTTCTTTTCTTCTCCATTGGGTTTTATAATTTTTTCTATAACTTACACACAGTTTATAGCAAAGATGATTGGATATCCTTTTGCGACTTATTTGATTAGAATTTATAAAGTCGAGAATAACCCAATCCACAAACAACCAATCACACCTTAAACAATTTGTAAATACTGTTCTCAATAAAAAATTAAACCATTTCTATGAAAAAGATTTTTATTCTCATCGGGGTGTTTAACACACTGCTCTTGCTAAAAGCACAAAATAAAACGGATATCCCGGTTTATTTGGATGACAAACAACCTTTGGAACTAAGAGTACAAGATGCATTACAACGAATGACACTGGAAGAAAAGACAAGGCTCAGTTATGCCCAAAGTAAATTTAGCTCTCCAGGATGTCCCCGTTTAGGCATTCCAGAACTCTGGATGAGTGACGGTCCTCATGGAGTTCGTGCCGAAATCAATTGGAACAACTGGAACTATGCAGGATGGACCAACGACAGTTGTACAGCATTTCCAGCTCTCACCTGTTTAGCCGCCAGCTGGAGCCCCTCATTGGCAGCCCTATATGGAAAAGCGATCGGAGAAGAAGCGCTGTACCGTAAAAAAGATGTATTATTAGGCCCAGGCGTAAATATTTACCGTACTCCACTTAATGGCCGTAACTTCGAATATTTGGGAGAAGATCCGTATTTAGCTTCCGAAATGTGCGTTCCTTATATCCAGGAACTTCAAAAGACTGGCGTAGCAGCTTGCGTAAAACATTATGCAATTAACAATCAAGAAGTTTGGCGTAATCATATTGATGTACAAGTAAGTGACCGGGCAATGTATGAAATTTACTTACCAGCATTTAGGGCAGCAGTAGAGCGCGGTGGTGCATGGAGCATTATGGGAGCTTATAACAAAGTGCGTGGTATGCATGCAGCTCATAATAAACTGTTGAATAACGACATACTGAAAGAAGAATGGAAATTTGACGGATGTGTAATAAGCGACTGGGGAGCGACCCATGACACTTATGAATCTGCGATGTATGGTTTGGATATTGAAATGGGTTCTTATACAAATGGGCTGACTTCTGAATCTGAATTCGGCTATGACGACTATTATTTAGGAAAAAACTACCTGAAAATGGTAAAAGAAGGAAAAATTCCAATGGATGTAGTCAATGATAAGGCAGCCCGCGTCTTACGACTGATTTTCCGTACTGCAATGAACCGTCAGAAACCGTTTGGGGCATTAGCGAATGAAGCTCATGAAAAAGTTGCTTATCAGATAGCTACAGAAGGTATTGTATTATTGAAAAACGATGCAACCAAAAAGAATACGGTTTTATTGCCTATTGCATCGGACTCATACAAACGAATATTAGTGGTAGGAGATAATGCAACACGTAACCTGATGCAGGGAGGAGGTTCATCCGAACTAAAACCTAAAAAGAATATCACACCATTAGACGGACTGAAAAAGAAGTTTGGCGACCGGATAATGTATACTCAAGGATATAGTGCAGGTCGTCAGATGTATGGACGTGTAGATGAAATACCTCAGTCTACGATTGATTCTTTAAGAAATGATGCAGTAGAAAAAGCCATGCAAGCAGACTTGGTTATTTTTATTGGCGGTCTGAACAAGAATCTTTATCAAGACAGCGAAGGAACTGATCGTCTTTCTTACGAACTTCCTTACTGTCAGAATAAATTGATTGAAGCACTTGTGAAGGTCAATCCCAATGTAGTTGCAGTTATAATCAGCGGTAATGCCGTAGAGATGCCGTGGGTTAAGAAAGTACCTTCTATTGTACAATCCTGGTATTTAGGTTCTATAAATGGTGATGCTTTGTCCGATGTACTGGTCGGCAACGTAAATCCCAGCGGAAAATTACCTTTCTCCTACCCTGTGAGACTTGAAGATTGTCCGGCACATTTGTATGGCGAGATGAGCTACCCGGGCGACAGTATCAAGCAAGAGTATAAAGAAGACATTTTAGTGGGATATAGATGGTACGACACCAAGAAAATAAAACCACTTTTCCCGTTTGGATACGGATTAAGCTATACCACATACAAATACAGCAAGCCAGTTTTGTCTGCAAAAAAAATGAATGCAAATGAAACCCTTTCTTTATCAGTTAAAGTAAAAAATACAGGAACATTGGCAGGAAAAGAAACAGTTCAATTATATATCGAGGACGAAAAATGCTATTTACTCCGCCCCAAAAAAGAGTTGAAAGGCTTTAAAAAAGTAGAGCTACAACCGGGAGAAGAAAAAGAAATTGTCTTTACTATTCAGCCTCAACATCTACAGTTCTTTGATGACAAGAAACATCAATGGATAGCCGAACCAGGAAAGTTTAAGGCTTATATATCCTCTTCATCTGCAGACATCAGCAATGTAGTGGAATTTGAATATAAATAATTATAGTTATCTGAAAAACATCAAACATAACACTGCCCAGGGTTTGTAGAAAGAAAGTACTCACAAAAATCTCTGGGCAGTATTTTTATACTATAAAATATTTTATACATTTACTCTATAATTTTAAAAGCACAGCATGAATCATAAAAAACACATCGCAATCGTCACAGGTGCAGCTGGCGGGATTGGGAAGGTAATTGCCCAAATGTTTGCAGACAACGGATACGTGGTCGTTGCGGTAGACATAACAGAGACAGAGTTTGGAAATAGCGACATACACTTCCAAAAAGCAGATCTCTGTTCATACGAAGATATCTGCAAGGTATTCGAATACGCGGTACAGCATTTCGGAGGAGTACACGTTTTAGTAAACAACGGTGCCATCAGTCAGTTTTCCAAAAGTATATCCGACATCACCCCGGAAGAATTCCGTAAAGTCATAGATACCAATCTTTACGGAAGTTTTATGTGCTGCAAACAATTTATAGAAGCCAACAAAGGGATGAAATACGGTAGAATCATCAACATAGCCTCTACCCGATGGCACCAGAATGAAGCCAACTGGGAAGCTTATGGAGCCTCCAAAGGTGGATTGGTCTCACTTACAAACACTCTGTGTGTTTCCCTTTCAGACACTCCTATTACTGTAAATGCCATCAGTCCGGGATGGATACAATGCTCCGACTACGAAATGCTCTCCGAAGAAGACCACAAACAGCATCCTTCTGGCAGAGTAGGTGTACCGGAAGACATTGCAAGAATGGTATTGTTTCTTTCTGCACCGGAAAACGACTTTATCAATGGGGCAAATATCGTAATAGACGGAGGAATGACTAAAAAATACGTGAGTTCGGGATAAGAAAGTATCTTTAAAAGTTGGTAATCACCGAATTAT
>ERZ857750.2084-NODE-2084-length-20185-cov-5.018728_pt1 | contig 20185 bp, 19 predicted proteins | sample MGYA00519915_ERZ857750 | MGnify/ENA primary metagenome ERZ857750 (study PRJEB31778, sample SAMEA3449358) | human gut metagenome | biome: human gut; feature: human-associated habitat; material: faeces | place: United Kingdom | collected 2010/2012 ... | reverse complement strand
CCGCGCACGGCGCGGGAACAAGGTTTAGTGGCCTACGGGCAAACCTTGGTGTCTACCCTCTTGCCCCCCCCTCAGCGGGGCGCGGCAAATCCTCTCGCTGAGGTTCAGCGAAAAACACCCCGCCCGTTCGGGCGAACCGCCTGCGCGGTTCGTGTGCCCCAGAAAGCCGGTGCCGAATATCTGAACGCAAAAAAGACAGACCGCAACAGTGATCTGTCTTTTATTTCGGTTTGCTTTATCAGCCGCCCAGACCCAGAGGAGAGAACAGCACATAAATGCCTGCCAGCAGGATGAACGTAACTGCGATAACCGGCTTGCGGTACTTCCACGGGGTCATATCAACAACCTCGAGGTCAGGCAGTACATACGCTTCCTTGCGCGGTGCAGCCTTGGTCAGAATCGCCATCAGGATCAGGTCAATTACGAATGCGCCTACTTCAAAGTACAGGAAGTGGAACGGCAGAAGGTTCATCATCAGGCCATAGCATACGATATGGACAATGATGGCAACCTTCGGTGCAAAGCTCGGCATGCGCGGAGCCAGAATACCCATAACAACGATGGCCAGAACCGGAACGCCGTAGTAGCCCCACATCTGATTGAGGAAGGTGCTGATGCCGGCCGGCAGATACAGCAGGAACGGTGCGATAATAATGGATGCCAGACACAGCACGATGCCGAAACGCTTTGCAATGGTGATCAGCTGTGCATCCGTGCGCTTCCTCTTGGAGATAACCGGAAGGATGTCCAGGGTGAACAGCGTCATGGAGCTGTTCAGTACCGAGTTAAAGGAGGACAGGATCGCACCGAACATGACTGCTGCAAAGAAACCCAGTACCGGAGTCGGCAGGATGTCCTTGATCAGAGACGGGTACGCCATATCGAAGTCGGTCAGTACGCCGCCGTCACGGATGAACTGGATCACGCCGGGCGCTACCAGAAAGATCGGGCAGAATACGCAGGTAAGACCGGTCAGCAGCGAGCCTTTCTGCGCTTCCTTCAGGTTCTTCGCGCCGAGTACGCGCTGCATGATGGACTGGTTGGTGCACCAGTAAGAGATGTGGTTGATACCACAGCCAAGTACGATCATCGGCCACGGAATGTACGGCGGCTGTGCGTTGGCAGGCTGGATCGCATTCAGGTGCTCCGGAGAGGAGGTAGCGAAAAGACGGATGCCTTCTGCGATGCTGCCGTCGCCCAGCGCGATAAATGCCAGAACCGGGATCAGGATGACCGCGCCGATGATAAAGATGATGCCGTTCAGAGAGTCTGATACGGCTACGGCCTTCAGGCCGCCGAAGATTGCATAGATACCGCCGATTATGCCGAGTGCGACGCACATTACGGTGGTTGCCATGAAACGGTTGCCGCCCATCAGTGCGGTAATACCGAAGATACGCTCCATCGCTACCGAGCCTGCGTACAGCACCAGCGGCAGCATGGTTACAATATAAGCGACAAGGAAAATGAACGATACAATGACGCGGGTTGCGCGGTCAAAGCGGCTTTCCAGAAATTCCGGGATAGTGGAAATGCCTAGCTTGAAATACTTCGGGATGAAGAACAGTGCCATCAGCGTCAATGCGATCGGGCACATGGTCTCCCAGCCCATTGCAGTCATGCCGGCTGCATAACCCTGACCGTTGCGGCCTACCAGCTGCTCCGCGGACAGGTTGGTCATCATCAGAGAACCAAAGATAACCAGACCGCTCAGGCTTCGGCCTCCAAGGAAGTAACCGTCTTTGCTGGTCTCGTCCGTTCCCTTGGTTTTAAGCCAGCTTACGAATGCCACTGCTACAGTGACAAGCACAAATGAACCCAGTGTAAATACCATTTTCTTGAAACCCCTCTTGTTTGCTGTGTAAATACGCTGCCACGGGTATTTGCAGCAGCGTGTCCCTCTTTTTCTCTGCAGCCTACAGGATAATCTGTACGGAATTGCTAATTTTGTATATCTCATCCAACTTCATTCCATAGCAATGCCCCCTAATCCTGCTTGGGCAGGAGCAGGGGGCACCACCATATAGAGAAATAGAATGAGAGAAAGGATCTTTGAAATTTGCGTTATATCCATATCGGATTGGCAGAACGTTGGAGCGTTTTCCTGCCGATCCGGAGAGAGGATCTTACGCGTGAACATTATCGCACAATCTGCGTTTGTGCGAAATGCAGTTTTCTTAGTGGAGCTGCGTCTTCAGGGTATCCAGACGCTCCTGCGCGTTGTCCGGGGTAACTACGTCAGAACCGGAGTCAACGAACTCGTCAACGGTCTCGCCGTCCAGAACCTGAACCATGGTCTCAACAGCCTTGTAGCCCATCTCGTAAGCCATCTGAGCGACAGACATGGTCATCTGACCTGCCAGAATCGCTTCACAAGCAGCACGGTCGCCGTTGAAGCCGAGGAAGATGGTGTTCTTGTATGCGTCATGGCCCTGCGCTGCACGGGCTGCTGCCATAGCCATGTCGTCGTTGTTTGCGCAAATGATTGCGATGCCTTCCGGATGTGTCTGCATGATAGCTTCCATAGCGGTGGTAGCACGGTCAGCAGTTGCGTCTGCGTACTGTACTTCGTCGCTCAGGAAAGTGCCGCCTGCCTCTTCAACGCCAGCCTTGTAGCCGTTCATACGAGCGGTGTTGGTCTGGTCGCCCTGTACGCCTGCGATCTCGATGCACTTGATATCGGTCCAGCCGGCAGCCTTGGCAGCCTCAACAGCAGCCTCGCCGCCCTTCTTGGCAGCAGCTTCGTTACCGGTACCTACGAAGGACTTAACCTCCGGTGCCTCGAAGTTGGTGTCGATAGCAACGATCGGCAGCTTGGTGCCGCTTACGAGCTGAGCCGCCGTATCGGACTGCAGCGGAGAGATAATAACGCCGTCATAGCTGCCGGAGCTGAGGTCGGTCTCGATCATGTTCTGCATTTCATCGAAAGCGGTCTCAGAGCTCGGGCCCTTAACCTCTACCGTAACCTTGTCCGAATGCTCGGAAGCGTAATCCTCAGCGCCCGACTTTACATACTGCCAGTACTCGGCAGCCAGGGTCTTCAGAATAACGCTGACCTTGTAGCTGCCGCCGGAAGCGGATGCGCCACCGTCCTTACTGCTGTCATCGGTCGAGGCAGAATTGCCGCCGCCGCATGCGGTCATCGACAATGCCATCGCACCTGCCAGCAACATCGCTAACACTCTCTTCTTGTTCATAATTTCTTCTCCTCTCTTTTTTCCGGGCCCTGCTCTCTCAGTGCCTTCTTACGCCTGTGTATTTCACACTTGCGTGTACTCTTTATCAGCAGTCCCTCTTGATTTTCTGTTGGAGGAAATTCAAGAGGGACCGGATAACAAAATAATGAAAACGGGAATGGTGTAGATGCGATTGTAAAATGGGTATTGCTATGAAATTATGGTTAAATTAGAAACCAGCCTTGCGCAGGTTCTCACGGCCGATGGAAGCCTTCTCCAGCGGTACGTCGAAGGACTTGACCGGGAACAGATCCTGCTCTACGACGCACCAGCCGTCGTAGCCGCACTCGTCGAGTGCCTTGTGCATAGCGGTGAAGTCGATGCTGCCCTTGCCCGGCTCAACCATGATGTCCTCGGTTACAGCCTTAGCGAAGGACCACTTGTTCTCGTCCATCTTAGCCTTGACAGCCAGATCGCAGTCCTTGAAGTGGATGTACGGAATGCGCTTAGCCCACTTCTTGTAGAAGGAGATCGGCTCGCCGCCGCCGTATACATGGTGGCCGGTATCGAAGCACAGATCTACATTGGTGTCGTTCAGGAAGCGCTCGATCTGCTCCTCGGTCTGAACGTGGCTGTCAACGTGCGGATGGAACAGGCCAACGAAGCCGTTCGCTGCGCAGCGGTCAGCGCACTTCTGTACATTCTTGCAGTAGGTAGCCCACTCTTCGTCGGTCAGCTCCGGATTCATCTCCAGCTCGCCGGTAGCGAGGTTGGTGTACATCGGAGGCAGCAGAACGATATACTTAGCGGACGGGAAAGCCTTCAGCAGCTTGGAGATATCGTCGATATCCTTGAGCATGCCCTCAACAGCAGCGTCATCGAGGAAGTTGCCGCCCTCGGTAGCGCCTACCAGAGTCAGGCCGCGCGCGTCCATAGCGTTCTTCAGAACCTTGGGATCGTCGTTCGGCATGTAGCCCCAGGGACCGATCTCGCAGCCCTCGTAGCCGGCAACCTTCATTTCGTCCAGGCAGCGCCACCACTGGGGCTGCTTTGCATTGTTCGGATCACTGGCCGGGAACCATACGCCCCAGGAGTCCGGTGCAATACCAATCTTGATAGCCATAATTATATCCTCCCTGTCAAATTATTCAGGAAAATGTTACGCCTTTCCGGTCTCAGCAGGATTGCTCCCGCTGAAACCGTTCCGGCTTATGATTTAATGCAAGGGGTAACTTACTTAACGTCAACCCACTCGTGAGTCTTGGAGGACTCGATAACAGCAGCTACGGTGCGGTCGATCTTGTAGCCGAACTCGAAGTCGGTTACATAGTCAGCGCCATTGGTGATAGCGTCGAACAGAGCGTGAACCTCGAGGATCTTCATGTCGTTGTAAGCGATGGAGATACCGCCTGCCGGCTGGAATGCGGAGTAGCCCTTCATCAGCGGGTTGAGCAGTACGGTGCGGAAGCCGCGGTCGCGCTCGTTGTCAGACTGGAAGTAAACCTGAACCTCGCCCATGCGCTCCAGATCGTAACGAACAGAACCCTTGGTACCCTGAATCTCGTAGGTCAGGTAGTTCTTGCGGCCGGTAGCAACACGCGAGCAAGCGATCTGACCGATAGCGCCGTTAGCGTACTCAGCCATGAAGGTCATGATGTCTTCGTTCTCAACGTCAACCATCTCGGTGGAGCCTGCGGACTTCGGACGCTTCGGGAATACGGTGGTAGCAACTGCGTTTACCTTGGTGATGTCGCCCATGATGAACTGGGAGATGGACAGCAGGTGGGAACCGAGGTCACCCAGAGCACCGCAGCCAGCCAGCTTGTTGATGTGGCGCCAGGTGATCGGGAGGGACTCGTCGAGCAGCTGGTCCTGATCGTAGGTGCCGGTGAAGCGCATGATCTTGCCGAGAGCGCCGGACTGAACCAGTTCACGAACGTAAGCGTTTGCCGGGTTCTGGGTGTTGTTGAAGCCAACGTAGTTAACTACGCCCTTCTCAGCAGCCAGCTCAGCCAGCTCCTTGGACTCCTCCGCGGAGATGGACAGCGGCTTCTCGCAGTATACGTTCTTGCCGTTCTCCAGAGCAGCCTTAGCAACTACATAGTGGAAAGCGTTCGGGGTAGCGATATCAACCAGGTCTACGTTCGGGTCGGTAACTACGTCGTGCCAATCGGTGGAGATGCGCTTGAAGCCGATCTTCTTCTGAGCGGACTTTGCAGCCTCTTCGTTAGCGTCAGCTACGATCTCGAAGGATGCGGTGCCGTAGTCAGGGCCAAACAGCATCTCAGCGTCAGCCAGTGCAGAGGAATGAGCCTTGCCCATCCAGCCGGAACCTACCAGACCAATACGGATTTCTTTCATGATAATTTCCTCCTTAACATTTAAATCTTAGACATACTCTTTTCACGATTTACCGGAAGTTTTTTTGTTTTGTTTTAACTTTCGGTGTTTTCGTTTGTTTGACTATATTATAGCTGCGGAAGAGTTATATCGCAATGCACTGTATAACTCTGTTCTATACAAAAATTACTCTTTTCATTCTGGCATTGTATGGATTGCACACATAAAAGCACAGACGTTTGAGCACCTTGCTGAATATCAATTTCATTCCGAAAAGCATCAAAAAACCGGCGGAAATTCTTACCCGATTTTATCGTGCGAATATGCCCGTGCACACATTTTGCGAAAATAAGAAAGGGAACTTTTCATGAGAAAACCCGCAGGATTTTCCGCATGCGAAGCGAACCGAACTTGCCTGCCCGGCAGGGGCACAAGAGGGTAGAAACCGCAGGTGTCTACCCTCTTGCCCCCCGCCGCGGGGCGCGGCAACTCCCCACCCGCTGAGGTTCAGCGAAAAACGCCCCGCCCGTTAGGGGCGTATTGCTGACGCAACTCGTGCCCCCGCACAATCGGTGCAGAAAAAGGCTGTCGCCCGGATAGAACGAACACGCTGACGCAGTTCGCGTACCCCGGTCAACCGGTGCTGAGTAAAACAAAAAGAGGCTCACTCTCGTGAACCTCTTCCGCAAATCGTATCAAATTGTACTTATTTTGCCTTTACTGCGCCGTCCTTGATCAGATCCCAGTTCTTCTTGAGATAATCATAGCCGGAGTAAATGGTAACAAGCGTTACCACCCAGCCGACGATGGTCAGCAACAGCGGTGTATTGCCTGTGCTGGAGATAAACAGAGTATAGGCGATACTGTCTCCCGTCTCAAAAGACAATCCAGTAGTGCCGCTGAACAGCGCCCACCCAAAGATATAGTACAGATAAATAATGATAATGCCGCCAATCTGCACACAGGTTTTGACCTTACCCGTCCACGTTGCGGCGAGCACGCGGCCCTTATTGGCTGCAACCACGCGCAGAGACGTGATGATCAGCTCACGCGCGAGGATAACGCAGACCATCCAGCCTGCCATCGCCTTCTGCTCTACGAACAGGATGAGCGCGGACGCTACGAGCAGCTTATCGGCCAGCGGATCGACAAATTTGCCGAAATCCGTCACCTGATTGTACTTTCGCGCCACATAGCCGTCCAGAAAATCCGTGAACGATGCCACGCAGAACAGCACGAGCGCGATGACCGTGCTGGTCGGGAACGCGGCGAGATACCGGGTCTCATCGATGATCAGCATGGGCTGCGCCGCAAAATAGATGAAAAACGGAATCATCGCAATGCGGGTCAGCGTGATTTTATTTGCGGTTGTCATAGGAAATTATGCCTCCTTCTGACGGACACCGAGCAGGTCGAGTCCAAGGCTTTCAGTAATGAGAACGGACACGAACTCGCCTTCCGCCGGTTCGTTATCCGCCGCGTCAAAGTAGACGTGGCCGTCTACCTCGACCGAATCCGCGTAGGTACGGCCATACCACAGGCCCTGCTCCTCGTCAAAGCCCTCGCAGAGCACTTGCATGACCTCACCGTGGCGAGAGGTATTGTAGTCGTCGAGCACACCGGACTGCAGCTCTTCGACGATCAGACGGCGGTTCTGCTTAGTCTCGTCGTCGATCTGGTCGGGCAGCTCTGCGGCCTCCGTGCCTTCCTCCGGCGAATACTCGAACACACCGACACGCTCAATGCCGACATTCTGCAGGAACTCACACAGCTCGGCAAACTCGTCCTCGGTCTCGCCCGGCAGACCGACGATCAGGCTTGTACGCAGTACAAGACCCGGAATACGCTCGCGCATATCCTCGATCAGCCTGGTAAATTCCGCGCCGTCACCCGGACGGTGCATGGCACGCAGAATGCGCTTAGAGACATGCTGCAGCGGAATATCCAGATACTTTACGATTTTCGGCTCATCCGCAATCACGTCGATCAGCTCGTCCGTAATCTGGTCGGGATAGAGATAGTGCAGACGAATCCAGATAAAGTCCATCTTGCACAGCTCGCGGAGCAGCTCGGGCAGCAGGCGCTTATGCTCGGGCAGGTCCATACCGTACTTGGTGATGTCCTGCGCGATGACGATCAGCTCCTTAACGCCTGCGTCAGAGAGCGCACGCGCTTCCTCGAGCAGCGATGCCATCTCACGGCTGCGGTAACGGCCGCGCAGCTTGGGGATAATACAGTACGCGCAGGTGTTCGAGCAGCCCTCCGCAATCTTAAAGTATGCGGTGTACGAGGGTGTCAAGCGGTCACGGCTGCCGTCGAGTGCAGCAGAGGTCATATCGGCCATATACGCCGCCTGCTGCCCCTTGAGCGCCGCATTGGCCGCGTCCACGATGTCATCATAGCTGCCCGTTCCGCAGAATACGTCGATCTCGGGCAGCTCAGCGCGCATCTCGTCAGCATAGCGCTGCACCAGACAGCCGGTCACGACCAGACCCTTCATATTGCCGGTCTGCTTGTTCTGGGCGGTCTCCAGAATGGTTTCGATGGCCTCGGTCTTAGCGGCTTCGATGAAGCCGCAGGTGTTGACAACGCCAACGTCTGCTTCGGTCATATCCTCGGTGATCTCCCAGCCTGCGTCCCGCAGCCGGGCCAGCATGTGCTCGCTGTCCACGAGGTTTTTCGCGCAGCCGAGCGAAATAAGTCCTAATTTCGGCATGAGATTCTCCTTCTTGTCCACATTATTATTCTATTTTATTATACCGCACAATTTGAGGTTTGTCACCACTGACTGACGGAAAATTTGGCATAGAAAAAGACGCAGAGCAAACGCTCTGCGTCTTTGGAATTGCTTGATTGCAAGCAGTTGGTTCGGTAAGGAAACCTTACTTCAGCTCAACCTTAGCGCCAGCAGCCTCGAGCTTCTCCTTGATCTCGTTAGCCTCAGCCTCCGGAGCAGCCTCCTTGATGGTCTGCGGAGCGGAGTCAACCTTCTCCTTAGCTTCCTTCAGGCCCAGGCCGGTGATCTCGCGAACAGCCTTGATAACGCCGATCTTGGAAGAGCCAGCGTCAACCAGAACTACGTCGAAGTCGGTCTTAGCGTCAGCAGCAGCTGCGCCGTCGCCGCCTGCTACAGCACCTGCAACAGCTACCGGCGTAGCGGATACACCAAATTCTTCCTCGAGAGCCTTTACCAGCTCAGAGAGCTCCATAACCTTGAGCTCTTTTACAGCTTCCATAATCTCAGCAACAGTCATGGGATTAAACCTCCAATTTTAGATAATTTTTAAGTTAAAATGTGTTCCTGACCGAATAAATCAGTCAGTGCGGGGAAATTACTCAGCAGCTTCTTCTGCTGCAGCTTCCTTCGGGGCTACCAGTTCAGCAACCTTCATTTCCTCATTGCCCTCTGCCTTCTTAACGATAGCATCGCAAGCAATAGCGAGCTGCATAATGGGGTAGTTGAAGCTGTACAGTACCTGAGCGATAAGGGTTTCCTTGCTCGGCATAGCAGCCAGCTTCTTGACCTCGTCCTCACCGATGGCCTTACCTTCCAGGTAACCAGCCTTCAGGGTGAAGTTCTCGTGGGTCTTAGCAAAGTCAGCCAGGATCTTCGCCGGAGCGACAACGTCGTCGGTGGTGGAGATTGCCAGAGCGGTGGTACCGTGCAGGCACGCATCCAGCTCGTCAAAACCCAGTTCCTTAGCTGCAAAGCGGATCAGAGTGTTCTTGATGACAGCATACTCAACGCCAGCTTCATGGAGCTGCTTGCGGAGCTTGGTATCATCCTCTACGTTGATGCCCTTGTAGTCGACCAGTACCCCTGCCGGAGAATTCTTGATCTTCTCTACCAGGGAAGCGACCAGAGCCTTCTTCTCTTCCAGAATCTTTGCGTTCGGCATCATTTTCACCTCCTGTAAAATAAAAGTACCCTCCCGGTGCAAAGACACAGGGAGGGTACACAGAAAACATAATCAAATATGATAATAAACATGTCTGTGTTGACCTCGGCGGGCGGCGAACAAATCGCCATTTAAGCCTTGCGGCGCCAGCTGTCTTTGACCAAGCTCATTTAGTATAACGCATATAGAGCAGGTTGTCAACACTTTTTTTCAAATTTTTTATTAAATATCATTCCTTCAGGATTAGAGGTACAGTGCCGGCTTTTGATACCCTCTGTTCCGCGGTATTCTCCGCGATATGAACATTGTTTTCAACTGTAATGGTAAACTCATCACCGCACATAAGCCGTTCAACGGGATCGTCCGATACATATTCCTCCAGAGACGCAGCACTGGCCAGTGAAATAATATGAGATTCAAAGGAATGTTCCCCGATAGTCACCGAAACGCTTTCCTGTTTAACGAATTTGGCATACAGCGATCTGACGTGCTCCTTGAATATCGGATTCACTTCCGCATCCGACTTGAAATATAGGATGATACGGTTTTCTTTATAAGATACCTGCGCATCTGTTAATAGGATATCTGCTAAGCTGAGCATTCCCATATAATTATCCTCTGCACAATATAAATAGAGCGGAGAGCACTATACCCTCCACTCCAATTACTAACTGCTAATTTAATTAAAAATCAGTCGTTGATCGGACCGTCATTCCGCTCATCAATATTAACGTACTCGATATTCTTCGCAACAGGCTTATACGCCGGACGGATGATCTTACCGCCGGTGGTAACTTCCTCAAGTCGGTGTGCCATCCAGCCGACGATACGCGCAGTAGCGAACAGCGGCGTATACAGCGACTTGGGCAGTCCGAGCATTTTGTAAACAAAGCCGGAATACATATCGACGTTTGCACACATCGGCTTGTCACTGCCCTTGATTTCAGCAAAGACACCCGGCGTCAGTTTTTCTACCAGCTCGATCAAATCCATCTCGTCCGAATAACCGGTCTTTTCCGCCAGCGGACGAGCAGCCTTTTTCAGTGCAACGGCACGCGGGTCGCTCAAGGTGTAAATTGCATGACCCATGCCGTAGATCAGGCCGGAGCCATCGCCTGCTTCCTTATTGAGAATCTTGCGCAGATAATTGCCGACCTCGGTCTCGTCCTTCCAGTTGTGGATATTCTCCTTCAGCTCCTCAAACTGCTTGACGACGCGCAGGTTTGCACCGCCGTGGCGCGGGCCCTTCAGCGAGGAAACCGCAGCCGCGATCGCCGAATAGGTATCCGTACCGGACGAAGAAGTAACACGCACGGTGAAAGACGAGTTGTTACCGCCGCCATGCTCGGCGTGCAGGATCAGACAGCGGTCGAGCAGCTTAGCCTCGTCATCGTTGAATTCACCGGTCGGACGGATGAGGTGCAGAATATTCTCTGCAGTCGAACGATTCGGATCCGGCACATGCAGGAACATGGAATCGTTATCAAAGTAACGGCGTTTTGCCTGATACGCATGCGAAATGATAACCGGGAACTTGGCCATCAGGCTGATGCCCTGACGCATAATGTTCTCGACCGTGGTTTCATCCGGGTTCGCATCATAGGAATACAGTGCCAGCGTTGCGCTTGCCAGCTTGTTCATGATGTCGCGGCTCGGCGCACGCATGATCATATCCTCGGTGAAGTTGTCCGGCAGGGCACGCTCCAGACCGATGGTGTGCTGAAATTCCGCCAGCTGACGGCGGCTCGGCAGCTTGCCGCACATAAGCAGATAACCGATCTCCTCAAAGCCGAAGCGGTTTTCCTGCTCCAGACCGTGAATCAGATCGTATACATTATATCCGCGATAGGTCAGGCGGCCTTCGATCGGCTCGCGCTCGCCCTCGTTCAGAATATAGCCGTGTACGTTGCCCAGATGAGAAGCACCGACCAGAACACCGGTACCGTCCGCGTTACGCAAGCCGCGCTTGATGCGGTAGCGCGTAAACAGATCAGGTGGGAGCTGGTTGTGCATACAAAAGCTCTCACTCAGTTCATGCAAAAGTTCTTCCTTTACATAATCAGGCTGAATCGTCATTCCGCCTTCTCCTTTCCGTCCCAATAAATCAGATAATGAATATATTGTACCGCAATCCTGCAAAAATGTCAATCAACGACACTTGTATAAACCGACAAAAACCGCTTTTTCGCAGGTTTTCCGCTTGTTCATCCTGATATCACGCAAGTTTTTTGTGCGCGGCGTGCAAAGATTTTATCAATTTGAAGTGAAAAAGTCACTAGCAGCGTTCCTTAGTACCGGTTGACCGGCACATGCGGGCTGCGTCAGCAAGATGCCCTGCCAGTGCAGAAAATACGCAAAAAGTCCCCTATTCGCACACGAACAGAGGACTTTCTCTATCAAATAGTCGGGATTCGCAATTTAATTGCGGCTCCACTGCGTGCCCTGGCGGGTATCCTTAATGGTAACGCCCATATCAGCCAGTACACCGCGGATACGGTCTGCCTCAGCGAAGTTCTTCTCCTTCTTGGCTGCGGCGCGCTGCGCGATCAGCTCCTCGATCTTCTCGGCATCCGGGTCAGCCGCATCGTCGCGGTTCTGCACCAGATTGAGCACACCGGTCAGCTCCATGAACAGATCATGCGCTGCGGTCAGGAATGCCTTAGTTGCGTCCTGATGCGAGCCGTTGTACGCGTTGATCTCGCGGGTCAGCTCGAAGATGGCGGACAGTGCGTCTGCGGTGTTCAGGTCGTCGTCCATTGCGTCGATGAACTTCTGCTTGTAACCCTTCAGAGCCTCCAGCTTCTCGGTCTCCTCGGCGGTCATGGTGTCGCCGGATGCCTTTTCGATGCGGAACTCCATATTATTGCGAGCCTCGTACAGACGGGCAAGGGAGGCCTTGTTCATCTCAAGCGACTCAGCAGAGTAGTTAAGCGGAGTGCGGTAGTGCGCGCTCAGCATAAACATGCGGATGGTCTCATAGCCGAACTGCTTTGCTGCGTCGCGGACCATGAAGAAGTTGCCCTTGGACTTGGACATTTTCTCATTGTCAATGGTCAGGAAGCCGTTGTGCAGCCAGTAATGCGCGAAGGTGCAGCCGTTTGCACACTCGGACTGTGCGATCTCGTTCTCGTGATGCGGGAAGATCAGGTCCAGACCGCCGGAATGGATATCGATGGTCTTGCCGAGGTACTTGTTCGCCATAGCCGAGCACTCAATGTGCCAACCCGGACGGCCCTTGCTGCCCCACGGCGTATCCCAAGCCGGCTCACCCGGTTTTGCAGCCTTCCAGACCGCGAAGTCCATCGGGTCTTCCTTCACCTCGCCGACAGAAATGCGGGCGCCGGCCTGCAGCTCCTCCATCGGCTGATGGCACAGCTTGCCGTACTCCGGGAAGGACTTGGTGCGGAAGTAAACGTCACCGTTCTCAGCAACGTAAGCGTGGCCGTTCTCGATCAGGCGCTCAACGATGTCGATGATCGCGTCCATGGTCTCGGTTGCACGCGGGTGCACGGTCGCCTTCTTGACACCCAGGCCCTGTGCGTCAACAAAGTATTCCTTAATATAACGCTCGGCGATGGTGTTGAAGTCCACGCCTTCCTCGTTCGCCTTGTTGATTACCTTATCGTCAATGTCAGTGAAGTTCTGCACGAACTCAACCTTGTAGCCGCGGTACTCGAAGTAACGGCGCAGCAGATCGAAAATGATGAACGGACGTGCGTTGCCGACATGGAAGTAGTTGTACACCGTCGGGCCGCAGGAATACATCTTTACCTCGCCCGGCGTGATCGGAACGAATTCCTCCTTCTGACGGGTCAGCGTGTTGTAGAGTTTCATGATTTTTATCTCCTTTTGATGGTTTTCAGGAAAGCTATGCGGAGTTTTTGGAACAAAAAAGCCTCCCAGGGGATATTCTTCCCTCGGGAGGCGTACAAACGCGGTTCCACTCCGATTTTTCGCTCGTGCAGTGCGGTAACGGGCACTTCCCGCAAGGCGTTTGACCCTGTTGCTCGGCAGGCGCACTTCACCGTTTCCCGCGCAAAGCCCTTTCAGCCGAGGAGCCTCTCTCTTTCGCGCAAGGCGAGCCGGTTACTTTTCCTGCGTCATCGCATAAATAACGATTATAATAGTTCTATTATAACCATTTTGTGAGGAGAAGTCAAGCCAACCGGTGCAGACCACAGCTTTCCGCAAAATAAATACACCGCAGAGAGCACCATCTTGACGAACAGCGCTTTCCGCGGTATACTATGGATATACAGGGACGCTGTCTATGCAGTCAGCCCTTTATCGAATCAAAAGTTTTATGCTAATGACCGTTCGGGGACCAGCCGAGCGGTCATCGCGCTTTTACGAAGAAAATGTACAGTACAATGACCGCACAAATAAAAAGCTGAAGTGCTTTCTTCTTCATCTGCGCCCACCTCCTTTCCACCGCAGACCGCGGGGAAAGAAAGGGCTGAACGCCATACAAAAACAGCGTGTATATATCCTTAAACAACAGTATAGCAGATTAAGGCGCATTTTGTCTATGCGCTGTATGACTATAAAAACACCGCAGCGTGCACGATTTTAACAGTTCGTGCACCTGCGGTATATTTTTACACATGATGAAACGCGGTCAAAAAGTCATACGCATCGAGCAGATTGCCGATATGGAAATCCATAACCTGTGCATCCACCGGTGAGCACCGGCAGTAATCCTTGAGGTTTTCCGGTGCGGTAAGGCCGTGCGCGGTCAGCCGCTCTATGCTTTTCTCACCCGGTGCCGGATTGGAGTCCATATTGCACAGCGCCGCCAGCTCACCGCACATTTTAGCAAGCAGCTGCTCACAGCCGCGCAGATAAGCCGCCTCCTGCCGTCGGGCCGCCACGCGGACTGCATGCTGCCACAGCGCTACCGGCTGCTTCTCGAAAATACGCAGCTCGGACGCAAGCGAGGTCATTCTCTCGGTCAGCGGCGTCAGATCCGGATAACGATGCTCGAGCACGCGCGACTGCAGCAGCGGCAGAAACATTTTCTGAATCTCGTTCATCATATTGATGATCTTCTGACGGTTGTTATACGGCCGGATTACCACATTGACGAGCAACGCCACGACCAGACCGACCAGTGTATCGGTAAATCGGTGGAAGCCGTACACAATTGAATCTCCGCCGGTATACAGGCACACATCCGCAAACACAATGCTCGCCAGCGGAATCGCAAAATTCAGCTTGAGACCGATACACAGTGAAATCACACACAGCACGCCGAGCGCCATCCACACGAAAAACGTTGGATTGGGCAGCACGGTAACAAACACACATGCGATCAGATAGCCGAGAAATGTACCCGCTATCTGATTAAGGCTCTCCTTGAGCGAATCCACCCAGGTACGGCTCATCACTGAGATTGCACCAATAGCTGCAAAAATAGGCAGGCTGGAACCCAGCACCATCGCCAGTGCAAGCGCCAGACCGACCGATATCGCAGTCTTGATGGCGCGCTGGCCTACCCGAAACCGTTTGATAAACTGCAACGTCCTATCCCCTTTACCCCTGAATACCGTATGTTTTTAAGTGTACCACATTCTATTGGTAAAAGCCAACACAATCCTGTCACGCAAAGAAAAAAGGCCTCCCGGCCATCTGTTCCGGGAAGCCTTTATAAATCGGTTTGACTACCGCTTACTTAGCAGTGCGCTCAGCCTTGCGAGCCTTAGCGAAAGAACGGCTGCTATCCAGCTCCATCATGCGTGCGCTTACCAGACCATTAAAGAAATCCTTCATCATGATATATACAACTCCTTAAAAGTTAATGACTAAATTACGTTTTTGTGTTTGGATCATTTCCTGATCACAGGTATTATAATACACGATAACCGCCTCTGTTACAAGAGCCATAATTTATGAACCTTCACCAATTGAAGCACAATCTTTTTGTGCATATTTAACAGTATCTGTTTGCGAAGTGTACAAATCAAACCATTTCAGCTTGTGCGCTTTACATAACAAAGCTGGCAAATTCTCCAAATCGAGCATCCTCCCCTCGAATTTCCCTGCTTTTTTGCGAGCAGAATCTGCGTATCACCTTGACTTTTACGGCATTTCCCTATACTATTTATATGATAAAAAGTATTTGCTGCAATATAGATATAGAGCGACCCCAAACAGAGCCTGACCCGCTCGGTTTGGGGCTGCTACCTGTTTGGGGAGAGTGATGAGGATTGAATCAAAATCTGGTCGATCTGCAAAACCTGAAAAAAGAATTTGACGGAACGCCTGTGCTGCGCGGCATTTCGCTGTCCATCAAGCGCCGCGAGTTCGTGACCCTGCTCGGTCCGTCCGGCTGCGGCAAAACGACCACGCTGCGTATCATCGGCGGCTTCGAGCAGCCGGATTCCGGCGATGTATTCTTCGACGGCAAGCGTCTGAACGATGTTCCGCCGTATCAGCGCGAGATCAACACCGTATTCCAGCGTTATGCGCTGTTCCCACACCTGAATGTTGCGGAGAATATTGCATTCGGTCTGCACATCAAAAAGCTGGACCGCGCAGATATCAAGCGCAAAACCGCAGAAATGCTCGAGCTGGTTGGTCTGCGCGGCTTTGAAAACCGCGATGTGACCAGTCTTTCCGGTGGCCAGCAGCAGCGTGTCGCCATCGCGCGTGCACTGGTGTGCGAGCCGCGTGTGCTGCTGCTCGATGAGCCGCTCGGCGCCCTCGACCTCAAGCTGCGCAAGGACATGCAGATCGAGCTGAAGCGCATTCAGCAGCGTACCGGCATTACCTTTATCTACGTCACCCACGACCAGGAAGAGGCGCTGACGATGAGTGACCGTGTTGTCGTTATGAACCACGGCGTTATCCAGCAGGTCGGCAGCCCGACCGATATCTACAACGAGCCGGTCAACGCCTTTGTTGCGGATTTCATCGGCGAATCCAATATCATTGACGGCGTGATGCTCGAGGACTGCAAGGTCGAGTTCTGTGGCCGCACGTTCGAGTGCGTGGACAAGGGCTTCGAGAAGAATGCGCCGGTCGATGTCGTTATCCGTCCGGAGGATCTTAAAATCGTCTACGCCGGTGACGGTCTGCTGCAGGGCGTTGTTGAGTCCATCGTATTCAAGGGCGTGCACTATGAAATGATGGTGCGTACCCAGTATTTCACCTTTATGGTGCATTCCACCATGGCGGAGTCGGTCGGCAAGACGGTCGGTCTGTCCGTCATTCCGTTTGACATCCACATCATGCACAAGAGTGCGGAGGCGCAAGCGTGAAAAAGTCCTTTGCCTATCCCTACGGCGTATGGCTCGCCGTATTTATCCTTGCACCGATTCTGATGGTCGTGGTCTACGCGTTCCACAATGCGGACGGCGGCTTTACGTTGCATAATTTCAGCTATCTGCCCGGCTACCTGCCGATTTTCGGACGGTCATTCTGGCTGGCGTTTCTCTCTACCGTGGTGTGCCTTGCGCTCGGCTACCCGATGGCGTATCTGATGAGCCGCCTGTCCGCCAGCAAACAGAGCCTTTGCATGATGCTGATTATGCTGCCGATGTGGATCAACTTTCTGCTCCGCACCTACGCATGGATGTCCATTCTGGAGAACAACGGCTTTATCAACCAGTTTTTCCGCTCCATCGGCTTAATATCCTTCCTGCAGAGCCATTTCGGCTATTCGCTGGATTATATCCCGCTCATCAACACGCAGGGCGCGATCGTGCTCGGCATGGTGTACAACTTCCTGCCGTTCATGGTGCTGCCCATCTATACCGTGCTCATCAAGCTCGACCGCAAGCTGATCGAAGCCGCGCAGGACCTCGGCGCGCCGACCCATCTGGTGTTCCGCCGCGTTATCTTCCCGCTGAGCATTCCCGGCGTTATCTCGGGCATCACGATGGTGTTCGTGCCGTCCGTGTCCACGTTCGTTATCTCGCAGATGCTCGGCAGCGGCAAAAACCTGCTCGTCGGCGACCTGATCGACCTTCAGTTCATGGGCGGTGCGTACAACCCGCATCTCGGCTCGGCTATCGCACTCGTGATGATCATTCTCATCTTCATCTGCATGTGGATCATGAACAAGTTCGATGACGGCTCCTCCGAGGAAGGAGGTCTGCTGCTGTGAAAAAGTTTTTCAAGAACTTCTATCTGCTTCTGATTTTCCTCTTTCTGTACGCGCCTATCGTTGTGCTGATGATCTTTTCGTTCAACGATTCCAAGTCGCGCCGCCTGTGGAACGGCTTTACCACCCGCTGGTATGTCGAGCTGTTCCGCGATGCGGATATTCTCCATTCACTGTATGTCACGCTGCTCGTAGCTGTTGCCGCTGCCGCGATTGCAACCGTGCTCGGCACGATCGCCGCCATCGGCATCCACAATATGGGCCGCAGAGCCAAGGCGGCTTACCTGACGGTCAACAACATCCCGATGTCCTCCTCGGATACCATCATGGGCGTAACGTTCATGCTGCTGTTCGCCGCCATCGGTCTGGACAAGGGCTACCTGACCCTTATCCTCGCGCACGTTACGTTCTGCACGCCGTATGTCGTGCTCAATGTCATGCCCAAGCTGCGCCAGCTGGACAAAAACGCCTATGAAGCCGCACTCGACCTCGGCGCTACACCGCATCAGGCGCTCCACAAGGTCATCCTGCCGGAGATTATGCCGGGCATCGTCACGGGCGCTATCATGGCGTTCACCATGTCGATCGACGATTTCGTGGTGTCCTACTTCACCGCCGGCACGACCAGCCAGCCGCTGTCGGTCGTGATCTACTCGATGACCCACCACCGCATGACGCCGAAGATCAACGCCGTGTCCACGATCCTGTTCCTGATCGTGCTCGCACTGCTCATCGTCATCAATATGCGCCAGTCCCGCGACGAGAAGCGCCGCGAAGCCGCCCGCCGGAAAGGAGCGATGCAGCCGTGAAAAAACGCATGCTTTCCCTGCTGCTGTGCGGTGCAATGTGCGCCGGGTTGCTCTCCGGCTGCGGCAATGCGTCCTCGGCAGAGGTGCTCAACGTGTATAACTGGGGTGAGTACATCGACACCGACCTCATCGACCAGTTCGAAGAGGAAACCGGCATCAAGGTTATCTACAACACCTTCGATTCCAACGAAAACCTGTATTCGCGCATCCAGACCACGAGCTATGACGTCATTATCCCGTCCGACTACGCGATTTCGCGCTTTATCGACGAGGATATGCTCCAGCCGCTCAACTACGATCATATTCCGAATATGAAGCTGATCGATGAGAAATACACCCATCTGGACTTCGACCCGGAGCAGAAGTATTCCGTGCCCTATACCTGGGGCGTGGTCGGCATCGTGTACAACACCAGGTACGTTGATGAAGCGGATATCGGCTCGTGGGATTTGCTGTGGAATCCCAAATACACCAACCGCACCGCGATGTTCAACAACTCGCGTGATGCGCTCGGCATTGCGCTGATGTACCTCGGCTATTCGCTCAACACCACCGACAAGGACGAGCTGCGCGAGGCGGCTGACCTTATCATCGCCGGAAAACCGGTATATCAGGGCATCTGGATGGACCAGATCCTCGAGAAGCTGCCGAGTGAGGAAATTGTGGCTGCACCGTACTATAACGGCGATGCCGTCACCATGATCGACGAAAATCCCGACCTCGCATTCTACGTTCCGAAGGAGGGCACCAACCTGTTTGTCGATGCCATGTGCATCCCGAAGAACGCGAAGAACGTTTCGGGTGCGGAGAAGTTCATCAACTTCATGTGCTCTACTGAGGCGGCAATGGCAAACTGGGAGTATGTCGGCTATTCCAGTCCGCAGACTGAGGTCTATAACGAACTGGACGAGGAAATCACCAGCGACCCGCTGTATTTCCCAGATATTACGCAGTATCCGACCGAGGCATATACCAATCTGCCGACGGAAATCAACCAGTTTTATAATGATCTCTGGGTTGATATCTTAACGTGATCGGATATGCACCAACGCAACGTGCAGGGCGAGGTGACCTCACCCCGCCGTTCCCCCAATAAACTACACCGTTTATGCGAATGATGCACCAGTGACGGATAGTGATTTACGCAGTATGCGTAGTCGTTAACAAAGCGGAGGTTGTTACAATGGGAAAATTCATAACGGACGAACACGCAGGACTTACGAACTGGTCGGAGATTATTATCTGGTTGCTGGTGATGAAGAACCGGAGCTGGAACCAATCGGCATCTACGGTCAGCGCCATCGGCGCTATCTTCGTCAGAACAAATGCTGCTTGTATCAGTATTTGTTCTTGAACGTTAAGCTGGACGCGCATTTGCATGAGATTGACCATGCCGCCAACGAGATATTCGCTCAGCTTACCAAACAGATGACGGCAGCCGAAGGTGTCACCGAAGCACTCAAAGCAGCCGGCCGGATGGAATGGGTGCGCCGCACGAACAGCATCCGAAGCCGCGTCAGAGAAATCGTCAATTCAGAACTGATTTACAACTAAGTAGAACCCGGAGTTCAGACTGCCGTTTGCGGCCTGACCTCCGGGTTCGCTTTAGGGCAAAATCGTGCAGTATCGGTCTAACAAGCAACGGATTTGCCCCAGCAAATCCAACCCGCCGGGAAATCCCTGTGCCCCTTATTTTATCATTTACCTGTGTGCAATCTCCACAGGCAAGTCATAATCCGCGCTCTGATGCAGCTTGCGTCCGCTGCACAATGGCTTGCGTTCATACCGCTGACAACACACAGTCGCTCAGAGGACAGCATCTTCGCGGTAAGCATCAGCAGACACATCGACAAAAGC
>ERZ857750.2078-NODE-2078-length-20219-cov-6.101220_pt1 | contig 20219 bp, 17 predicted proteins | sample MGYA00519915_ERZ857750 | MGnify/ENA primary metagenome ERZ857750 (study PRJEB31778, sample SAMEA3449358) | human gut metagenome | biome: human gut; feature: human-associated habitat; material: faeces | place: United Kingdom | collected 2010/2012 ... | reverse complement strand
TATTAAAAGTATAAATGATAAATTCAATAAAAACTTTTCAATTGTTGAAAATACACTTAAATGTAAATTACTCAATGAAATTTTAGAATTTTTAAACTCTATAAAATTATCATCAAATATAGAATTTGTTTATGGCAAAGGCAAGAGAAAAACAGAACTTCAAAAATTAATAGAGGAAGCCAATAAATACTTAGAAAGACAGTCTAAATATGATCTATATAATTCTATTTTTAATGGAAGAAATAGTTTTTCTAAGACAGATATAGATGCTACATTTATGCATATGAAAGATGATCACATGAAAAATGCTCAATTAAAACCTGGATATAATATTCAGATAGGAGTTGAGGGTGAATATATAGTTGGAGTTGATATTTCTAGTGAAAGATCAGATCAACTTACATTTATTCCATTTTTAGATAAATTAGGCGAAAGCCTTCCGGCTAAATATGAAAATATAATAGCTGATGCTGGTTATGAAAGTGAAGAAAATTATGTTTATTTAGAAGAAAATAATCAAAAATCATTTATAAAACCACAAAATTATGAAAATACAAAGAGTAAAAAGTTTAAGAATAATATTGGTAAAAGAGAAAATATGATTTATAACAAAATAGCTGATACTTATACTTGTGCTAATAATAAAGAATTAAAATTTATAGCTACAACTACGAGAAAATCAAAATCTGGATATATTTCGAAAGCTAAAATATATGAATGTGAAAATTGTAATGACTGTCCTATTAAATCAAAATGTACAAAAGCAAAGGGTAATAAAAGGATACAAGTATCTCCTGTATTTATAACAAAAAGAAAACAATCACAAGATAATATAACAAGTGAGTTTGGTATTTTAGCTAGAATGAATAGATCTATACAAGTTGAAGGTGCATTTGGAGTAATAAAAGAAAATCATAATTTTAGAAGATTTTTAACTAGAGGTAAGAAAAATGTAAAAGTAGAATTTACACTTTTAGCACTTGCTTACAATTTAAATAAACTTCATAATAAAATTCAACAAAATAGATTAGGTGTATCTTTTTATACAAAAGCGATAGCTTAAATATTTACATTATATGGGATATTTATGGATATCCTATTTTGTCATGTCCAAATATAATCTAATTTAACAAATAACGTAAAATATATTAAATTATCCTAGGTATAAAGTCATAAAAAAGAGTTGCCTCTTTTTATGATTTTAAAATCATTTTGAGACAACCCCGTACACTATTCAAATAATAAATTTTCTGGTGGCATAATATATCCTCGCTGATTATTTTTCTTTTGATATACAGCTCCATAACTTTCTAAAGTTGCTCTTAATCCCTTGGTTGATTTTAGATACAATTTATTGATTATATCTTTTGAAGACATCCACTGCCACATATCTTTACCAGCTTCCCAAACAAAATACTTATCAAGTGTAATCTCTAATTGTCCCAAAACTTTAAAATTGCTATTACTACGATTTAACATATTCATTTCATTTTGATTAAGATAAGTAGTCTCTATGCCTTTTCCCCTTATATGCATAACTTCTCCCCAAAGTTGATAAATATCAATCTTATCAATAAGTTCAAAATCTATTTTCTCCACAGGAATTACCCAATACCTTCTATTTCCGCTTTCATCTTTTAAAAATTCTTCATTATTAACAGTGGCATAAAATGAGGTCTTACGTGGATATTTTATAGGTACTAATCCATATGGTCTTCTAAACTCATCAGTCTGCTCTGTAATAAAAGCCTTTAATTTTGCCAAATCTCTCTTAAAAGTTGAATCTAGTTCTCCCAGTTCACATACCCAGTATTTTATACATTGATAAACTTTATCTTTATCACTAGGATCTAGCTCTAATCCCGTCTTTACATACATGGGTATTATCTTTCTTATTAATCTTGTCTTGCCTATTCCTTGCTTTCCTTGCAAAGTCAATACACCTTCACTATTATCGTTACCCTTATTAAATGCTATACATGCTGTATTTAGTAACCATTTTCTGATTAAGATTTTTTTCAAATCTTCATTAAAAGAACTATTTGTAATAATAGCATCACATAACATTTGAATGTATTTCTCCTCACCATCATATGTTTCATAACAATATTCTAAAAAGTTTGTCACAGGATTAGTAAGATTATTATTAGCTATTTTATTTATAAAATTATTTATCATATTTAAAGAAAGTGGAAGTCCAGATTTATTAGATAGTGAGTGTATGGCAATTAACTGACTTTCAAGTGTACTACCTTCTACACCTTTTATTTCAATATCTTTAGCAATTTCATTGTACATTACACTTATATTATTTACTTCCAGTATTTCATTTAAATTTTCCCATATTTTTAGAGGTTTGTTCTTCTTATCTGTATAGGGAAATTTAATATAATAATTTGTGTTTTCTGATTGCGAATACATAATCTCTCCCCCTTAATTTATAATAGTAAATCTTTTACTTCTAAATCTAAGGCTATAGCTATTTTGTAAATAGTCTCAGGTCTAGCATTTCCTACTTGATTTAGTAGTCTTGATATGGTTGATTTTGATATGTGACTTTCTTTTGATAGACGGTTTATTGAGTAGCCTTTTTGTAGCATTTGTAGTTTTATTTGTTCTGTATTTAGTTTATACTTCATAATTACCTCCTATTTTGTTTTATAAGGTAATGATAGTGGATGGATGTGGGATAAAGTTAGAAAATAGTTTTATAAATTTGTTTTAGTTTTTGTAATATATTAAAATTGAGAATTAAAGTATATAAAAATAGCTAGATATAGTAGTAGTGATATGTCCCACCTTTATGGTGGACAGTTGAGTACTACCTAATATCTAGCTATTTTATTTATTATAATTTAATTTTAAGCTACAGATTCAACATCTTTATTTTTATCTCTATGAGATAGAACCTCTCTACGAACTACTACAAATGTAACTATAAATGAAATTACATCTGCTGTTGGTTGAGCAAACCAAATACCATTTAAACCTAAGAATTTTGGTAAAATAAGCATCATAGGAACTAATAAAAGTACTTGTCTAAGTAAACTTAAGAACATTGCTTGCTTAGCATTACCAATTGATTGGATATAATTTGCCCCAATCATAGACATACCTATTAAAGGCATCATAGATAAATATTTTCTTATACCATCTACTGATATAGCTACAAGATTTGCATCTTTATTAAACATACTTACTAATGTCTCTGGATATAATTGAACAACAATCCAACCTATAGTTAATCCTACTGTAGCAGCTATTGTAGCTAATTTAAGAGTTTTTTCTGCTCTATCATATTTTTTAGATCCATAGTTGAATCCAATTATAGGTTGAGCTCCTTGACTTATACCTATTATTGGCATTCCTACCATAGTTACTATAGAGTTTATAGTAGCCATAGCACCTATAGCTAAATCTCCACCATGAGTTCTAAGAGCATTATTACATATTACTTGAACACAACTTGCTGCAAATTGCATAGCAAATGGAGCAGATCCTATTGCAACTATTGCCATTACTAATGATTTATTTAATTTTAAATTATTTTTATGAAGTTTTAAATTTGACTTTCCTCTTGTATAATAAGTAAAGCCCCAAATAGCAGTTATACACTGAGATATAATAGTTGCAAAAGCAGCACCTCTTATTCCCATGTTTAACACAAAAATAAATATAGCGTCTAAGATTATATTTAAGACACATCCTACAACCATTATTGTTGCAGAAAGCTTTGGATTACCATCACCTCTAATAGTACTATTAAAAATAAATCCTATTAAGTTAAATACTGTTCCTAGTAACACTACATTAATATATGCTTTTGCATATACTAAACTATCTGCACTAGCTCCAAATAATTGAAGTATTTGATCTCCAAATATTAATCCAGTTATCATTATTGTTAATCCAACTATTAAAGCTAAAGTAATTGTATTTCCTAGAAGTCTTTCTGCTTCGTCTCTTTTTCCTTGTCCTAATTTAATAGAAATATTAGTTGCTGTACCTACACCTATAAGCATACCAAATGCCAGCATTATAGTCATTATAGGCATTGTAACACCTAAACCAGTTATGGCAAGTGGTCCAACTCCTGGCATATTACCTATAAATATTCTATCTACTACATTGTATAATCCATTTACCATCATACCAATTATTGCTGGTAGAGAGTATTTTATTAGTAATTTCCCTATAGGCTCAGTCCCTAAAACTTGTTGATTATTATTCATTGAGTCCTCCTATTTTTTTATTTTTATTTAAACATATTTTTTTTAATATATTAATTAATGTGTCTCTTTCTTCTTCTGTAATATTTTCTGTTAAAATACTTTCCCATTCTTGTAGCACATTGCATATATCATCTTTTTTTTCTTTTGATTTATCAGTTAAATATATTTTATAAGCTCTTTTATCATGTTCATCTTTTAACCTAATTATAAAGCCTTCTTTTTCTAGTTTTTTTATTGACCTAGCAGTAGTGCCTTTATCTATATTTAACTTTTCAGTTAACTCTTCTTGGCTTATACCATCTTGATTGTATAATTGAAGCAAAAACAACATTTGACCATAACCCATATCGTACTGTGTAAGTCCTTTGCTTATAAATGCTCTTCCTTTTCTATAAATTTGTGATATATACTTACCAATTGGTTCTTTGATGTTGTTATTCATATTGCCTCCTTAGTATAACTAATTATAAACCATGTTTATATAATTTTAAAAATTGCATATCAAGTATTATATAATGATTTAGTTGTATATGCAACTTTTTAGATGTGAATTTTATAAAAATAAAAATTATGCAGATTTTAGATTATTATAATTTCTTTGTAATTAAAAAACACATTGATGAATTTATCAATGTGTTTTTCCAGTTATTTCTATATATACTACTAAATTTAATTTATTATATTTCATAAACAAAATTATCTATTAGCCTAGCTTTATTATTTATATATACTGCTATGGCAACTAATACTGATTTATCTATTGTATCAACATCTTGTAGTGAATCTGTATCAACTATACTAACATAATCAATTTTTGCTAAAGGTTCAGACTCTATAGTTTCTTTAATAATATTTAATACAGCCTGAGCTTTTCTTTCTCCTTTTTCTATTAAGTCTTTTCCTTTTTTTAGAGCCTTATTTAATATTACTGCAGACTCTCTTTCTTTTTCTGATAAATATGTATTTCTTGAACTTTTAGCTAAGCCATCTTCTTCTCTAATAATTGGACAACCTATAACTTCCACATCTATATTTAAATCTCTTACCATTCTTTTTATAATAAATAGTTGCTGAGCATCTTTTTCTCCAAAGTAAGCTCTATCAGGATGAACTATATTAAATAATTTATTTACTACAGTACATACTCCTAAAAAATGTGTCGGTCTACTTTTTCCACATAAATTATCTGTAAGCCCACTCATTTTCACTACAGTAGAAAAATCATCATGATACATCACATCATCACTTGGATGGAAAATTAAATCAGCCCCCCCTACTTCACAAATCTTTTTATCTCTTTCTAAATCTCTAGGATAAGTTGCTAAATCTTCCTTTGGCCCAAACTGAAGAGGATTTACAAATATACTTACAACTACTTTATCATTATCCTGTGCTGCTTTTTCAATTAAGCTTTTGTGCCCCTCATGTAAATATCCCATAGTAGGAACAAACCCCACACTTAAACCTTCTTTTTTCCATGCCTTTACTTGGGCTCTTATATCGTCTATTTTATCTATAACTATCATTGTTTTTATCCCCTTAATATAATTTTTCTATAACTTCTTCATCTATTTTAAAACCATGCTCTTCACTTGGGAAAGAACCATTTTTAACTTCTTCTATATATGTAGCAAAAGCATTTCTCATTCTATCACCTAGATTTTCATATTTCTTTACAAACTTAGGAGTAAAATCATTAAACATTCCAAGCATATCTTGATAAACTAAAATTTGTCCATCACATTTATCTCCAGCCCCGATTCCTATAGTTGGAATTGATAATTTTTCAGTAACTATAGCAGCTAATTTAGATGGTACACCTTCCATTACTACTGCAAAAGCACCTGCTCTTTCAACAGCTAGTGCATCTTCTATTAACTTTTTCGCTGCTTCTTCACTTTTTCCTTGCACTTTAAATCCACCAAAAGCATTTACTGATTGTGGTGTTAAACCTATATGTCCCATTACTGGTATAGATGCTTTTACAATTACTTCTATATGATCTGCAACTTCCACACCACCTTCTAATTTTACTGCTTGAGCTCTACCTTCTTTTATTAATCTTCCTGCATTAAACACAGCATCATAAACAGAAGTTTGATAAGACATAAAAGGCATATCTGCAACAACTAAACTATTTTTTGCCCCTCTTGCTACTGCTTTAGTATGATGAATCATATCTTCCATAGTAACTGATAAAGTATCTTCATATCCCAACATTACCATTCCCAAAGAATCACCTACAAGTATTCCATTTATCCCCGAATTATCCACTGCTTGAGCTGTTGAATAATCATATGCAGTTAACATAGTTAACTTTTCCTTATTTAGTTTAGCCTCTCTAAATGTTACTACTGTATTTTTCATTATCTTTCCTCCAAATATTTTTGTAATTTTTTATAATCCCTATTTTCATTTTTAATTTTTGCAACTTCTAATAGTTCTTTAGATAATAATTTATATAATTCTTTATCATCATCATTTAAAACTTCACAATGTTTTTCAACAGTATATAAGTCTCCTCTTTCTACAGGTCCTGTTAAACTGTCTATCACACCTCGACTTTTGATATTTTCCAAGTTATTTTCTATAAGAGGAAAAAGCGCATCTAAGGCATCCTCACTAGTAAAATCACAAGCTTCTAAGAAATTAACTCCCTTATTTATCAAAGCCAAAACCAGATTACTTACTGTAACACAAGCAGCATGATATAACACCTTGTTGCCACTAGAAATAACACCTACTTTATTTCCTAAACTTTGGAATAAATTTACAAAGTAGTCTTTAAATTTTTCATTACCTTCTATGGTAATAAATGCTTTTTGAAAATCTTTATAAGAATTATACTTACTAGAAATAGCAAGCATTGGATGGATAGAATAAGCATATGCACCATAATTTTCGATATTAGAAAAGATTGTTGAAGAAATTGAACCACTACAATGACAGATTACTTTGTCTTTTATGTTCAACTGTATTAATTCATTATACACCTGCTCAATTTGAGAATCAGGTGTAGTGATAAATATAACATCACTATTATTAACTAATTCATTTAAGTTTTCAAAATGTTTTGTATCTGTAAAAAATGCCGCTTCTTGTGATGAATGCAACTTCCTACTATAATATCCTATTACATTTATATTGTTTTCTTTTAAATACTTGCCTAGGGAAAATCCAACTTTCCCAGCTCCAATAAACCCAAATTTTATAGTTTCCACCTCCTATTTAAGAGTGTGTTACTTTCAGCTTCATTTAATCTTTTTATGTATAAAATGGTGCAGTTTCAAAAAATACTACCCACAGAAAATGTACCAAAATTTACCATAATTTGTCAATATTATCATTTTATTAATATGCAAAAAAAATAATAATCTACCTAATGATAGAGCATAAAAAGAACTACTAGACTTTATAGTTTAGTAGTTGCAATCAGTTTTATTTTTTACTTTTCATTCATACTTAATAATCGATCTAAGTATATTGATTTAACTTGTTCATTTGCCAAAGCTCTTTTAGCTGGAGGTAATTTAAGTATTGCAGATAATATGGCTGCCATTACTCTATGACTACTTAATGCTTTATTATCAAATATAAGCTCTTGTAATTGTCCTTTTTCTATAGCCATAAGAACAACTCTATGTACGGAGTTTGCTGGTGTAATTATTTTTTCTTTTCTTTTTAAAAGTATTATGCTGCCTTTAGGGCAGTTTCTAGCACAAACTCCACATCCTAAACAGACTTCTTCATCAATCTTAATTATATTTTTATCATTTTCTTTTACCTTGCTTATGGCTCCTATATGACATGCATTTACGCATTTACCGCAACTTACACAAGAATCATAATTAATATTTGGTATAAAACTTGTAGTTGCTACTGGATGCATACTACCAAATTTTCTAGCTGCTAACAATGCCTCACAACAGCATCCACAACAGTTACATATAAAATTTACTCCTTTTCTTACATTTTCACCACATTGAACTAAATTGTGTTCATATGCTTGATGCAATAATTCTTTACACTCAGAAGCATCTATTCTTCTTGCATAATTATATTTTATTAAAGAATTTGCTGTACCATTAAAAGTCATACATATATCCATAGGCGCATCGCAACCTTTACCCACATGTTTCATTTTATGTCTACAATAACACATTCCTACTGCTATATGCTCCGCTTCTTCTATTATATGAGTAGCTTTTTCATAATCTAATATAGTTACTTCATTATCATTAGTTAATACTTCTTCTTGAACAAAAACTCTCCCTAGTTTTGTTTCTGCTGAATAAAATAAGTCCTTTATAAAATCCTCTTCCACATTTAAATATTGATAATAAAGCTCTGCTAAAACTTTTTGATCAATATCATTTCTAGTTCTCATAAGAGCAAATTCTATAAATCCAGCCATAGGTGGAGGAAGTATATATTGTTTCCCCTTATCATCTTCTAAATCTAATAAAATTGCTCTACTAGCAAGTCTATCAAGCACTTTTATTGCTTCACTTTCACTTACACCCCATATCTTAGCAGCTGTTTTTACTCTAAAAGCTTTGATTGGTAGTTGAGCAACTAACTCTGCTTCTTTTTCCGTGAATAGCATTGCTAGTATTTTATATAAAGTTTTTGAAGGAGGTGCACCTTGTGGAAATCTGTTTAGCCTCTCTTCTAAACTTTTATATGCATTTTTTGCACTTATGTGCGACATTTCTATCACCCCTTTTACTTGTTTTATAAATTATTGTAGCACAATAAGTAACACCACTTTAGATTATGTAATTATTCTTTTTTATAATATAAAGTATATTTATTTTTCTATAATAAAAAATAGAGATGTCAGTATTTCTGCCAACATCTCTTTTTATTAGTTTTTATATCCTATCTAGTAAGTTATCTATTTAATCACAACTAACAGGAAGTATTATTATAAACTCACTACCTACACCAACTTCACTTTCCACATATATATCACCACAATGAAGGGTTATAAGTTGTTTACAAATAGTAAGCCCTAAACCACTTCCTCCCTTTGACTCAGCGTTTTTATCTACAACTTGATTAAATCTATCAAATATTAACCTTTTATTTTCCTCGCTAATACCTATACCATTATCCTTTACAGATATTTTAACCTTATCGTCTAGATCACTTACTATTACCTCTATTAGTCCACCTTTAGGAGTAAACTTAACAGCATTACCAACTAAATTTATAATACATCTTTCTATTTCATATTTATCACAGTTAATTAATTTTTCTTCTACATCTGTATCAAATATAAATTCAAGACCTTTTTCTTCTATATAATCTTTCATATCAATAACAGTTTCTTCAACTAAATAAACTATATCTATATCTTCTTTAGTTAAAACATAACTATTATTTTCAATTTTTGTATTATCAATAATATTATTAATTAATTTCAACAACCTAGAAGTATTTCTATCCATTATTTCCATATAATAAGATAACTTCTCATGAGTTATAAACATATCCTTCTTAGAAATATTTCTTATTAATTGACTAATACTACATAACACATTTAAAGGATTTCTAAGTTCATGGGATAAATTAACAAAGTAATTATTTTTATTTTGTTCAAGTTTTAATACCTTTTTAAATAATGCTTCATTTTTCTCCATTTCTATTCTTAAATCATTAGTTCTTTCGCTAACTAATCTATCTAGCTTCTTTACCTCGTATCTATTTTTAATTATGAATAAAGCTATAAGTAATAAATATATACAGATTGCTAATTTACTTTTCCAAAATGGAGGTTTAATAGTAAACTTAATTACATGTTCTTCACTCATAACACCTTGTTGACTTTTTGCTTTTACCCTTAATTCATATTTACCAGGATTTAAGTTAACAAATAAAATAGAATTATTTTTTGTTGTATCCCACTCTTCTCCATTTAACTTATAATAATATTGAATTGCTCTTGTATTTCTATAGTCATTTGTAAAAAAACTTATCTTTATATTATTTTCACTATACTTAAGTTCAGTGTTAGATATATCTTTTTTATTTACTCCATTAACTTCAAAATCATCAACCATAATTTCGGGTTTAACTTCACATGCATTTACCTCACTAGGATTAAAAACATTAAATCCATTTACACCACCAAAATACATATATCCAGTGTTTGCTTTAAAACATGACCTTCCATTAAATTCATTAGATTGAAGCCCATCTGTTATAGTAAAATTCTCAAATACATCTTTCTTAGTTGAAAGTCTAGATATACCTCCATTTGTACTCATCCATATATTGTTATCATCATCAACAAGTACACCATAAACAATATTATTTATAAGCCCATCTTTTTCTGTATAGCTTTTAAATATATCTTTGTTTGTATCTAAAATGTTTAATCCATAGCTTGTTCCAACTAATATATTTCCATTTAAATCTTCATTTATATATCTTATACAGTTGTTACTTATGCTAGTTTTATCATCTTCAATATTTCTATATACTTTATATTCTTTAGTTTTTGGATTAATTTTTATTAATCCTCCATCTAAAAAGCATCCAATATAATAATTTCCTTTTGAATCTTCAAAAACAGCTCTTATAAATTTATCCGATACTCCCATATCCTCCAGCATATAGGTAATGTCAGTAAGCTTGTTATTTGAATCTAATATGGCTAATCCTTTATAAGTTCCTATCCATAAATTTTCTTTTGAATCAAAAAATAAGGATCTTATTTTATTGGATGGTAAACCATCTTCTTCTGTATAGTTTGTTATGGTGTAATCATCACCATTTTTAACTAAAACAGATAAACCTTCACTAGTTCCTATAAATATATTATCTTTATATCCTGTTATATCTTGTATTGTATTACTAAGCAAATTACTATTTTCTGTATTTATGTACTGAGTACTTTTGCCATCCATAATGTTAATTCCTTGTTCGCCAGTTCCCATCCATACTAGATTATCATCGTCTTTGTATATACCTTGAATCATATCTCCATTTATACTGTCATTATCATTTGGATTTGACTTAAAATGTAAAAACTTAGTATCTGGATTAAAGATAGATACTCCTTTATATGTACCTAGCCATATAATCCCACTTCTATCTTTAAACAAACAAAATACCATATTATCTACTAAAGTATTGCTTTCATATGCCTTTTTATCATATTTTTTAAACTTATCCGTTTTATAATCAAAAGCACAAATCCCTTTATCTGTAGCAACCCATAACTGTCCATTAGAATCATTTATCACATCTCTTACAGTATTGCTAATTATTGAAAATTCACTAGATGTGTTTTTATAATTCTTTACACTTTTATCACTTAAATTTATTCTAAATAGTCCATTATCTAAAGTACAAACCCATAAATTACCTTTTAAATCATCATATACATTATATACTGCACTTTCTCCAATTGTATCTTCATAAGACTTTACTATGTTTAAATTTTTATCTAACTCAACTAAACCCTTATCAGTTCCAACCCATATGTGACCATTGGAATCTTCTTTTACTGAATATATATACTGGCTTGGAAGTTCATTTTCTTTAGATAGTACTCTATTAAATGTATCATTTTCTTCATCATATAAATTAAGTCCATTTATACTTGAAACTAAAAACTTACCTTCTGTAGTATAAAGAATTTGCCATAAGTTATCATCAGATAAATTACCATTATTTTTATCTGAGCAGTAATTTTTTATCTCATCTGTATCACTATCTATCCTACTTAGTCCATTTATAGTAGAAACCCATATGTATCCTTTTTTATCTTCTATAATATCTACAATATAATTATTAGGGATTGAATTTTTATCGTCTTTATCATGTTTATAATATTTAAATTCATATCCATTATATCTATCAAGACCATCATTAGTTCCCATCCATATATAACCTTTACTATCTTGATATATAGTTTCCACAGTAGATTGAGATAATCCATCTTCTATTGTTATATTTTTAAAGTTATAATTTTCAACCATACTTGCATAGCTTGTACTAATATTCATACAAGAAAGTATACAAACCATAGCTAATACTTTTTTTATATGTCTATTTCTCATTATAATACACCTTTATTTTTGCAATAAGCGACAAAATTCGACCTTAAATCATTATATACTATATTATCATAGATTAATTTAAATTTGTTGCTAATTATAATGATTTATTTGGATATAAGTTTTTTTGATTTTTCTTTTCTATATCTACTTTCTACATATGATGTAAGCTGATAAAATAAAAAACTACTAAGCCATAAACTTAGTAGTTTCTTATCCTCTTTTTCGAGGGTTTGAATGGTGGAGATGAGGGGAATCGAACCCCTGTCCGCAAGCTTTTTCCTCGTTGCGTCTACGTGTGTAGTCATCTGTTTTAAAATCTCGCCTCAGATAGCGTCCAGTGACAAACTCTATCCTTGACCAGTCCCAATTAGTCCACTAATAGTCGAGACACCCTAAAAGTAGTACCCTGCATAAATGATGTCCAGGCCTAGCCGGCAGGAGGGCTCAGGCGGGACAAGCAGCGACTATGCTGCTAAAGCGTAATTATCGTTTGCGTTTATTTTAAATTCCCCAGTTTTTACGTGACCCAGAGTAACACGACACGCTGCCCCAAGTTCCGAACCCACGTCGAAACCAGTACACCCCCTTAGGATGTTTAAAGTCATAGAGACTGCTGTATTTGCAAACTTTTTATTTTCACCAATTCAATATTTAATTTTACTGTATATATAATATATTACTTTTTCAAGTAAAAATCAACTAGAATCAATTTACTAATTAACTTAGTATTTACCAGTCATTTCTCTTTCAATTCTTCTTTGAGCATCCTTCTTAGCTAAATCTTGACGTTTATCATAAAGTTTTTTACCTTTTGCTAAACCTAATTCAAGTTTAACCCTACCGTTTTTCAGGTACATTCTCATAGGAACTAAAGAGTATCCTTTGATAGTAGTCGCCCCTATCAATTTTCTAATTTCATGTTTATGAAGTAATAATTTTCTAACACGAAGTGGGTCTATCTTATAAAAAGAGTTCCCTTGATCGTATGGACTTATATGAACTTGTTTTAGGAAAACTTCCGAATTATCTACAGATGCAAAACCTTCCTTTAGGTTAACTCTACCTGCTCTGATTGATTTAACTTCTGTCCCTTTTAATTCTATTCCACATTCATAAGTTTCTTCTATGAAATACTCATGTCTAGCTTTTTTATTTGTAGCTAATGTTTTTTCTCCTACTGCCATACTCTCACCTTCTTTATTATTAATTCAATGATTAGTATATCACATGATACAAAAAATCTCAAGATTATTGCTAAATCTTTCTATTTATCATATTTTTACTAAAATTATTTTTCACTTTTATATGACAACATAGATGATATAAATATGGTTAAACAAATTATACTTGTAAGCGAAATCACTATGCTCATAAACTTTGCAACTATAGACACAGGGCATATATCTCCATATCCAATTGTAGAAAATGTAATTATAGTATAATAAAACAAATCATAATAAGTGGGATTATTGCTGTAAGCCTTTATAGATCCATTGCTTATAAAACAAACCCCCAAATACAAACTTACAATTACCATAAACAACAATATTCCAGAAATAAGTCCCACATCATTTTCTTCTACTTTAGAATTATTATTTATTTTCACTTCTATTATCTGTGGACTTCTAATTACACTTATCAATACTTTTAAATTTAAAATATAACTTATACTAACTCCCACTAGACCTATTATGTAGATTTGGGCAAATTGCTCGGGAAATAATATCAATATTGTTGTATAAATACTAATTATAAAAAAACTTATTATTAAATCTGTTTTAGTATTTTTGTCTTCTATTTTATATAAAAATTTATAAATCTTTTTAGTTGAATACATAAAATATCCCACTATAAAGTAAATAAGCACAAATATTATTATATCTGTAGAAACTTTTATGGCAACTACATAATCTTCACTTATATATTCGTATAATTTTTCAAATAAACTTCTAACTACAGCAAATATTATAATCATCTGTGAAATTACAAATACCCACCATTGCCATATTTTTAAATCTGATTTTTTTCCTCTAAAAATATCTTTATACTGTTTATTTATATTATAAAGCAAATCCCTTATACTTATGTATCTACATTTTGCTATTCTTTTATATAAAACCATAACAAGTGCAAATATAGTAATTATAAAAAATAATATTTTTATCATTTCATCACCTAGTCTATTTTTTTCTTATTATATTTATTGTTGTCACCAAATTTTTTCTCATTCATATATTGTTAATACAGAGTCAAATGTGAGGGGGGGTGTCTATGTTTTCTTCATTAAGTTTTTTATCTTCAATAGATGCTATTTTACTTGTTAGTGCTCTATCCATGGATGCTTTTGTAGCCAGTTTTGCCTATGGTACAAGTAAAATTAAAATTCCCTTTAAATCAGCTATAATTATCAATGTTGTCTGCTCAACTATTTTAGCAATAGCATTATTTGCTGGTGGTATAATAAGTAAGTTTATACCATCTACTTTTACAACTAGCATTTGCTTTGCTCTGCTTTTAATGTTAGGCTTGGCTAAATTATTTGATAGTACTTTGAAAGCTTTGATAGGTCCTGAGGGTTCCTTATCTCGCAATTACCAATTTGAATTATCTGATTTTAGATTTTTCTTAAAAGTTTGTATAGATAATACAGCTGCTGATGTGGACCACTCTTTAATACTTTCACCTAAGGAATCTTTATCCCTTGCCATAGCTTTGTCTCTAGATGGCCTTGCTGCTGGATTTGGAACAGGTTTAGTTACCGTAAATTTTACTGAGATAATTATTTTTTCACTTATTATAAATATGATTGCTATATTAACTGGTTGTTTTTTAGGAAATAAAATCTCAGAAAAAACTAATCTTAATCTTTCTTGGCTAAGTGGTGCAACACTTATATTATTAGCTTTTTTAAAACTAAGATAATATAAAAGGACTATCTCAAAACAATTTTTATTGTCTCAAGATAGCCCTTTATTTATGCAATCTCTTTAGATTTTTTCTTGTACATCTTAAAATTTTATTAGAAATTGGTGAAAATCGCTCTGGATGTTTTAAATTTAAATACTCCCATTGAATAAATAAAATCACCCCAACTCCCACTAAACTATAAGTCCAAAAACTTTTTATGAAAATCAGTAATAAAATACAAATAATAAATACATATATACAGGGCTTAGGTCCATTTTAAAATATACAACTTAAGTTGTAGCTTTTTATTCTGATATATTTTCTGATTTTGGAAAGATTATACTTATTTCTGTTCCCACATTTTCTTCTGATTGAACTTGAAGTCCCAAACCAAGTTTGTCTGTTAATTTTTTGCATAAATATAGACCTATGCCCGTACTTTTGCCAAATTTTCTACCATTTTCTCCTGTAAACCCTTTTTCAAATACTCTGTTTAAATCTCTTTCAATTATACCCACACCATGATCTTTTATAGTTAAAATTACGGCACTAGATATTTTCTTTAAGTAAATTTCAATTTTGTCGTCTTTTCCCTTGGAGTACTTTATGGCATTTCCTATAATTTGATTTAAGATAAACTCAACCCACTTAGTATCACTATAAATAATTTCATCTAAATCTCCCAGTTGAAGACTTATTCTTTTACTTATAAAATCTCGCTGATTTCTTTTAATTACATCTTTAACTAATTTTGACAGCCCTACTTTTTTTATAATATAATCCTTACCCACCTCATCACTTCTAGAATAATAAAGTACTTGTTCTACATAGTTTTCTATTCTATCCATTTGGGTATCGATTTTTCTAGTTACTTCATTAGTATTATTTTCTATAAGAAGTTTACTAGATGCTATAGGAGTTTTTATTTCATGAACCCACATTTCAATATATTCTCTATATTCTTCTTGAATATTTCTATAATGTTTAACTTGTTCATGCATATCCCTGCTCAATTCTTTTAATATATCATTTATATTTTCTCCCACCATAAAATTTGGCTCTTGTAAAACCTCTGGCAGAAGATATTTTTTATCTAGACTTTCCAAAATATTGTTTATATTACTGAAGTATTTTCTGTATTTCATATACTCTATTAGTATATAAGTTGATAAAGGGAAAAACCATATAAAAAATACAAGAAAAATAATAACAAAACTTATATTAGAAAAATACATAACTGTTGAAATCATTATGAAAAACATTAAATTTACACTTAAAAATATACTTTTTTCCTTAAGATAATCTAGCATTTTCATGGCATTATATACCCCAATCCTCTTCTTGTTTCTATTACATTTTCTATGCCTATTTCTTCTAGTTTTTTACGAAGTCTAGTTATATTCACTGTTAATGTACTATCATCTACAAAATAATCCGTACTCCACAAATACTCCATAAGTAAATCTCTCGATACAATTTGTCCTTGGTGATTCATTAAATAAGAAAGAATTTTCACCTCATTTTTAGTTAATTCAGCTTCTTTATTTTCACATGTAATTTTTGCATTTGATAAATTCAGCTGAAGGTTTTTATAATTTAATATGTTGTTTGAAGTTGTTTTGTTGTTGCTTCTTTTTAGCAAAGCTGCAATTCTCGCCAATAAAATTTGAGTATTATAAGGCTTTGTAACAAAATCATCCGCTCCTAAGTTCATGCTCATAAGCTCATCCATATCGCTATCTCTACTTGTAACAATTATTATAGGTACTTCTGATTTTTTTCTAATTTCTCTACATATGTAATATCCATCATAAATTGGAAGGTTTATATCTAATAAAACCAAATCACTATTTTCCTTTAATATAAACTCTACTATATTTTCAAGTTCTCTAGGCACCACAACTTCATATCCATATCGTCCTAAAAAACTTTGTAACTCTTCTCTAATTATTTTATCATCTTCTACGATTATTATTTTCTCCACTTATCTTCAACTCCTTAAACTTCATAATTATTTTGCTTACATATTATTCTTTGTATAATTATAACAAAAAAATCTATTCAAAGGAGATTTACTACCTGTGAATAGATTTTTGAATAAAGTTAATTTTATATATTATTTTTTACTATATTTTTATATCCACTGTAAGTTATATAGAAGTAAATAGCATACACAAATATAAATATTCCTGATGTAACAAGTGATGTTGATCCTATATCTGGTTGATTATACATTGATATAAATTCATTGGCTATTTTTATTCCTACTACTGAGTGAACTACTGCTAGCACAACTGGTATAGTGAAGTAGACTAAAGTTTGCACAAATATTGTTTTATTTATACTCTTTATATTTACTCCAAGTTTCTTTAATGATTTATATCTTGATATAGAGTCACTTGCTTCACTTAATTGTTGAAGTGCTAAAACTGCCATACTACTTATTAAAAATACTATCCCTATATATATTCCTAAAAATAATACTATAGTTGTTGTACCTTTATTTCCTTCGTAAATTTCAGTTCTACTATTTCCCATAACAAATCCTATTTTATCATAGTCTGTATCAGGAGTTTTGTAAAAGTATATTTTATCACTAAACTCAGTTTCTCGTTTTTCTTTATCCTTATTAGCAAAGTTAACATTTACATTACTTGAAGTTAATTCTTTGTTATTGCATACATCATCACTTACTATTAATGTAAGCATATTATTTTGCATAAAATCAGTTTTTAAATTATCTTCTATTACCTTATTATTTTTTATATTATAAGTTTTATTATCAAGTTTTATTGTGTCATTGTCTTTCATATACTTTTCTATAGATGGTATTAATCTAGAAAAGTTTGATGTTATTAAAACTTCATTTTCTTTTAAATTTATCGGTTTTTCATTGTTTAATTCTCTTAACTTATTGTAATCAGATACTTTAACATAGTAAACTAAAGACTCAGAATTTTTAATATCTTTAGATGTAGTTATAACATCTTTAATTTTTTTATCATCTTTATATTCATTAAAGTAAGCTACTTTATCATCTTTATCAAATTTAATACCTATTAGTTGTAGAGATTTTTCTATATCTCTGGCTTTATCTTCTGGACTTACATACATATATGCACTGGCATCATATGGTGTAGAACCTTTTAGCCCTGATTCTAAAGCCTCTTTAAAACTAAGTCCCGTAGATAGCATACCTATTGTTAAAAATAACATTAGACAAATAACTGACATTGATAAAAAGTTTGTATTAACTTTGCTGTTTATTTGTTTCACTATAAAGATATTTAATCCTTTAAAATAAACTTTATTATTCTTTTTAACTACATATAATATAAATCCTGCCAAAGAGAAGAAGAATAGTATAGTTCCCACAATTCCAAGTCCTATACACACAAGGAATTTAGATTCTTTTATACCCATCAATCCTAAATCTAATGCCCATTTATATGCAGTTCCTAGAGAAATTACACATAAAATAAATGTAATTAAATATATAATTGGATTTTTGAATTTTATTTCTTCTGTTTTTCTACCAACTGTCAATAAATCAATTATTTTGTATTTTAATATTACAAAAGAGTTAAATATCATAACTAATATAAACATTATACCAAAGTATAAAATAGTTTTTATTATGGCTGGTGCAGATATTATAAATGCATAAGAAGTCATTTGAAAATCAAATAATTTAGATACAACCACTGAAAGTCCTTGTGATACTATAAAACCTATAATCAATCCACTTATAAGAGAAAGTGCTCCAACTATCAATGTTTCTAATATTAATATCTTTGAAATTTTATTCTTTGACATACCAAGAGTCATATAAATTCCCAGCTCTTTATTTCTCTTTTTAATTAAAAAATTATTGGCATAAAGAATAAGACTTCCTAAAATAAATGCTACAAATACAGATGCATAAGATATTATAGTAGTAAGTATTTGTACATATTCTTTGCCTGATTTGTTCATCTCCATCATGGCATTTTGTGATTCAATAGAGTTAAAGCTATAAAATATACAAACTGCCAATGTTAAAGTTAAAAAGTATATGCTATAATCTTTAAAACTTTTTTTAACATTTTTATATGCTATTTTAGAATACATTGTTGTCATCTCCTCCTATTAGAGTAATAACTTCCATTATTCTATTAAAAAATTCCTTTCTAGAATCATTTCCCCTTACTACTTCTGTAAATATTTTACCGTCCTTGATAAACAATATTCTGTGAGCATAACTTGCTGTAAATGCATCATGAGTTACCATTAATATAGTCGCATTTAAATCTTGATTTAAGCTTTCAAATCTTTCAAGTAAAAGTCTTGCAGATTTAGAATCTAGTGCTCCTGTTGGCTCATCAGCAAGAATTAATGATGGATCTGTAACTATTGCCCTAGCAGATGCCACCCTTTGTCTTTGTCCTCCTGACATTTGATAAGGGTATTTATTTAAAATAGCTTCAATTCCTAAATATTTTGCAACTTCTTTTATTTTTCCATCTATTTTAGATGTTTTTTCTCCTTTTATCGTAAGGGCTAATGCTATATTTTCATAAGCAGTTAATGTATCCAATAAGTTAAAATCTTGGAATATAAATCCTAATTCATTTTGTCTAAATTTGTCCAATTTTTTTGATTTTAACTTTGTTATGTCTTTTCCGTTTATTATTATATTTCCTGTTGTGACAGTATCTATTGTAGAAATGCAGTTAAGTAGTGTAGTTTTACCACTTCCACTAGGTCCCATTATTCCTACAAATTCTCCTTCATCAACTTTTAAACTTATATTATCTATGGCTTTTGTTACGTTATCTTTATTTCCATAGTATTTTTCTATTTTTTCAACACTTAATATGTTTTTCATTTTCATATTACCTCCCAGTTAATTACTTTAACTTCTCTTAATATGATTTCATTATATAAAATTTTTAATCTTTTAAATATGGATATACCTTTCAGCAACATTACATTTTCGTAATATATAATAGTACTTTTTACTTTACAA
>ERZ857750.2063-NODE-2063-length-20379-cov-13.944548_pt1 | contig 20379 bp, 9 predicted proteins | sample MGYA00519915_ERZ857750 | MGnify/ENA primary metagenome ERZ857750 (study PRJEB31778, sample SAMEA3449358) | human gut metagenome | biome: human gut; feature: human-associated habitat; material: faeces | place: United Kingdom | collected 2010/2012 ... | reverse complement strand
TCTCCCCCTAATAAGTATATATTTTAAGGCATCTACAATTTTTTCCCCCTTGTAGATGCCTCTTTTTTTATAATTTTACGAAAATAAAGCATCTGCAAATTAATGCAAATGCTTTATTTTTTTAACTATATTCAATACTTATCTTAGATCCATTTCCTCCATCATTAGGAGTTACTAAAAGTTTTACTGGTACTCTATTTTTAAGTTCTTCAACGTGACTTATTATACCTACGCTTAGTTTTTCGCTATGAAGTTTTTCTAATGATTCCATAACAATATCTAAAAGCTCGCTGTCTAATGAACCAAATCCTTCATCTAGGAAGAAGAATTCAAGCGGTGCACTTCCCTTTAATTGTATTTGTGATGATAATGCAAGAGCTAATGCTAGTGAAGTTAAGAAAGTTTCTCCTCCTGATAGAGTTTTTATACTTCTTCTCAGTCCACCATTATAATTATCTCTTATTACAAAGTTTAAGTTGTCGTCTATTTCTAGAACGTATCTTCCTTTTGTCATTATATCTAATCGTTTTGATGCTTCTATAACTATATATTCAAGTTGGTTTTTAGCAACAAATTCTACAAATCTCTTTCCTTGTAATAATTTTTCTATTTCTTTTAATAGCTCTAATTTATGTTCAGATTCATCAAGTTGCTTTTGAAGTTCTTTTACTTTTTTAAGATTTTTCTCTAAAGTTATAACTTCATTTTGTTTAGCACCGATTTGTTTTGTAATTTCATCGATGTCATCGCCCAATTTATATTTTTTCTTTTCAATATCTAAAAATTCATCTAAGTTTATTGTTTTACCATGTAATTTTTCTTTTAGATTTTGAATTTCAATTGTAAGAGCTCTTTCTTCTTTTTCATAAAACTCTATTTCATCTTTTAATTTTTCCCTTTCTTCTTCATCGATAAGGGCGTTTTTAACTGCATAAATATCTCTGAATTTATATTCAATCAATAAATCTTTTAAAGTTTCTTTTGAAGTTTTATATTTTATCTTAGACTCTTGAAGTTTACCTTTTACCTCACTAGTTTTTGATTTTAATTTTTCAACTTTATATTTTTCTTCTTCAACTTGAACTCTTAATTTTGCTTCTGTAGATGTTATTCTTTCTATTTCATCTAAAATATTATCTAACAGATGTCTTGGATTTTCACCTTTTGTTATTAGATTGAATTCAGTTTCATTTTCACTTTTATCTTTTAAATTGCTTTCATTTTCTTTATTTAAGCTAGATATATTTTTATCTAATTCTATAAAGTTATCTCTTTTTAATTTTAAATCAGCTTCGATACCTTCTTTTTTAAGTTTTAATTCAGAGTTTTCTTTTTCTATTTCTTCGATAATTCTAGAGTTTTTGTTTATTTCTTCAACTTTTTCTTTTAAATTATCTATTTTTAAATTAGATACTAAATATAGATATTCTTTCTTTATAGTGTCATAATTTTTGCCTATTTTATCTACATTTTCTTTTAAAGAATTTAAATTATCACTCTTATTTAATATATCCTTACTTAATTCAAGCTCTTCTTTTTCTCTTTTATTTTTAGTCTTTTCAAGCTCTTTAATTTGCTCTTCTAATTTTTCTTTATTCTCAGTCCAATCAGCTATTTTCTCTCTAAGCGATATTATCTCTCTCGATAACATATTTAAATCATCATTAATATCACTAGATTTTGAATCACCTATTTCACGTTTTATTTCATTTATAGAGTCCTCAGTCATGCTTATTGTGCTAAGTAACTTACTTTGTTGACGTATCGAGCTATCGTAGTCCTTTGTAATCTCTTCTATCTTTTGTTCTACTTTTCTAATTTGCTCTTCTATGTAGTTTATTTTATCGTTATTATTTATCTTATCTATATTAGGATGATGCATTGAACCACACACTGGGCACGGTTTACCATCTTGCAATTCATTTTTTAATTCATTTGCTAAATTTAAAAATTTTTCTTCGTTTAAATCTTTTTCCAAAGAAGTTCTTTCATTTTTATATTTTTCAAGTTCTTCTTTTAAACTTTTAACTTCTCTATCTAACTTGAATTTTTCTTCTTTGTCTTTATTAAACTTTTCTTGAAGTTGTTCTAATTTACTTTCATTTCGCTTAGTTTTTTCATAAAGAGTTTTTAAATTTGTAGCTTTATTAGACATAACTACGATTTCATCATTAGTTCCAGGACTTTTTGAAACTAATATATCGTATTTTTCATTAGCATTTTTAAGCTCTGTCTTCACATCTTTAGTCGCATTTTCTGCATATCTAAAGTTGCTCTTTAATGAGTCTAACTCCTTAGTTAAAACAGGTATATCTTTTTGATTTTCCTCAAATTCCTTTTTAATTCTCAGGTATTCTTTTTCAACTTCAAAAGCCTTATAAACTTTTTCCTTAAAATCTTCACTAGTTCTAAGTGATGATATTTTACTTTCATTTTCTTTTATAAAGTTGCTTACTTGAGTATTTTTCTCATCTAAGGCTTCTATTTCTTTTGCTAAATTTGATTTCTCTTTTTCATAATCGTATATCTTAGATTTTAAAGCATCTATTTTTGATATTATATCTTTTATTTTTTCTTGTATTATAATTGCTCTCTCAAATTTTTGTTTACTAGATATAAGACCTTCTAACTTGCTGTCTTTTTCATGTTGAGCTTGTTCATATTTCAATTTAGTAGATTCATACTCTCTATTTAAAGATGTACATTCAGATTCTAAGGTTGCTAATTCTGTACTATATTGAGATATAGATTTTTCAAAATCCTGTACATTTTTTATATGTGGATTTATTATTTTAGCGTGACCTGAACGCTCTACTTTTTCTTTATTTTCTTCGATTATTTTAGATTTTTCATCTAATTTTAATTTTTTATTTTCCTTTTCTTCTAAAGATTGTTGATATCCTATAATCTCTTTATAATCATTGTATTTTTTCTCAGCTTCATCAAGTTCTCTTCTCATATCTCTAGATAAAGCTTGTAACTCTGTAAGCTTACTATAAGTCTCATCAAATATTTCTTGTGATGTTCCGTCGTATTGTAAAAGGCTATTTTCTAAAACTTCTATATCTATTTTTTTGCCGTCTCTTTTGTTTTTGATTTTTTCTGTAAGAGATCTTCCGTATTTTTCAAGATTGAAAATTCTTTCAAGCATCTCTCTTCTCTTACTATCGTCTAGTTGTAAAAATTCACTGAATTTCCCTTGTGGTAATACAACAGAACGAGTAAAATCAGATGCAGTAAGACCTACTATATCTATAATAGCCTTATCTACGTTCATTTTTTGTTCAGCTATTACACTTTCGGTATTATCCATATGTATTTCAGTTAATATTGCTCTACTTGAATTAGCAGTTCCTGATTTACTTCTTCTAAAATCTCTTTCAACGCAGTATCTTCTTTTATTGTGTTTATTTCCTATTTCAAATACATATTTAATTTTCGCACTATCACTTGATGTATTTATGTATTCTTTAGTATCTCTAGATATATTTCCATACATAGCTATAGTTATAGCATCTAGTATTGTTGATTTTCCACTTCCTGTTTTACCAAATATCCCAAATAAACCTCTAGAAGTTAATTCACTAAAATCCACAACTTGTTTTTCTATATAACTATTTAATCCACTTATCTCTAATCTAATCGGTCTCAATTATCGTCACCCTCTTCTTCAACTATCTGTAAAAATAAATCCAATAGTTCACCCTTAGGCTCTACTTTGTTTCTAAATTTATAATATTCAACGAATAATTCTTTCATTGTTTTTTCCCTCATATCAACATGTTCATATTCATAGCTTTGATTTATTATCGGTTTTATTTCTATAATATCTTTTAATAAAGATTTCATAGTTTTAATATTTTTTTGATTTATTACTTCATCTGTTACTATTTCAAAATAAGACCATATATTTTTATCTTTATTTTCTTCGCATATATTTATAGCTTCTTCTATCCCTTTACATTTAAATACTTCTATTGGCTTGTAGTTTTTGAAATAAATATCTTCTATTATTGCATCTTGTCCTGGGTGTACTTCTACAATCTTAGCCCCTTTTGAGTATACTCTCTCGCTTTTACTATATTGAATTGGAGAACCAGAGTAATACGCATTTAATCTCTCTGATGCCTTTTGTGGTTTATGTAGATGACCTAATGCTGTATATTGAGAATTCTGTGGTAAATCTGACTTTTGTACAAGGAGACTTCCTCCTAATTCAATCGGTCTTTCTGACTCTGTTGATTCACCTCCAACTACAAAAATATGGCTTACCGCTATATTTATGCTGTCTTCTTCAAAATTCTCTTCTAATTTTCTAAATAAGTCTCCTACTTTTTTGCTGTATGATATTTGTTGCTCTCTTTCTGTATCACCTTTTATAACTTCATTTAGTCTTTTTTCACTTGGATATGGAAGTGTGATTAATGTTACTTTTTCTCCATTTATATTTAATTTTGTGCACCCTTCTAAAGCTTGAATTATCTCAAATCCTTTGTATTTTGCCTCAGTTGTTTTACTTAGGGGATATCCAAATACCAATATCCCCATTTCTTCTGCTAAAGGTGTAATCGCTGATAATCTTTCTGGATTATCATGGTTTCCTGAAATTATAACTACGCATCTATTTCCGTCGTCTGCTAATTTGCATATAGTTTTATAAAATAACTTTTCGGCAGCAGCTGGAGGATTTGATGTATCGTAAATATCTCCAGCTATTATAACCATATCTATATCATTTTGTTCTACTATATCCACAAAATCATTTAAAAACATCTCTTGTTCTTCTAATCTACTATTTCCCTCTAAAGTTTTTCCCAAGTGCCAATCTGATGTATGAATAAATTTCATCTTTTATTGATCTCTCCTTTTAATACCTATAATTATTTAATCAACTTTTACTTGTTCATCTATACCAAATAAATACAAATACTTTTCTTTTACCTTTTTACCCGTCAATTTAGAAAGAACATCTGCATAAATCTCTATTTGTTTTTTATATTTATGTATTATTTCTTTTTTATTATTTTCGTCTACAAAGTCTGTCTTATAATCTAATATAACTAGTCCATCATCTTCTTCAAAGTATAAATCTATAACACCCCTAAGCATAACTGATTCATTTTCGTATGTTTCTCTATTATTTTTAAATATTTCATCATTTAGATATATATCGTTCATTTTTATTTGAGTATATATCTTTTGTTCTCTTTTTACAAATTTTGATGATAACATTCTCTTAGCTATCGGGCTTTTGAAAAATCTCATTATTTTTCTTGGTGATAAAACTTGAGATTCTTTTTCTGTTATAATTCTTCTTTTTACTAAATCTTGAATCTGTGCTTTTATTTCACTTTCTGTATTTACCTTTTCAAAGTCTAAAACTTCCATTATTAAATGGACTATAGTACCTCTTCTTGCACCTGTTATTTTTTCTGATTTTTGTGATTCACTTAAGAATTTTGGCTTTTTAAGTGTAGTTTTATGTTTGTATAAGCCAAGAGAGTCTTCTTGTTCTTCATACTCTTCTTGTCTTTTCTTTATCTCTGTTACAGATATACTAGCAGCCTTTTTCACAACTCCTAAATAAGGATATTCGAAGTTTAGTTTTTTCTCTATTTGCTCGTAGTATTCTGTATCATGCTGTGATAAATCCATAGTATTTAGAACTTCTCTTATTCCTTCTTTTTCGTGTTTTTCAAAATCTATATCATCTCTACTCCAAGTTTTTACAGACCATTTTGATTCATCTTCCATACTTATAGATGTAGATAGATTATAAGTTTCTCTAATATCTTCTAAATCTTTATGTTTTATAATTGCTGGCATCATCCAGTCCATATAGTTTTTGCCGTTTAATATATCGTATTTTGAAACCATCTTTTCAGTTGATATATTTGATGACCATTTATGCATATTTTGTTCTATATCCTTTATAGATGATGTTATTATTAATTTTTCTTTTGCCCTTGTAAGAGCAACATATAATATCCTCATCTCTTCTGATATATTTTCTATATTTATTTTGCATTTTAAGGCTTCTTTTGCAATACTTGGATAAGAGATTCTTCTTTCAAAGTCCACAATTTGAGGCCCATATCCAAGTTCATGATGATATAATACATCTTTTCTAAAGTCCATTGTATTAAAGTTTCTTCCCATTCCAGAACAGATAACTATTGGGAATTCAAGCCCTTTACTTTTGTGTATACTCATTATTCTGACTACGTTGGCATTTTCACCTAAAGTTTTTGCACTTCCCATATCAGAATTTGATTTTTTTAATTTACTTATAAAGTTTATAAAGTTAAAAATTCCTTTAAAGCTTGTCTCTTCAAATTGTTTTGCTCTTTCAAATAGTATTCTTAAATTTGCTTGTCTTTGGCTTCCACCTGGCAATGCTCCACAATATGCATAATATCCACTATTTGTATATATATACCATAAGAATTCATCAGTGCTCATATACATAGATTTTTCTTGAAGTTCTTTCAAATCATCTAAAAATCTTCTTACTTTTAATTCAAGTTCACTCTTTTGAGATTCTTCATCTCCTTCAATATTTGAGTTTATTTCATAAATTAAATTGTCTTCTACATTTTCATTTATATATGATTCGTACATAACTTCATCATTGTATATAAATTCTTCATTTTCATATTCAAAATCTTCATAATTGATATTTTGATAATAATCATCCATATCAGCATCCACATAGCTATTTTCTTCATTTATATTTACATCTATTATTTCATTACCTATATCGTCACTTATTTCATCTTCAGCTATATCTTGTTCTTCTTCATTACTTAAATCTATTTTTTCACCAACAAACATCCTCATAGCTTCATAGAAACTAACTTTTTTATCTGTAATTCTTATATCGATAAAATCTTCTGGTGTAAATCCATATATAGGTGAACGTAATATCGCAATTAGTGGAATATCTTGCATTGGGTTGTCGATTACTTTTAAGAATGACATTATAACTTGTATTTCCATTGTTTCAAAGTAACCTTGTCCCATATCTGCATATGTTGGTATATCCATATTTATTAATTCTTCGGCGAAAACTGGCGCCCATGCTGATGTCGCTCTAAGTAGTATTACTATATCTTTATATTCTACGTTTCTGTAAGTTTCTAGCTTTTTATCAAATACCTGCATTATCTCGCAATTTTCATTAGGTCTCATAATATCTCTTATTATTTTCCCAACCATTCTAGCTTCAATTTGACTTGCATCTAAATCTTCGCCTTCTTCCTCTTCTTCGTCTGGATCTTCAACTTCAGGTACTTTTTTCTCCATCAAGTGTATTTCAGTAGCCCCACCTAGTATTATTTTTTCATCTTCTACTTCTTCAAAATTTGCTCCTAAATTTAGTTTTTCTTCTTCGTTATAATCTATTTCACCTAAATTTTTGCTCATTATATGTTCAAAAATATAGTTAACACTGTCAACTACTTCTTTTCTACTTCTGAAGTTTTTATAAAGCATTATTTTTTTATATTTGCTAGATAAATCAGTATCATAAGTAGCGTATTTTTGAAGGAATATCTCCGGTTTTGCTTGTCTAAATCTATATATACTTTGCTTTACGTCACCAACCATAAATCTATTTGGTTCTTTTTGTTTTGCAATAGTTGATAGTATAACCTCTTGAACTTGGTTACTATCTTGATATTCATCTATAAATATTTCATAGAATTTTTCTCTGTATTCAAGTGCTATATCTGAAGGAATATTTTTGCCTTCTTCGTCAAATACAAAGTCTCCATTTTCATCCGTTTCAGTCAGAATTTGTAGCGCAAAATGTTCTATATCGTTAAAGTCGATAATACCTTTGTCACGCTTTTTCTGGCTGTATATCTGTTCAAACATAAGAACCACATCAGATAGAGATTTAACTATTGGATATAAGAATTTTATTTCGTCTTTTAAGTCATCATAATTTTTATTAAATACAGATGTCTTTATCTTTTCAATAGATTTTTTTGCATTGTCCCTTATCTTCTTCGCTTTATCTTTTTCTTCTTTTATATAAGATGGCGCATCTTTTGGTATTCTTTTAACTCCTTTTGCATAGTTTTCAAAAGTCATAGATGATATTTGTCTATATGCATCACTCCATGAAGTGTCGCATGCGTATAGTATTTCTTTTATTTTTTCATATTCTATTTTTAATTTATCAGTAAAAGTTACTAATTCGTCTATACCATATACATCTTCTATAGCTTTGCAAAGTGACTTTTCTATACCTTCCATTTGTATTTTAACCGTTTCAAGTATAGCTTTTGCCCATTTTGATGTTGCAAAGTCGAAATCATCAGTTATATTAAAATCCTCTGCGCTTTCTTTTAACCATACTTTTGGATATGGAGATGACATAACAAAACTGTATATAGATAAAATTAAGTTTTGTAAGTTTGAGTCACCTCTTTTTTCAGCATAGCAATCTACTAAGTAGCAAAATTCTTCATCATTTTGCTCATAAAGAATATCAAATGTCTCATCAATAGCTTCTAATTTCATAAGTGAACATTCTGTTTCATCACCTATTCTGAAATTAGGATCTAAATTTATTTTGTGGAAATTTGATTTTATAACTTCTAGACAAAACGAGTGAATTGTAGTTATACTCGCTTTGTTTAAAAGCACTAATTGGTCTTGAAGATGCTCGTCTTCTGGATTTTCATCTAATTTCTTAGATATCGCATCTCCTATTCTCTCCCTCATTTCAGAGGCAGCTGCATTTGTAAATGTAACGACTAATAATTTATCTATATCGATTTTTAAATCTGAATTTAAAATCATCTGTATTATACGTTCTACAAGTACGGCAGTTTTTCCAGAACCAGCTGCAGCAGCAACTAACAAGTTCCCACCTCTACTATCGATAACATTTTGTTGTTCCTGTGTCCATTTTGGAGAACTCATTATTCCACCTCCTCAGCCATCATACGAATAATTTCTTCGTTCTTTTTATCTTTTATAATGTTATAGTTATTGTCTTTTAATGTTGAGTCAAATTGACATATCGCGTTATATATACAGAAATCACATGAAGTTCTATCTTTGTGTTTATTAGGATTTATACTTATATCTCCACCTAACATACCTTCACATAATTCTTTTATCTCATGTTTAACATATTTTCTAAGAACCTCAAATTCTTGATATGTTACACTATTTGTGCTCTTTGATAAACTTCCGTCTTTGTTTAAAGCTGCTGGCACTATTAATGATGATTTTACATCTTCTTCGTATAATGATTTATCCATCTTTTTGATTATATGAGTGTCTTTTACAAGCAACCCTTTCATCTTAGATTGTTTTAATATTTCTTCGTCTATTTGCTCTTCTTCTTTATTTTCATTGAATTTTGCAATTGGGTTATCAATTTTACAATATAAAATAGCAGCTGGATAAATACTATTTCCCTTTTTCATTGCACTTTCAAGTATTGCATCTAGATAAACCAACAATTGAAGTTGTAATCCATAATAAACTTCTGTAAGATTTATATTTTTATCTGATGATTTATAGTCGATTATTCTTATATATCTATCGTCATTTTCATCAAATTCATCTATTCTATCTATTTGGCCGATTAGATTAATCTGTGTTCCATCTTCTAAAACTATTCTTATCGGTGGATATTTTCCAGTTTGTCCAAAGTTAACTTCGTAATCTATAGGTTCGAATTCACCAGATTTGATTTGTATAGCGATTATATTTATAGCCGCCATAAGCATCTTTTTAAGTCTGTAAGATAGATATTTATATCTTGGTGAACTATTTAATATAAATCCTGGTATTTGTGAAATCATAGCGTCTACAATAGATACAACTTTCTTTTCTATATAAGCATCGTTAATCTGACTCCAGTGAAGTCCATCTTTTTCAAGTGATTTTGAGAATTCGTACATTATATTGTGTATAAATGTTCCCAAATCTGGTGCTGCAAATGTGTATTCTTTTCTCTCTTGTGCCTTAAGTCCATATTGAATAAAGTAAGCAAATGGACAAGATGAGTATTTTTCCAATCTAGATACACTTAGATTGTGAGTTTCATAAAGTTGATTTATCTTTTCTTCAGATACTTTATGAACCATATTTGTGTAAGTAAGTCCTGAAATTATCTTAGTTGTAATTTCTTTATATTTTTTATCATTTGCGAAATATCTGTATACATCTAACCATAAATTTTCTATTTCTTCACCATTATCAAATGATTTTATTTTATTTACCATCTTATTAAATGTTGGAGATTTAACTGTGATATCGTCCATCATCTCTTCTTCTGTCTCTCTTTTATTTTCTAATAGATAGCTTTCAACTTCTAATTTTGGGAATATCTTTTTAAGCCTAGATATTATTATCGAAGGTCTTAAACTTCTTCCCTCTGAATCTGCAACTGGATATGTCAGTATTAGATTTTCAGAAGTCGATATAAGTGCTTTATATACTAAAAACTGTTCTTCAAAAGTTTTAGTCTTACTATCTATATCTACTTCAATTCCTCTATCCATAAGGGTATTTCTATCTTTGTCTGTTAATATTCCTTTTTCTTTTGAAATCAGAGGAAATATACCATCTGTAACCCCTATTAAATAAAGATATTTTGTGTTTGGGTTCTTCATCCTATCAACACTACTTACTAAAACTTGATCTACACTTGGTGGAACAAGTCCAAGTTCATATTCTTCAAATCCAAGGCTTATGATTTTGATAAATCTATCCATAGATACAACATCATCGCCCATTATCTCGACAATTTGGTCTAATATATCGATAACTATATCCCAAACTTGAGAATATTGGCTCGCTATTTCTAATTCACCTTTTTCTTTAAAACCTTCTACTAAATCGTAAATCGTTTCTTCCATATTTATATCTACTAAAAATTCATAGATATTTTTACATATTTCTCTGCAGCTCTTTTTACCTTTTAATTTGTTTTGAAGCTTAATAACAGGACCTAGAACTCTATTTTTTATTTCGTTTATCTTATTTATAGTTTCAGCTTCTTCTTCACTCATCTCAGAGTTGTAATTATTTATTGCTCTATATTCCCATTTTTCCTCAAGCCACTTCTTACCTTTTATTCCGTTTAATATAACGTAATTTTCGATTAAGCTGACTTCATCTACACTTAAACCTATTAGCCCACTTTTCAAATATCTAAACATAACTTCATAAGAGTATCGTTTATTTTTTATTTCAAGTGCTGAAGTTATTAAAACTATTATCGGATTTGACTTTACATCTCTCTTTTTATCGATAAAGTTAGGTATTTCATATTCGTTAAATATTGAGTGTACTAAAAAGTCATATCTATTTAAATCTCTAGTCGCTACTGTTATATCTTTGTATCTTATATTATTATCGCGAACTAGGTTTACTATTTCTTTTGCTATATGTTCAACTTCTTCGTATAAATTGTTGAACTCCTTTATTTTTATATAGTTTACTTCTTCTTCATAATCATGATATGGGTATGCATGGTAGTATCTCTCTAAATGTAGAAGTTCTTTGTTATTTTCAAATCGCTTTATCTTTCCTCTATTTAAATCTACATATGGATTTATTTTTACGCCGTTATCCATAGCTAATTTTCTAAGTTTTTCATATGTATATTTAGTTCTTGAAAAAGGATCATTCTTTCTATAATTTAAGTAGTTTACGTTATCCACAGTTAATGCAATCGTCACTTCTTTTGCCTTTTTTAAAAGTTTTGCTAAAATAGAATACTGTTTTGGTGTAAACCCTGTAAACTCATCTATATAAACATAACATCCATCAAAATAACTTGTGTTTTCTAGTTTCACAGCCAATGAACCGAGCATATCTTGTGAATCCACATAGTTTTCATGTAATTCATTTTCAAAAGCCTCATATATCCTGCTAACATCTTTTAATTTTAATCTAAGTGTTTCATTTTCTATATCTTCAGATATATATTCAAGCATATCGTAATTTACGTTATATTGTTTTAACTCGCTTATCATCTCACTTACTGAACCTACAAATCCAGTTTGTGATGCTGCTTTTGAAAACACGTTTAACTCATCTGCAACTTTTTCTATTGCCTTATAAGTTATCATAGCTTTCCCACTTGAATTTATATTAACGTCTGTTAAACCACCTGTTTTTGTAAACACAAGTGCACTCATAGTATTAAAACTAAGTACTCTTGTTCTCATATATTTATCTTTTTCTTTTCCTAAATAAAGAGAACTTACTCTTTTTTCCATCTCAAAGGAATATTGTTCTGGAACTAATAGTATAACTGGTGATGTTTCGTTGTCTTGAACTCTTGTTTTTATTTCATTTAGCAGGTATGTACTCTTTCCGCTTCCCCCTCTTCCAAATACAAATCTAAGTCCCATTAATCATCCTCCTCTTCCATTTCACTAATCATATCGTAATTTATATTTTGATTGTTACAAAGCTTATTAAACTCACAGAATTTACAGTGATTTTTATTTTTTTGTATGTGTGAGTCAAAATCTAAGTTACTTATATTTTCTATATTATTCTCTATAAAAGATTTACTTCTTAAATATTTTTCACTGCTGTATTTTACAGTTATAGGTTTATCGTCCACTTTCAATCTAAAGTATTTCATACTTATATTTTCTATAGGTATATCCATATTATATATTTTTTGTATAACTTCTTTTGCAAGATACATATATACTATAGTTTGCATCCTGCTCTCTATATTTTTGTAACTTGTCTTTTGAGATTCTGTCTTCCAATCCCAAATTTCTATACTATCTTTGTCTATAATCACTAAGTCGTATTTTGCAGTTAAATAATTATTTTTTATTTTAATTCTAGCCTCATATTCTGGCAGATATATTTTTGAACTATCTATTTTTATAGTGTCTTTTATCTTTTGCATCCATAATTGAAACTCTTCACTTATATTTTCTCCAATTGGAATATTTTTAAAATACCTTTCGCACAATAAATGAAATTCGCTACCAGATTTTAGACCTTCATAGTAATCTCTGCTTTCTATACCGTCAAATTTCCAATTTATATTGTCTATATATTTATATTTGAATTTTAGAGGGCATGATTTAAACGTATTCAATGAATTTTGACTGTAGACAAAGTATTTTAGTTTTTGATTCATTATTTATCCATCCCCCTCTTATTTTTTATTAATTGATTTAATCTTGTAAGATATATACAAGGTTCTTGCATTTTCTTTTTATTTTTTGATTCTTCTTCATTTTGATAACTACTTCCCATCATTATAAGTGTCTCTTTTGCCCTTGTTATACCTACATATAGAAGTCTTATTTTTTCATTTATAACATCTATTTTTGTTTTTGTATAATAATTTTGTGTAATCTTACCATTTACTAATAAATCTATCTGATTGTCTATTAAAGCCTCTGTATTTTTGTATTTATCTTTTAGGTACCACTTATCACATTGGAATTTTTGATTTATATTGTCTGGGAAATGAAATTTGTTTAATTGAAGTAGAAACACCTGATCCCATTCCATTCCTTTTGATTTGTGATAATTACAAACTGTTATACTCCCTGGCTCTGGTTCATATCCATTTATCTCATATACGACATCTATCATATAATTAAATACTTTATTTCGACTGTCATATAATATATCTAAAATTTCTCTAAGCGTTATATTTGGCATTTCATTTATTAAATATCTCACATAAAATGCTACATAATCTACTAGTGATTTTTCTTCATCTTTTAAATCCAATCTCTCTTTTATAAATAAAATCAATTCATCTATTTTTGTTGTGGAATGTTCTAAAATTTCCACTAAATAGTTTAATCCCACTTTAAACGTAATATACATATCGCATTTATCGTCTATTATAAGTGGCTTATCTTTTATATCGCTGTATAGTATTTCTTCAGTTGTATATTGTCTAAGTATATTTAAAAAGTCCGATTTGCCTTCTTTATTGTCAGTTTTTATAAATACATCTGATAATGCTGTGATTAATTTTTCTATATCGTCTGGCTCTAATATAAAATCTATTATTTTAGCTATATTGTCTATTATCTTTCTTTTGTTTTTTGAATTTGGACCTAGCTCTTCAAACTCTAGTCCCTCTTGTTCAAGAACCTTTGAAACTTGACTTAATTGTGAATTGTATGGAACTAGTATACCTATACTTTTATTTGGATATTTTGCTTTTAATCCCTTTACAAACTTCACTGTTTTATTGACTTCATCTTCAAAAGTTCTATACCACAATGCATTTATCTGATATTTATCAGGCTCTGGATTTTCTTTATATCCTTGTCCTTTTTCTACTGTTTTTATTTCTATTTCTTGAAGTGCATCTCTACATTCTATTTGAGATAAATCATTGCATACAAATTGAACTAAATTATTTGCTAATTCCAATATATCGGCAGAGCTTCTATTTGACATATTCATCTCATAACAATAATCTGCCTCTTTCATAAACTCTTTAAAAAACTTAGGATCTGAAGATGAGAATGTCCCTGTTATACTTTGGTTTACATCTCCAACTCTAACCAAATTGTTATGTTCTTCGCATATTAACTTGATTATTTTTCCCTGAATTTCGTTTGAATCTTGGCACTCGTCCTCAAAAACATATCTATATCTATTTTGGAATTTTTCTTTTAGCTTATCATCTGAACATAGAGTTTTATATGCGTAAATTAGTAAATCGTCGTAATCTAAAAGTCCATTTTGTTTTAATCTTTTATCATATTCAGTATAGATAAAGCTTATGATTTTTAATATTCCCTTATTGCTAAGAGTGTTTGCTTCTAAACTTTGAGGACTTATATCATTGTATTTTAAATTACTTATTGATTTTGATACTAATTCAAAAAATCCATTTTCCCATGCTTCTAGCTGGATATCATACCACATTTGATTTTTTTGTTCTTTTAAAAAGAACCTAAACGCTGTTTCTCCTCCGCTTGCTCTAAATGTGTTTATGCAGTCATTTAGCATCATCGTCTTTTGAAAATCATCAGCTATATTAAAATCCTCGCTAAGCATCATAGCTTCCGGTTTTTCTTTTATTATTTTTGCAGCTAATGAGTGAATTGTCATAACTTCAAAACCATTTGTAGATTCTATTCCTTTTTCTTCTAAAATCTTTTTTATTCTTCCTTTGAAATTATTTGCCGCACTGTTCATATATGTAAGGATTAAAATTTTACCTTTTTCATTTTTATTTTCCTCTAATAGTTTTGCTACTAAATTAGTAACTATAAATGTTTTTCCCGCTCCTGGAACTGCTGGCACAGCCATAGTTCCACATTCATAGTTCATTATAGGTATCTGGTCTTTTCTATAATTTATCTTAGTCAATATTCTCACCTCCTCTATCTATAAGTCTAAGTATCGTGCTATATAAACCACCTTCTTGTATATACCCATTTATTGAGTATTCACTTTTATATGCATATATATTTTCTGCATTTTTAAGTAAGTTATATACAGTGTTATACATATAATATTTCTTATAAGTTTCTTCAATTTCGCTTGTATAAATTTCGCCATCTTTAAATGATTTTTTTAATACCAGTGGATTTGCCAAATCCTTTTCAATTTTCATATTCCAAGTATTACTTCCTATATCGACCCAAATTTGAATCTTTCTATCTATATTATTTGCTATATATGAATAAGGTGTTGTAATTAAAACCGCATCCTTATTTTTTATATCTTCAATATCTCTTGCAATAAAATAATCTTTTATAAATTTTTTCAGAGATATTATAAATATTTCATCTGCATCTTTGTTATCTTTTAAATTTAACTTTTCTAATGCATCTACAAATGCTTCACTTTCTGAAATTATATTTTTGCATATAAATACATTATTTAGCCCCTCTTTTAAATTTAAAACCTTATCTATATAAAACTTAGTCAAAAACTCTCCTATATCTAGTTTTTCATCCCTTTTTGTATCTATATATTTAATTACTGATTTATAATTTTCATCATTATCTCTATTTTTATATACTCTATATGCTTCTAACCTATTTAAATCAAATAAAATTTGGATAAAGTTTATATATTCCTCTTCTTTTATATATTGTTGTTTTTTACAATAAATCGTTACTGCAACATAAAGTACATTTCCATATTGATAATCTATAAGTTTACTATTATTTTTTATAGTTAATATATCTATATTTTTTGAACTTAATTTATTCGATATTTCATAATCAAGTACAGGAGTATTTATAGGATTTATAATGACAATATCTTTTTTACTTACTCCTTGTTCAACTAGTTTTTCAATTTTCAATGCTATATTATAAATCATTTCACCGTATAATTGACTACTTTGATCTAGTTCTATTTTTGCGGGCATATTTATCAAATCAAATATACCTATATTTGAATAATTTTCTTCCTGAATCAATAGTTTATTATGTATATATTTAAGGTCATTTTTTATAAATGAAGAAAAATACTTGCTATTATCTAAATATAAATAAATTTGCTTTTCTTTTTCTTCAAAAAACTCTATTAAAGAAACTTGACTTGCACTTATATTTTGTAAATCGTCTACAAATAAATAATTATATCTCTTAGCTAACTGATCTTTATATATTTTATCTTTTAATAAATAATTATTGTATAAATAAACACTTATAGTATTATCTATGATAGAATTGCTTATCATCTCATCCATATACTCTTCTATTATCTCGTTCATTTGAATATAAGATTTGTTATTAATATTATCTTTATTTGCTTTAGAATTGTAAACTTTTTCACCTATATTTTTATAATCTATTTCATTATAAATAGCATGGTCTAAATTATTCATAATATTTGAAGCTATAGCTCTATTTGTTCCCGTAACATCTTCAAAATAGCTATTTTTATTTCTCATTTCTTCTATTTTTTTTTCAAATATATATGTTTTTAAATTAGTCGATATAAATGTTGGAACTAAATCTTTTTTTATTATGTTTTTACAAGATGATAAAATAATAGGCCAGTATGTTGTTACTTCCTCTCTTACAAATTGACTATATGTACGTATTTTAAGCTCCTCACTTATATTTATATCTATTTGCCTAATATAATTTAATGAAGCTACACTATTATCTGTAAATATTAATATATCATTAGATTTAAAATTATTATCTTTTATTATCTGTATATAATTTTGTAAAATTTCATTTTTCTCTTTCAGTTTTACAATCATACTGTCACCTCTCTCAAAGTATTAAAGCCTGCATTTAGCAGGCTCTAATTTTAATTTATCTGCACATTTTAATTCTATTAAAGTATATTATAATATTTCTTTGAATAAATTTAAAACATTTTTATAGAATATATGTTCTACTTCTTTTTCTGTAAATCCTTCTTTTTTCATCTTTTCCGCTAAAATTTGCATCTTAGAAGCATTTTCAATTTCTACTTTGCAATCTATTCCATCAAAATCACTTCCTAAACCTATAACTTCTATTCCACCTATGTTTTTGATATGTTTAATATGATTTATCATATCGTCCATTTTAGACATATCATCATCTGTAGCATTATTGTTTAGAAAACAAGAATAGAAATTAAGCCCCATAACTCCACCCCTATGAGCTAATTTTTTTATCATATCGTCAGTCATATTACGTCTATGTCCACAGATGCTTCTCGCATTAGAGTGGCTAGCTACAAATGGCTTTTTAGTGTTATTTAATATATCGTAAAATCCTGCATCAGATAAATGTGAAACGTCTATTATTATACCTAGATTCTCCATCTCTTCTATAAATTCAAATCCAGATTTTTTTAATCCTCTATCTAAAACTAATTTATCATCTATTATTTCATTTGGGAATCCAAGCTCATTTTCATAATTCCAAGTTAGAGTCATCATTCTAACACCTAATCTATAAAAATTTCTAAGGAGTTGTATATTACCCTTACAACATGCCCCTTCTTCTATAGATAAAAGCGCACTCATCTTATTTTGCTCTATATTTTTTAATATATCATTATAAGTTAAAACTATTCCTATATCATCTTTATTAGCCTCTACTTCATTATGGAAAAGATCTATAGTTCTAAGTGCATTGACTAAACTATCTCCTTCTTTTATATCCGTATATGCAGCAAATACTTGTAACATATAATCGCCTTGTTTCATTTTTTCTATATCAACAGTTAAATTATTATTTTTTAAATTTATATTTTTACCTATATCTCTATTATCTAAAATCGCCTTCATTGTATCACAATGCATATCTATTACTTTCATATCCATCCTCCAAATGTTTATATTGTTTTAATATATTTATTCGTCGTTTAAATTATAATAGTATTATTATATCTTATAATCTATCAATTTTCACAATTAAAAACTTTTTTATAATCAAAAAAACTTCTTATTATTATAAGAAGTCTCTATAAGTAAATAAATTATTTTTTTGTTTACTTTGCTTAATTAAATTAAATTTTTCTTTACAATATCTAATTCTTGAACCTAAAAAAACAAGTAATATATTAAGTATTATTAAACTAACTGTATAGATAAGTGTCATATCTTTAAAAAAATCATTAATAAACGACATTGTAGGTAAGAAATAAAATTCTACCATCCAATTACTCCAATAAATATCATTTAGTATATAGTAAGTATAAGTTGCAAAAAATAATAAAAATATTCCAAATCCACAGCCTAAAATCCCAACTATTAATGATTCTTTGATGCTTAATTTATATTTATATCCTATATAGAAATTATATCCTAAAAAAGCCTCTAAAAAGATATATCCAATTAAATTACTAATTTTAGTACAAGGAATTAACTTAAAATAGAAAAATGATAATATACATATAACTAAACTGCCAAAAAATAATTTTCCACCGTATTTAATTATCCTTTCCATAAAGTCACCTCTAATCCCTTTATTTTATACTATTCCTAAAATAAAGGGATTGTGACTATTTTTCTAAAAGATATATATTCTTATTAAGTTATAAATATTTTACATTAAATTATAAACATAGCAACTACTGTAGTAACAGCAAATCCTATTAATATTGGTTTTAGGTTTCTCGTTGCAAGTTCTATTGGGCTCACACCACATATTGCTGCAGCTGAAATTAATCCCCAAGGAACTAAACATCCTCCACCAGTCCATATACCTGCTATTTGACCTAATGCACATAAAGCTCCTACGCTACCATTTACAGCTGTACCAAATACGTTAGCTAAAGAACCTACTAATGATATTCCAGAAAATCCAGAACCATCAAGACCTGTTATTGCACCTACTACAGTTTGTATACTACAAACTGCAAATTTATTAAGTGGTATTGTATTTGATAATGCTACACCCATATCAGATAATAAACCCTGTGAACCACTTGGCAATACTTCACCCAATACAGCAGTTATAGGCGCAACTTCGCCCATATAGAAGAATGCTGCTATCGGAATGATTGCTGCAAATATTTTTATACCAAATACAAATCCGTCAATTATATTATCACATGTAGCTTCAAAACAACCTTTTTTAAAGTTCATTATGTTTATTATAATTATAAGAAGTGCTGCTGTTCCACCTAATAATGCTGCTGCATCCCCACCTGTTAATTTAAATACATACATCGCAACTATGTCTAATACAAATCCTGTCAATACCATAAATGTCGCTATCTTAGCCTTTGGATCAAATTCAGTTATTTCTTCGTGTTCTACAGCTTGTAATTCGTTATCAAATTTGCCTTTTTTAATATCTTTTCTAAGACCATAAAAAGCAACTCCAATTGTAACTATAGCCATAACCCAGTATAAAGGCATACCTTGTTGTATTACATCAGATATTTCAATTCCTGCAGCTCCTGCAGTTATAGCTGGTGCGCCTTGAATTACAAAGTCAGTTGAAAGTGCTAAACCATGGCCAAATAAGTTTAGAGCAACTGCCACACCTATTGCTGGAAGACCTGCATTTAAAGCTACTGGTAGGAAAACTGCCCCTACTAATGCAACTGCTGGTGTTGGCCAGAAAAACCAAGAAAGTAGTAGCATAACTAAACCTGTTACAAAGAATGCTGATGTCGGATTCTTTATAAATCGTGAAAAAGGTTTAACCATATAATTTATGGCTTTATTTTTCTCCAGTGTTTTTGATAGGGCGACCATAATAGATATAATCAAAATTATGGAGCCAAGTTCATTTAAAGACACAATAAATGAATTAAATACTGCTCCTAGCGACCCTGCAATATTATGAGTATAAAACAGTCCTAGACAGAATATTCCTAGGATACACGGGATTATAACATCCTTTTTCAAAATCATAGTTACAAGTACTATAACCATGAATAAAATATAAATATAATGCGCTCCTGTTAATGTCATATACT
>ERZ857750.2061-NODE-2061-length-20385-cov-5.393261_pt1 | contig 20385 bp, 15 predicted proteins | sample MGYA00519915_ERZ857750 | MGnify/ENA primary metagenome ERZ857750 (study PRJEB31778, sample SAMEA3449358) | human gut metagenome | biome: human gut; feature: human-associated habitat; material: faeces | place: United Kingdom | collected 2010/2012 ... | reverse complement strand
TCTTCAAACGAAGGGAAAAAGAGAAAAATGGCTCTCTTTTGCTCCGAAACCTCCGGTTCGCGAAGATAAGGCATATCGGTGATTATTTCGCCGATTCGAGTTGCAAAATCAGAGATGGTTTTACGGATTTTGGGGTTGGCTCTTGTGTCTTACAATAGCTCGAATCATGTCTGTTTTGTGAGCAGGATTTCTGTGTCTTTTGCAGCCAAAAAAAGAAAGTCGGCAGATATAGTTCGGTTCGGCTTTGGCGAAGCCATTTTTTTTCTCTCCCTCTGTTAGCTTTACTTTAATGTACGTATATATGAATACGGAGATAAAGTAAAGTTGATTTTCATTTTGAGGTGCAAATAAATTCTGAATTTGGTGGTATATTCAGGAATAAGTCTTATTTTTGTATTGAATAATATTTTGTTTGTTGATTGGCAGATATGTAAACTATGAATAATATAATAGCTTTTAATGTTTCAAGTCCCAGTGATATTGCTTTGCAAATTGCAGCAAGAGTCAAGGTTCGGAGACTTGAATTGGACTTAACTCAAGAAGGATTGGCAGCAAGAGCAGGAGTCAAGTTTGCTACTTATCGCAGATTTGAGCAGACGGGAAAGATTTCATTAAGAGGATTGCTTCAAGTAGGCTTTGCTTTGAATGCGCTTTCTGATTTTGATGCTCTTTTTGCGCAGAAGCAATATCAGTCATTAGATGATGTATTGAATGAGCAAAGTGTTATACGTAAAAGAGGGAAGAAAAATGAATAGCATAAAGCAGATAGAAATCATTTATGACAATCGTTTGGTCGGTCGTTTGGCCTTGTTGAGGACAACGAGCAATTTTCTAAAATATATTCAAGAAAATGGCCTTTAATTATGAGCGATAGGGAACTAATTCCAAATGTTAATGTTACTGAATCCAGTAAATTGGATAGCCGTTCAATTCGGTTTTTGAAAGATATCTTTCCGGATGACTTGGTTGACTGTTCTCAGCTTCAAGAAGGCGGTACCTTGCCGAATATTGATGGATATCTTGATATTCTGTGTCCTGATGGTACCGCAAGAGAAAAGGTTGTGGTTCAAGTTAAACATCTTACTTATCCAGAGAAAAATGGGGATGTATATTATGACATTCCTCAGTCGATTTATGCATATGCAGAACGACATAAAGGTGAACTTGTCTTATTTATTGCTTGTGATTATGAGCACAAAAAAATTTATTGGAGAAATATTAGCGAAACTTCAATAGAAGAATTTAGAAATAAGTCAGATCACATACAAAATACAGCAAGATATCATTTTCTTGATAGTGAAAAATGCTCAGAAAACAATGTAAAAGAAACTATTGAACTTTGGCGTGAACTATATAAAAAGAAAATGGATTCCATTAAGGATGACCGAAAATTGGCAGATCAGTTTGCTTCAAAACAAAGGATGTGCTTTAATCTCATTTCCTCTGAATTACACGGTGTAAAAGATTCCCATATATATAGGTATCAGGTTGATGAAGTAATGCAATGGATTACGAAAGATATCAGCAGAAATGAGAAATCCATTTGTCTTCTTGCAGGTGATGCCGGAGTAGGTAAGTCAGCTGTATTAAAAGAACTGATTTCTAAGAACCGGAATGATGGTATCAAGTATTTATGCATTAAAGCTGATTCTATTGATGATAATGGTAATCCTATCACTTTAGGCGAATTGCGTGATACATTGGCATATTACAGTGCATCAGCTGAGAACGTGATTCTGATTATAGATCAAATCGATGCACTGTCTCAATCTCTCACTAACGATAGAACACACTTAAATATAATGATGGCAGTACTATCATCACTGGAAGATTGGACTAATGTTAAAGCTGTTGTTTCGTGTCGTAAATATGATCTTGAATATGATTCTATTTTAAATAGCCTTAAGGATAAATCCACAATTATTGAGATAGGAGAACTGTCCGATGAGGAGGTTGCCATGGCACTTGATAAACTGGAAGAAGGGCTTAGCAAGAAAGTAGATTGTGTGACGGCTAAAATACTCAGAACAGTTCAGGTTCTGAATTCATTTTCTATTTTGTTTCAGCGGAATAAATCAAGAATAAACTTCAATAGTCAGATAGAACTTTACGATGCCCTATGGGACACTATCATTTTGGATTCATCCTCACAATATGATGTGGAAATAAGGGAACAGTTGATGTATAAGATTGCTGAAACAATACGTAAGGCTGGAACCTTGAATCCTCAGTTTGCACCAACCTCCAGTCAGAAACAAGCTTACGAGTATCTGGCAAGCAATGGTCTTATCCGGCGTGAGGGATGTGCTGTTTCATTCTTCCATCAATCTTTCTATGAATATACTCTTGCCCGTCATTATTCTGAAAATAATAGTCTGTTTGCAACTGATATCAAAAAAGAGATTCAGGGCTTGGAAATGAGATCAATGGTTAAGGCCGTTCTTGATTTTAAACGGGGGCATGATATCATCAAATTCGTTGAAGAAGCTCGTAGTATCCTCATGGATTCGGATATTAGACTTCATCTAAAACTATTAACATTATCGGTATTAGCTTTTGTAAATAATCCATCCTGTGGTGAAAAACTTCTTATTACCGAGGTCTATCAGAAAGATAGAAAAATGTTGGGATATTTCCTTCGAGGAGTAAGTTCAATAAGTTGGTTTCCAACTATCCGAAATATTTTGAACAGAATGATGCCTGAACTCAGGAAGACCGATGAAGTGTTTTTCCCAATCATGGTATGTTTATCCCGCTATGCTTTCCGTAATCCAGAAGATGTGTATGGTATGATTAATCAAATACAAGATCAGGAATCAAGATTATTAGCTATTGCATATAATTTGAGAGAACATAACGACTATGGTCAATCTTGTGTTCTCAAAGCATACGCTGAAACAAAATCACAAAACGCTTTTTTTGTCATCAATATAATTCAGGATGCAATTCAAAGCAACAGTAAATTTGCTTTGGAGGAGACAGAGAAACTGATTATAGATTGTTTTATGTCTGAAGACTCATGTAATAAACATGATCAATATGAGTTGGCGAAAGTATTATGCCCCAAACTGTCTATTGAATACTCGAAGGAAATGCTCAGAGTACTGCACAATTGCATTTGCAAAACGGTATATAAAACAGCGCAAAATGGCTATTATGGTTTTTCAACAACAAAAGCATTCTACAGGATTGATATGGAGACTAGTAACGGAAAACTGCTGAAGATATACGAAGACCTTTTGATTCGCTATTCGCCAGATGAAACTATTGTGCGCCCACTCGTTATAGACCTTTTGTCACTGAAAAATGAGACAACATTATCTATGGCTTTTACTGCTATGGCAGTAGCTCCAAAATTGTATGATAATTTGATTCGTCCTCTCTTGGAGAACAGTGAGGAAATCGAAAGATATCTTCACGGAGATGTAGAGTTTTTCTTTTTGAAAATGCTTAGAGCTTGGTATGATACATTGAACGAAAACGATGCAGAGTTGTATCAGAGATTATTGTTATCTTATAAGTCTGAATTCGATTTTAAATACGATGCTGCAAGAAAGTGGAGTCGATTCCTATGTCCTCATTTATGGTGGAACAAATGGGTACTGATATGCAATACATTGCCAGAAGACCTTATGATTCCGGAAATGAAGAGATGTTATCAAGAACTTATGCGCAGATTTGGAAGACGATATGAAGTTGAAAAGCCTGATCATTCTGTTATTGCAGGACATTTTTGTGGTGGTGTTGTAAGTAGTGAAAAATATGGAAGATGGCCGATTTCGAACTGGCTGAGTTCATTTCTGAAACTTGGAGAATATAAATGGCGTGAAGGTAGAAATCCTATCAGCCTAAGAGAACATGCTGATGCTTTTAAAAAGTGTGTGACCTCTGAGCCTAATAAGTTTTACGATTTTGTATTGGAAATAAGCACTATGGCTGATATTTCGGATATGTATAAAGTTGCCGGTCTTGAAGGTCTTCTTGCTGGCGGAATCAATCCTAATTCTCTTTGGAATTTGGCGGAGCTGTACATCACAGAAGTGTTTGCCAAGTTAGATAGCTATACGTTTAGCCAAATTGTTGAGTACTATATTAAAGAGGAAAATAGGCATATTGATGGAATCATGCAGTTATGCAAAACTCTTACTATTGATTCTTTTGCTGAGAATGATAGTTTAGTTATAGATGAGGATAGAAACATGGATATGAGTAGGCGAGCATCTGACTTACTTACAAGGGGTATGAATTCGTATCAAGGTCGTGCTGCTGAATTATTAGTGCATATGTGTACGATACCGTCGCGTAGATTGGAAATTTACGAGTTCTTCACCAATTGCTGTTCGATCTTGCACGACTGTGTGAAAACTATGCCACTTTATTACCTTAATACGGAAAGCTATTTTGATGAAGAACTATATTTCCGGATGCTGAAACCTCTTCTTTCTGGTATGGGCCCCGAAGCATTATATATTCGAGCAAATGCAATACAATGGTGCTTTTACCATAAGAATGATGTAGTAAGTAATTATATCAATTGTATTGAGCATGATTTTTCAAGCCATGAATTACTCGTTCAGATATATTTTTATGGTGCGGTAGGGGGACAGAATTCAGAGGAATGTGAAGATCGACTTGAGAAAATACTTGCTGTTGATAATGAGGATATTGTAGCAAAAATCGTTGAGATTGCCATGAAGTCATATGTGTATGCTGAATACCGAGATTTAAGCATGAAGTATCTAGAACGATATGCAATGGACAATAGGGAAAAAGTTGTAAATGCGTACTTATGGTATTGTAATTCCCTCCCAATTGAGGCTTTTGACTGGTACTGCGGTATTGTCAAGACCAATATGGGTAAGAAGGATAGAGAAATATATAATCAGCTAGAATATGTAAAGAAATGTATTCCAGTTTATCCCGTCCAGTCTTATAAATTCATCTCCTCTCAGAGGTATTCTGACATAGATGGTGTAAATATGGTCGATGATGAAATAGTTGAAATTTTACTTGAGATATATAAAAAACTGAGTCAGGATGAGAATGAGGATGCTATGAATGAGATACTTGATTTATTTGATGAATACATTTATCGTGATAATAGGGTTTTGAAAAATGCGGTTTCTCTATTGTCATAACTTTTAAAAGAGGAAAAAAACATGAATAGCATAAAACAGATAGAAGTCATTTATGATAATCGTTTGGTCGGTCGTTTGGCTTTGACCAAAGAGGGATTATGTGCATTTGAGTATTCGGCTGAATGGCTCAATACAGGCTTCTCTATATCTCCATTTGAATTGCCATTACGCAGCGGGGTATTTATAGCAAAACCTCGTCCGTTTGAAGGCGAATTCGGTGTTTTTGATGATTGCTTGCCTGACGGTTGGGGGGTGTTGATTCTTGATAGATATTTGCAACAGAATGGAATAAATCCCCATACATTATCATTGCTTGACCGTCTTGCATTGGTCGGTTCGACTGGACGTGGTGCGTTGGAGTTTCGTCCTGACAAAAGTGTTGTATCAAAACAAGAGTATGCGGATTTCGAGAAGTTGGCATTGAACGCTGAACAGATTCTTGATAGTGAAGATTATACAGGTGAGGGAATCGAGGAGTTTCAATATAGAGGCGGTTCTCCCGGTGGTGCCCGTCCGAAAATATTCACTCGCTTTGAAGATAAAGAATGGATGGTTAAGTTTCGTGCGAAGAGAGATTCAAAACGTATCGGTGTTGATGAGTACAATTATTCGCTTCTTGCAAAGAAATGCGGAATTGAAATGCCAGAAACACGATTGTTTGAGGAAAAATATTTCGGAGTTGAGCGTTTTGACCGTACCCCAAGCGGCAAATTGCATGTTGTTAGTGTAGCTGGACTAATCGGGGCGGACTATCGTTTGCCAAGCATAGACTATACTCATATCTTTCAAGTATGCGCAGTTTTGACGCATAGCGTGGCGGAAATGTGGAAAGTGTATCGTCTTATGGTATTCAACTACTTGATTGATAACAAAGATGACCACGCCAAGAATTTTGCTTTCATCTATCGTGATGGCGATTGGCATTTTGCTCCGGCATTCGACCTTTTGCCAAGTGATGGCATAAATGGCTTCCGAACAACTTCAATTAATGACAAAATTGAGCCAACGAAAGAAGATATTATAGCCGTTGCGGTTAAAGCTGGCTTGAACGAGAAAAAAGCTATTGAGATTTTGAAGAGTATTGAAGTAATAATTTTGTAATAACTATTAAAAACCATAGTATATGTCTCTTGTACTAAAACCGTTTCATGAATTGCTAGAAATGCATTTCATTATACCGCCGTACCAACGTGGATATCGTTGGGAATCACGTCAAGTAGAGGAACTTCTTGATGACCTGTTGGATTTTGTAAAATCTCTGAAGACAAAAAGGAATCGTAATAATGAAGGCCATGAACCATACTATTGCCTTCAGCCCATTACAGTAGTAAGACATCCCGAAAATGCCGATACGTATTTTGTAGTCGATGGTCAGCAACGCCTTACAACGATATATATCCTCATGCATTATTTGTCGAAAAACAGTGATTATGAATATCCGGTATATACATTTTCTCTTCCCAGTAGAGATGTCCAGAATGGATATCTGGACAAACTTGAATTCATGGAGGATGATAAGAAGTTTATTGATAACATAGACAATTTCTATGTGAAAAAAGCATACTCTACAATTGTAGTGTGGTTTTCAAGAGATGGACATGATAGATATAAAGGAAAAATTCGAGATATCTTTGCAATGATGCCGGATGGGGATGAGGAACAAAACGATGTCCGAGTAATATGGTACGAAATCAACAGCAGGGAAGCACACAAGGCTTTCCGTGAACTTAACTATGGAAAGATACCGCTGACCTCGACGGAGCTTGTCAAGGCTTTGTTGCTGCAGGAAAGGAATACAAATTCATCTGGGCATTATAGCAGGGGCGCATCATATCGCAGAGCGCTTGAGTGGGACTCAATGGAACATGCATTACAGAATCCTTATTTATGGTCTATGCTCGCCGAATCGAATGACGGCACATTGTCCCACATGGAACTTGTCCTTGATTTTGTAGCAGACAGACTGAATAATGAAATGAGCAACGTAGACGGCAACAGACCCGTGGAACGCAAGGAGTCCAAAGATTTCAGAGATGACTTCAATTATCAGGTAATCAATGAATATCTTAGGAGGAATGACAATAACAGTAATACGGTAGAAGATGTATGGAAAAGGATCCAGACAATTTTCAATCTTGTATGCAACTGGTATTCCAACAGGCATTGGTATCATCTGATAGGGCTCTGCCGTATACTGCAAATCGGGAAGCAACGGAAACGCAGAGATTTTGTAGAGTATATCTATAAACTATCAGTAGATGAAAACGGTACTCCAATTGATAGACCGCAATTTACCGACAAACTGGAGAAGGAGGTGGGCAGACTTGTCAGACTGGGGAAGGATATTACTCTTGAAGGCCTCAGGTATGATGAACACAACGAAGCCATAATAAAAGTGTTGAAAGTGCTTAATGTTCAAGAAGCGATAAATGACAATGCGGAAGAAAAGCGGTTTGCGTTTCATTTATTTGAGATATTCAATGTGACATCGCTTGAACATATCCATCCGCAAAACATTACCTCTGATATCAATTACCAGGATTTCAGAATGTGGTTTGAAAGGAGAAGTGAGGATTTCAAAAAACTTGATGATGCTGAATTACGCACCTTGCTACAGAACGAGGCGACTGATGGTCAGAATTCTGACTCCATGGACCTGAATTCACGGGTAGCTGTGAAGAGAGCGGAAGTAGAGAAGGCCATTAGCGTTTTGAAGACTTTGACATCTGACAAGAAAAACTATTTTGATGATTACAACCACAACGAACTAGAGCGCAATGCCAGAATCCTAGACGGATTTTTCGGTGACCTGGCCGGGATAAACCAGAATGAGATGCATAGTATTAGAAATCTGGCCCTGGTTGACAAAGAGACAAACTCGGCCTTACAGAATTATCTATTGGACAGGAAACGCTCCATTCTTATGGACCGCCATGACAGGTGTGACATTTCTGATCCGTCTACCCCAAATGGTACTTATGCACCTCCGTCAACACGCAAGGTGTTTTGTAAAGAGTATTCCAGATGCTCTCCTGGTGATATGCGTTTATGGCGTCCGGAAGACAGGAACAACTATTTTAGAGTTATTGAAGAAGTATATAATTATTACACCTCAAAATAAACGAGAATATGCTCAACAAGAATACAGAAAAATACAATAAGTTCGCCGCCAGAAACGGTGTAGCTATTCCTATAATCCAACGTGACTACGTACAGGGAGCAGATGTAAACTTCGAAAAGCGTGACAAGTTCATCAAAAAACTGCTTGATGCCTTACTGAACCGGGAAACGTGTGAATTGCATTTCATATATGGATCAACGGATATGACAAAAACGTCTGAACCATATTTCCAACCGGTGGACGGGCAGCAGAGGCTAACTACACTTGCTCTTATAGGCTGGTTGCTGAACCAGAAGTGTGGCCTTAAATATTCCGGTTGCCTGAAGCCGCTTACATATACATCACGTCCGTCAACAGAGCAGTTCTGCAAGCTTATGCATGAATTCAAACTGCCGGAAAAGTATGTACCTTCCATATCGGATTACATAAAAAATGTTCCAGGATGGTTCTCTGAATCATGGAAGTTGGATTCTTCCATAAATTCCATGCTTGAATTTCTTGATAAGGCTGATTTTGTGCTTGGATCGGAACCGTATAAAGACCATATAGAGGATATGGCAGATACATTCTTCAATGATTCACCGTTTGAGTTTGAGAACCTTGATATGGAGAATTTAGACCTAAATGACGACTTGTATGTCAAGATGAACGCCAGAGGTAAATTGCTTACTCCATTCGAAAACTGGAAAGCGGAATTCGAAGATTTTCTGGGAATCAATTTCAAGAACGTAAAATATCAGTTCGGTGATATTCCGGGAATGCCGGATACGCCTACCTTGAAAGAATACTTTGAATATTCAATCGAACATGACTGGTGTGATATGCTCTGGCCGAAGGCGTATAGCCGCTGGCAGGCAAAAAGCGAGGAGGAAAAGAAGAAGATCTTGTATCCGTCCATTGATGAATGGTTCATGAACCTGCTTGACTATGTGTCGCAATTCCTCATGTTTGCCACTATGCCGGATGCAGAGACTGTTTATAAAAACAGTGGACTGAAAAATATGAAGGATCTTTATACATATGAAATAGACCGTTCAAGGCTTGAAGTGTATAAGGATAAGGAGAATGTGATAAAGCTGTTCAGGATTCTTGATCTGCTTGTAGGTATCTACAAGAGGTACGAGGATTTTGGTACTTTCATGTCGCGTTATTTTATTGCAACATCTTCTACTGCACGTCTGGAGAAAGAGGAGGAGAGACATAAGGTCAATCTGTTTGACTATAATATAGACCTTGTCTCAACATGTCTAGAAATGGGAACTGATATGGATATTGCATTTCAGATTATCTTGTGGAGTTTCTTTCAGTGGATGCTTTCCCATTCTGAGGAACTTTTGCCAGATTCTGACATAGTTGCTTCTACAGACTACTTGAGGGTAATGACTGGTTGGGTCAGAGGAAGAAGACAGCGTCTTACCAACGGATATTCTGTTGGAGCGAATGCCCGTTTAGCGGATTTCCATGAGGCTGACAATATTTCGCGTAAACTCTCTACTGCAACGAATATGTTTGAAACCCTACTGGGAACAACTGAAAAATCTCTTGAGGATGAGCGCGTCAAATGCAGATTATATGATAAGCCGAATTTTGATATTATCAGGGAACTGTCCACGTGTCGTCCTCTTTATTATTCATTCGGACTTTTAATGCCTTCTATAATAAGTTGTACTGATACAGAAAGCTACATAAAGAGATTCTATGGTTTCTGGGCTATGAGCGATACTGAAAGGGTCCAAAGCCTTGTAGGCTGCGGTTTCAATGGGATCAGGCCATATGTGGACTGCTGGTTTTTCGGTATGACGGGAAGATGGGATTATCTCCTCACAATAGGTAAAGATGATAGAGGTTTTGATAATGCAGTTGAAGCTTTTACGCATTTGATGAACGATGATAGCCCTATACGTTATTCTTATGACAGCATGGCCTATTATATGGTGAACTATAAAGAATTTGTAGAAGCAAATAAAGAAGGTGTGATGCGCCACTATTTCAGGCATGATGCAGATAATGAATTTACTGTATGGACCATTAAATCTCCAAAAACGAAACCATGGCAGGGATATAATACTGACCCATATGCATACACAGTGCGTAAACTATATGAAAGTGGGGGGAGTCATGAATACGAACTCAGTGATTGGAGTGACAATGCGGAACACGGTGCTTTGTACATAAGGACTGAGGGTTCGGAATCTGATGCCATGTATATGGAATGCTATCCAAAAGGTTGGGAGATTGGCATAAGGGACAAAAGACAGAAAGTTACTAGAAAGTTTGGAGATCGTTTTGAAACTATTTCAGACGCAGAAGAGCATACAGTTGGTTTTAGGGATGTTGAAAAAAAATTCAGCTTTGACGGCATTGTGCTTCTTGATCTCCCTGGCAAAGACCGTGTACAGACTGCACTTGATTTTTTAGAGGCAATATTATAGAAAATACGGGATTCAAGGTTGAAGGTGCTATAAGAAGCTATATGAAAAACTTCTGAGGTTATTTGGCAAATATAGAAAGGCGTATGACGGAGGCAATTGAAATCTATCTTTGCATACGGTGTACTTTTCAACTTGGTGATGAGATTCTAAGGCTTGCCAAAGAAGACAATTTTAGAGAAAGTTTTACAGAACTTGAGTTTAAAAACAAGGAAAATGTGGATTTAATGAAGTAGAAATAACCATGAGTGGCGGATATTTTAATCGGCATATGATTGCCTTCGGAGAGATAGCTAATTCTATCGAGCGTGATATTGCGAGAGCTTTACAACCAAAGCCGGAGAAGATACATAAAGATTATTGGACTATTTACGAGAAAGATAGCTTTGTTTCATACCATAGCTATATGAGTTTTGCCAGTTATGAAGATGCGGAATCTTTTCTTCTGACAGATAAAACTATCGTCAAGGCAGAACAAAAATATTCAGAGCAGCATTTTTTCGTAGATGGAGTAATATTCCAATCAACAACGCGATATATGTCTGGTACTTCTGACGGTGAACGAATTCCGGTATTATACTCGATTCATCATTGTTATTATGACCGCTATCCAGATGATGCTGATGTATTGGAACTGTCAGATGAAACGATAAATGTAACGAAGGAGGCATATCGGCAAATTCGTATAGCAGAGATATATGCAACTCGCGTAGATTGGATGATGAGTGGCGATGATAGCGAAGAGAATTTTCGTGAGCGTATAAAGGAAGATTTGGCAGAGTTTGAAAAGGAATATGCGTCTAAAGACTGGATTTTTTCCGATGTTGACTGAAAAATGTCAGATATTGTATGTGTAATATATCATTAAGCAAATCAAAAGTGTCATCTTTGCATATTATATGATAGATTGACTATGGTAAAGTTATCGACACGGTCGCTTTGCACCTTAAATAGATAAAGATATGACAAAGAATACAATGGGAACCAAACTGCCCCGAAAATTGGAGCAGAAAATGTCGGTTGTGGGAGAACAGATTAAATTAGCTCGTTTACGCAGAAATTTGAGTGTGGCTCAGATTGCAGAACGTGCTACTTGCTCTCCGTTGACTGTGTCCCGAATAGAGAAAGGTGCATCAACAGTAGCAATCGGAATCTACTTGCGAGTGCTGTATGCCTTGCAGCTTGACGATGATATCCTGTGGCTGGCCAAAGAAGACAAACTGGGAAAAGCTTTGCAGGATTTGAGTCTGAAGACAAGGAGGCGAGCTTCAAAAAAGGAATAGAGTGCATATTCTCCTAGTACATAAGTTGCAAATTCTTCTGTTGGAATAAAAAACATGGCTCAAAATTTTGCGTTATGCTATAAAAACATTATGTTTGTATTGCATAATAAATAAGGCGTATGAAATTCGTTGATAGAATAGATGAAGCAGCACGACTGAAAGATGCTCTTGCGAGAGAGAAATCCTCGCTAGTCGTGATGTACGGTCGCAGACGGCTGGGTAAGTCAACGCTCATTAAAAGAGTGTTGTCAGAAAATGATGTTTACTTCCTTGCTGACCGTTCTGAAGGGCAACATCAGAGAGTATTGCTTGCAAAAGTAATAGCACAAGTGTTCCCGGATTTCGACAAACTGACATATCCGGATTGGGAATCTATGTTTCGTGCGGTCAATTATCGAACAGACAAGCGTTTTACTTTATGTTTGGATGAGTTTCCGTATCTTGTAGAGCAATCTTCTGAACTGCCGTCTGTGCTACAAAAACTGGTTGATGAAAAGCAGTTGAAGTATAATCTTGTGCTTTGCGGTTCGTCACAAAATATGATGTATGGATTGTTTCTTGATTCTACTGCACCTCTCTATGGTCGTGCTGATGAGATCATGAAACTTGCACCGATACGTTTGCCATATATTCAAGAGGCTTTGAGCCTTGATGCGATGAATGCCATTGAAGAATATGCTGTTTGGGGAGGTGTGCCGCGTTATTGGGAACTAAGGGAAAACCAAAATTCACTTAATGATGCTTTGTGGCACAATATCCTTTCTGTAAATGGAACTCTTTACGAAGAACCGATAAAATTGTTTCAGGACGATGTAAAGGATATTGTTAAGACTTCGACGATAATGTCTTATATCGGTACTGGTGCAAATCGGCTTTCTGAGATTGCCGCAAGATGCAATGAGCCTGCAACCAACCTGTCGCGTCCATTGAAGAAACTTATTGATCTCGGATTTTTGGAGAAAGATGTTCCGTTTGGGATTGATGAAAAGAATGCGAAAAAGAGTCTTTACAAGATAGCCGATCCGTTTATGGCATTTTATTATCAGTTTGTCGTACCTAATCGTTCGTTCATCGAGCTTGGTCGTCGTTTGCCAATAGAACAGGCTTTGACTGCTCATTTATCGGAGTATGTGAGTATGCAATGGGAAAAATTATGTCGGGATGCCGTAACAGGAAATCTTGTCAATGGAGTGGTTTATGGCAAGGTAAAACGCTGGTGGGGTTCTGTTCTCAATGAGGACAAGAAGCCGGAACAAGTCGAGTTCGATGTTATGGTCGAATCGCTTGACAAAAAGTATCTGTTGGTCGGAGAATGCAAATGGACTACTCAAGAGAATGGCAAACAACTGACTGCCGAACTTCTCCGCAAAGCTAATCTGCTACCGTTTGCCAAGTGCTACACCGTCGTTCCAATGCTGTTCCTTAAGAATGCTCCGAAAGATGATGCTGGGAATGCAATGTTGCCGGAAGACGTTATCAAGTTAATGAACTAGAGCTAAGAATATAAGATGATAATGCTTTGTAGAATGCGGCATAACAATTTAAAAAGAATAAGATAATGATTAGAAATATTTCAAAACCAATATTCTCTGGACATGAGTCATTCGTTTGCAAGTCTCATTGGCTTAAGCGAGGATATGATTTTGTCAACGCTGGAAATAATTTCAACGATGATGAGGCTGTTGTACATCTTGGCGTTGGTAAGAATATGGTAGCTTCAATCAGATTTTGGCTAAAAGCGTTTGGATTATTGCAGGAAGATGGTCTTGCGCCAATAGCTGGCTACATTTTCGATGATGCGAGTGGTAAAGATCCTTACCTTGAAGATATTGGAACTCTGTGGTTGCTGCATTTTATGCTGATCAACACAGAGTATGCTACAATCTACAATACGACATTTATCGAATATCATCGCCAACGAAATATCATAGAAAAGAGCAGACTGCAAAACTACATTAAGCATACTTGCTTTGAAGGAACACAATATAAAAACTTATATAATGACAATACTGTCAAACGAGATGTTGGTGTAATGTTTCACAACTATTGTAGCAAAAGCAATATCAATTTAGAGGATAGCAACTGTTTGTTGGCTCCTCTGAATTTGATAAATGAAGCAGAAAAAGATAGCTATATATTCAACTATGATGCTCGTAGCAAAGTACCTAGTTTGATATTTCTTTACTCATTGCTAATTAGGTGTAAGGGTCAAAATAGTGTTTCCTTTGATGATATTGCCGAGCTAGCTTTGATTTTTTGTTTGACAAACAATGACGTCATAGATCTTATCAAACGGCTTTGTCTTCAATATCCATCGGAAATTGTATTTTCAGATGTCGCAGGTATTAAAGAGTTGCAATTCAAGACATCGCCTGCACCTATAGAGGTACTAAACAAATATTACGAGGAGAACTAATATGAAATATACTCCATCAATAAATATCGCTCAAACTATCTTTGACCCCAATAGCTATATTGTGACTCAGAATGCTATAAAGGTCATTGGCAACATTGTTAATTCATTCAATGCGGGCGTACACTCATTTAATATTATTGGCTCATATGGAACTGGTAAATCCAATTTCATTCTGGCTCTTGAGGATAGCTTAAAGAATAATAGTAAGATTCTCATTACCAACAAGGGGCAGTTTAATGGTTTTGTTCGATTCAGGTTCGAGAAAATTGTAGGCGATTACACCTCACTTCAAAGAGTTCTCACTGAGAATCTCTTTCCGACCGAGGCTTCGGACAATCTTTTTGAAAATCTGAAAAGCTATTTCAAGAGGGCAGAGAAACGTGAGGAGTTTGTAATTCTTGTAATCGATGAGTTTGGTAAATTGCTAGAGTATGCAGCAAAAAATAACCCTGAAAGGGAGTTGTACTTATTTCAGAAGTTTACGGAGTTCATCAATGATGAACGACGCAATGCCATTCTACTTACAACATTACACCAGAATTTTAATTCGTATTCTCGTACATTAACAGAGAGCCAGCGCAACGAATGGACAAAGGTAAAGGGCCGTTTTCAGGAGATTGTTTTTAATGAGCCTATAGAACAGCTACTTTATCTTGCATCTAAACGTATAGAAAGAACAAAACGAGATGTTGTGAATCAACACTTTAAACAGATTTACAATTTAGCCATTGCAAGCAAGTTTGCCAGTTCATCTATTGCTTATGATACTGCAGTAAGTTTGTATCCGTTGGACATTTTTGCTGCACAAGCATTAACTCAGTCCATTCAGAGGTACGGTCAGAACGAAAGAACTCTATTCTCTTTTCTTGAAGCTACGGGACAAGGCTCTCTTCATCATTTTAAGGAAAAAGAGAATACAACATATAGCTTAGCCGATGTCTATGACTATGATATATACAACTTTTACTCTTACTTGTCGGAAGTAAATGCAGACTCTACTGCGTGGACTGCCATACGCGTAAGTTTAGAGCGCGTTGAGAGTTTATTTGAGGGCGAAACAGCTACAGATGCCATGAAGCTTATTAAGACGATTGGCATGTTCAATCTCTTTGGTAAGGCAGGAGTGCAATTTAACAAAGAGAAACTTTCCGAATATGCAAAATTTGCTTTAGGTATTGACGACCCAGTGTCTGTTATTGAATTGCTTACGCAACATAAGATTATTCGATATGCGACCTACAAGTCTCAATATATATTGTTTGAAGGAACGGATGTCAATATCGAAGGCGAATTATTGAAGGCTGCAGGTATTGTTCCCCGCTCTAAAGATATTGTGGAGAAGCTCATCACAAACTTCAATTTTCCCATTGAGTTTGCTAACGCCTCTTATTACCGCAAGGGTACACCTCGATACTTTAAGTATGAGATTACAGACCACCCGATTATTCTACAGCCTCAGAATGAAATCGATGGCTACATCAATCTCATATTTAATGAAGATCTCACAGTAGATGCATTAAAACAACACTCTGTAGGTGTTGAAGAAGCTATTTTGTATGCATACTTCAAGAAAGCAGACCAAATTATAGATCACGTATGGCAGCTTGATAAACTAGCTTATGTCCAGAATGATGTTGACAATAAAGATAATGTAGCTCAGAAAGAGCTCAATGCTCTTATTGCACATGAGCAAAGTCTGCTAACCACCAGCGTATTAAATACCCTTTTTAGTTATAATTCAGATGTCATTTGGGTATATCGAGGAGAGATCCTTGATATCTCTTCGAAAACCCTATTTAACAAATGGCTATCAATGATATGCGACAGGGTGTATTGTGACACTCCGGTGTATATCAATGAGATGGTTAACAAGCATAAGCCCAGTAGTGCAATATCAATGGCTCGCGTTAACTTCCTTACTCATTTACTTCATAATAGTTCAGAGCCCAATTTAGGCTTTGAGGATAGTAAGTTCCCTCCAGAAAAAACTATCTATCTGACGCTACTTCATAACACGGGCATCCATAAGCATATCGGCAAAGAGTATTTTCTTGATGCTCCCAACGAAGAAAGTTTCATGCCTTTGTGGAGGGTCTGCGAGGAGTTCCTTGATGCTAGCAAAGAGAAACCTCGTAAATTAGGAGATCTTGTAAAGATATTACGCTCTCGCCCCTTCAAGTTGAAGCAAGGAGTGATAGACATGTGGCTGCCGGCATTCTTGATCATTAAAAAGAATGATTACTCGCTGTATAATGATACTGGGATATATATACCTACGATTACTCGTGAGGTATTGGACATTATGCAGAAATCCCCTGCAGGATTCTCCATTAAAGCTTTCAATGTTGATGGGGTTAAACTAGACTTATTCAACAAGTATCGTGAGGCATTAGGCTTAATGCAGGATGCGGAGTTCACGGCTGACAGTCTTATCGAGACAATCAAACCGTTCCTGCTTTTTTACAAGAAACTCAATAAATACACAAAACAGACCAAACGTCTTCAGAAATCTACTGTACAGTTCCGAGCTGTATTGGCATCTGCAAAAGATCCAGAGAAAACCTTTTTTGAGGACCTCCCGCGTGCATTAGGATTTAAGGATGCAGAGATAGCAAGTAATGCAGATGTTCTTAAGCGATATGTAGAGTTGCTCCAGAAGGCTATTAGAGAGCTCCGTATGTGCTACTCAAATCTAATTAATCGATTGGAGGGTGTACTTGTTGACGAACTTGGTTTGAAGAGTAAAGAATTCTCTTTATATAAAGCAGAATTAGAACAACGATATGCATCTATCAAAACATACTTGCTAACCGAAAGACAAAAAACTTTCTTAACTCGTATATTGACTAAGAATACAGACAGGGCAACTTGGTATCAATCTTTGGCGTATGTGGTTTTAGATAAGCAGTTAGAGGCTTTGATAGATGAGGAAGAAGCATACTTGGTCGATAACCTTGTACACTTGTTTAAAGAGCTTTTAAAGTACGTTGAGATTAGTAACAAGGGACTGGCAAGCGGGGATAACTTTTTCCGTTTTGAGATGATTTCAAGTGATGGCACAACCTCACAGCAAATTGTTCAGTTGAATGCAACAAAGACAGAGCAAGCAAAAAAACTTGAAGCAAAGATTGATAAATTATTATCAAGTGATAGTGAAATCAATGCTTATGCACTTTTAAGTATAATTCAAAAGAGATTGAACGATGACTAAGGTAAGACATGTTCTTGGAATTTCTGGTGGAAAGGATAGTGCGGCTTTAGCCATCTATATGAGGCAGAAGTACCCAACACTGAAGGTGGAATACTACAACTCAGACACTGGATGCGAGTTGGAAGAGACAGAGAAATTGGTCGATAATCTAGAGTCATTTCTAGGTAAGGTCGAGCGATTGAAGGCTGCTGAAGGTAGTCCTGAGCCAACACCATTTGACCACTTTTTAAAGATTAGTGGTGGCTATTTACCATCGCCACAGGCTCGCTGGTGTACACAAAAAATGAAGCTAGCTGAATTTGAGAAGTTCGTTGGTGATGAGCCTACAGTATCTTATGTTGGTATTCGTGGAGACGAAGACCGAGAAGGTTATGTTTCGACCAAACCGAATATACAGGCTGTATTTCCATTTAGAAGGAATATTTGGAGCCTTGATGTTATACACAAGGCTTTACACAATGAAAACATGGAGTTAATTACTGACCTTTACAAACAGTGGGCTCCAGAGAACATTAAAGAAGAAGCTATTGAGATCGCCTCAACTTTGATAAACAAGTCGTTCTTTTATAGCCGGAAGTTGAATGCCCTGCTAGATTTGAGTGTAAAAACTTTTAATCGAGTGGTGTTTGAATACTTGAAGACAACTGATTATCCTGTAGGTAAACTTGAAGAGTTCCCTTTGATTGATAATGAGGATATCCTAGTCAAGGATGATATATTCAGAATCTTGGAGGAAAGTGGTGTCGGAGTTCCAGCGTACTACAACCCAATAGAATTTGAGGTTGATGGTAAGAAAGGAGAGTATTGCCGTAGCCGTTCTGGATGTTATTTTTGCTTTTTCCAACAACGTATAGAGTGGATTTGGCTCCTAGAGCAGCATCCAGAGTTGTACAAAAAGTCTATGGAGTATGAGAAGGATGGTTATACATGGATTCAAGGAGAGACACTTGCAGAATTAAGTCGTCCAGAACGAGTTCGTCAGATAAAATTAGACTATATCAAAAAGCAAGAGAATCTGAAGGCAAAAACAGTAAGTGGCTTGCTTGTCGATATGTTTGACGAAGATGATGAAATACCTTGTGCTAACTGTTTTATATAATAATGTATGGAAGAGGCTATTAAATATATATATGAAGATAGTGATGACTTAATAGTAAAAGCCCGCAATAATGAATTATGGTTCAATATGGGTAACTATGAAGTCATTATCAGGCTATTATCTCTATCATGTTTCAATATCAATGAAAATGATATGGAATACCTAATCAATGAGCTGGCTTTTGAGAACTTATTAAATATTAAAAAAGATAACATTGAGTCTGTTACGATTCTATATGGGGAATATATCCCCGAGGATAAGGAGGAAATAGTTATAGATAATCCGTTTACGTATATCACAGCAGAAATATCAAGGTTAATAAATATGGATTTCCCGTCTGCTATTTCATCCTCAAGAACGGAATATTATTGTGTGGATGAATGTTTTATGTGCTCAGATGTATGGGAATATGGCTCAAGATTTATTCTTAGTAAAGACTATTGGGATAATGTAGAACTATATAAACATTTTACAAAATTATTTGAAAAGGCTTCTGTGATTGGTATTCCACAGTTTTATCATATGTCTAATCGCCCGAAAGATAATTATGAAATAAAAATATTGCCATCTAATACAAAAACCAGAAGACTTGGATATCTTAAAATCATATTAGAAATGTTTAAAGTATATCCAAAGGTATCTATAACCCATATTGATGCAAATTTTGAAGATTATGCTAGTAAATATAAAGGTTATTTATCTGATTATAAAAATAATAAAGGAGAGGTAATCCGTACTAAGACAGGAAATTCTGCTAAACCATATATAGAATTGGCTGAGAAACTAGGATTGATTCATAAAACAGTTGGTTATTATTCACTTGGCAAGGGTGGAAAAGTGTATAATGAGATTAGGCAACATCTTCTACAAAATAATCAAAATCCATTTGTGTTAGATGATTTTGATGTTATATACTTTATGGAATTGTTGTTAAAGGAGGATTTTCTGTATTTACATACTATAATTACATTGGCGCACAAGATTCCTAATATATCATATAGCTATCTAAAATCTAATTTTAAAACGGTTTTATTAGACCAATTTGACATATATATTGAGAATGCGAAGCTATATCAGACTTTTGATAAACTTCAATCAATAAGGATCTTGGAAAATCGGATTTATAAATGGAAAAAACCAGATGTATATTTGGAGCATATCTTGATGCCAAGATTAAACTGGTTATTTGATATGGATATCATAGTTCTTAATAATGATCTTTCGTTTGACTTGACAAAACGAGGACGGTATTTATGTTATAATATTTCATTATGGAGCGATTTAAATTTAAGAAATGTTGTGTCTCCAATAGAGTTTATTGATAATTATTATATGCAGATGATGGATATGATTTTGGAGTTGTATAGAAATAAATTTATTACATCTGACTATCCTTATATCAAAAAATATATTGACGATTCTTTTGTGTTGTTTAAAACACTGGCCCCGAACCGGGTAACCCTTTCGCAGGTGTTAAAGTATGTCAAATACATGCTCTGCTTTACAGAAAAAAAATTAATCGAATCGGAGGATATAAAGAAAATATTTGATGAACCCGATTTTTCTGAATACATTTATAAGTATCAAAAACAATATGAAGATGGGTATGTACAAAAAAAACAATAAATATTATTTAAGTACATGACAAAATTTTGAATACATCGAATTTAGGTGTGTATGTCGGTCGG
>ERZ857750.2053-NODE-2053-length-20433-cov-5.445039_pt1 | contig 20433 bp, 17 predicted proteins | sample MGYA00519915_ERZ857750 | MGnify/ENA primary metagenome ERZ857750 (study PRJEB31778, sample SAMEA3449358) | human gut metagenome | biome: human gut; feature: human-associated habitat; material: faeces | place: United Kingdom | collected 2010/2012 ... | reverse complement strand
AAGGTAGGAGTTCAAAGAGGAAGGGAAACCGCAGGTGTCCCTTCCTTTTTGCCCCAGCCGCGGGCGCGGCAGTCTCCAGCGCTCCGCAGAGCGCAACTCCCTCGCTGAACCTCAGCGAAAAACTCTCCGCCCGTTAGGGGCGAACACGCCTGCGCAGTTCGCGTACCCCATCTATTCGGTGCAAAAAAAGACAGAAAAACGGCACAGCCAACGCTGTGCCGTTTCGCTTATTTATTCGATATTCTGTGCGCAGATAATGGAAATTTTCGAACCCTTATTACTGTTTTCCGGCTGAATATTCTTCTGCAGCAGGTCTGCGAGCAGGCGCAGCGGCTGGTTGCCTTGCCGGAACATGTCCTGCGTGATGGTCAGGTCAAGCGAGCCGTCAAGCAGCATTTGCTTGCGTCTCAGCGACATATCATGTGCGATCACACGCACCTGCTGATCCATGCCTGCAGCTTTGAGTGCGTCCACGCAGCCGGTAACGCTGCGGTTTGCCATATAGATGGCCGCCGGTGGATTGTCTGACTGCAGCGCCGCCGTGACGCGGTTATAGGTCAAACGGTAGTCGTTATAGGTCTCCTCAATCTCGATCTGCGAGGAAGAGAAGCCCTTTTTCTTCAGATGCTCGCAGAAGCCGTCTAAACGGGTGCGGTGGCCATCGTACTCCAGATTACCCGCCATCGCCAGCACACGCGCGTTTTTCGGCACGCACTTGCTGAGCAGCTCGGCGGCAATACGGCCGCTTTGTGTGTAATTTTGACCTACAAAGCACAGACGGCGGCTATTCGGCAGATCCGAGTTGAACGTGATGCACGGAATGCCCTGTTCGGCCAATTCTCCGATGCGTGCTTCGATCGAAATATCATTTAATGCACACAGTGCGATGCCCTGCGCGCCCCAGTTTACCAGCTCGTCCAGCAGCTCGATCGTCTCGCGCGGAATATCTGTTTCACAAGTGCACACACGCACCTCAACATCGCGCTTTTCCAGCTCGGAACGCGCAGCCTGAATGCCTCTCGGGACATCCTCGTGGAACGGACCGCTCCAGTTTGGCAAAAGCACACCCAAACGCACAGGTTTGAGCGGCAGCTTTGCCTCTGCGGCCTGCCGATGCGCCTCCTTCGGAGAAAGATAACCGGTCTCCTGAATGGCATTCAGCACACGCGCACGCACATCCGCGCGCACATACGAACGATTATTTAATACACGGTCTACCGTGCCGCGGGAAACACCCGCAAGCTCAGCAATCGTTTGAATCGTTGGTCTTTTGTTCATAGTCCTTCACCTTTTCGTAATTACTCTTTATATTATCCTGCATCTCTGCGATGTTTCTTTTCTCTGTGCTTATTATACCATATTTCTGTGCTTTGTGAATACAAAATCTGTGCTTTCCTTCTTTCCGTGCGTTTGCACACACCGCTTTTGGCACAAGTTTTCCGATATATCCGGTGTTTTATGCTCTATTTTTCATTTTTTCCAAACCTATGTGCGATATTCTGTGTTTTTCACAGAATGTGTGCTTTGTACGACATATACAATTACACACATCAAACCTTGTGACCGCCCTTGTTTCCCACATATTTGTTTTATATTTCTCGGTTTACACGCACTTTACGCGCATTTTATCCGCTTATTTTGACATTTTTCCATTTGAACGATTTCCACACCGGCAAATTGCCTGTTGACACTTCCGTACCCGCTCGCTATAATAAGCACATAAACAGCACAGAGCACACAATCGCACAGTGCTGAAAGAGAGACAAGAGAAGAAAAACGAGAAAAGAAAGGGAGACACACTATGAAAAAGAGACTGTTAGCAGCCCTGCTCACCAGCGCCCTCGCACTCAGCCTGACCGCTTGCGGCGGCGGCACCGATTCTTCCGCAACCGACGGCGGCGACACCGCCTCCACCCATGACGGCCCGTACAAGATCAGCATGGTGCTCAAGACCAACGCTGCCGAGTTCTGGAACATTGTTCAGGCAGGCGCTGAGGCATATGAGGATGAGCACCCGGATCAGGTCAGTCTGGACATCAAGGGTCCTCCGGCTGAGACCTACTACGAGGAGCAGCTCAACACCATCCAGACCGACCTTGCGGTTGAGTCCTACGACGGTTATCTGATCGCTCCGCTGCAGTCCGAGGCTGTTGCAACCGCTATTGCAAACACCGACAAGCCGGTCGTAGCATACGATACCCGCATTGATTCCGACAAGTGCCTCGCATTCGTCGGCACCGGCAACAAGGAAGCAGCCAAGGAGGGCGGCAAGGCCGCTGTTGAAGCTGCAAAGGCAGCCGGCTGGACCGATATCAAGTGCATCGAGATCGCAGGCGTTCAGGGTGACGCAACCAACACCGCCCGCATGGAAGGCTACCGCGAAGGCGTAAACGAAGCCGGCGGCGAGTTCCTTGATGCAGAGACCCAGTACGCAAATGCAACCGCTGACCTCGCTGTAACCGCGATGGAAGGCATCATGAGCAAGTATCCGGAAGGCGTTGCCATCATCTGCTCCAACAACGACGATATGGCGCTGGCAGCTGCCCGTACCGCAAAGGACAATCCGAACTATGCAAAAACCATCTTCCTCGGCTTTGACGGCCAGAAGTCCGCAGTAGAAGCCGTTCTGAACGGTGAGCTGACCATGACCGCTGCACAGAACAACTTCGACATCGGCTACAAAGCAGTTGAGACCATCGTGAAGATCCTGAACGGCGAGGAGTACGGCGACGTAGACACCGGCACCGAGATCATCACCCAGGACAACGCACAGGCTCGTCTGGATAACTTCGCAAACTGGCTGAAATAATTCCTTGAAATGCACGCATTTCAAGGAGATGGGAAACACCGCGGCTTTGCCGCGGATGATTCCCGGGCGAAAATCAGCGCGTCGCACAGCGGCACACCGATTTTCTTACTTGTAAAAAACGCAGATACATGCTCCGCGTTTTTTTCTGAAGGCAACGCCTTCACGATTTAATACCGCCTGCGGCGGAAACTATGTATGGAAACGCGCTCCAACGCTTCATACAAACCTCTCTTTTTATTCCAAATGTTCATTTAAGGAGGAACACCCATGAAAGTAGGTATTATCGGTGCGGGTCGTATCGGTAAGGTACATGCGAAGAATATTTCCATGTTCGTACCGGAGATGGAGATCAAGACCATCGCTGACCCGTTTATGAATGAGCAGACCGAGGCTTTTGCCAAGTCCTGCGGCATTCCGAACACCACCAAGGACGCAAACGACATTCTGAACGATCCCGAGATCGATGCAGTTCTGATTTGCTCCTCTACCGACACCCATTCCAAGTACATCATCGAGGCTGCTCACGCAGGCAAGAACATCTTCTGCGAGAAGCCGATCGATTATGATCTGGAGAAGGTTCACGCTGCCATCAACGCAGCCAAGGAAGCCGGCGTTAAGCTGCAGATCGGTTTCTGCCGCCGCTTCGACCACAACCACCGCGCAGTTTACGACATGGTTCGTGACGGCAAGGTCGGCAAGGTCAACATCATCAAGATTTCCTCCCGCGATCCGGAGCCGCCTCCGGTATCCTATGTTAAGGTTTCCGGCGGCATCTTCTACGATATGATGATCCACGACTTCGATATGGCCCGCTTCCTCGCAGGCAGCGAAGTTACCGAGGTAAATGCAGTTGGTTCCGTTCTGGTCGATCCGGGCATCGGTGAGGCCGGCGACGTTGATACCGCGCTCGTGACCCTCAAGTTCGCAAACGGCGCAATCGGCGTGATCGACAACAGCCGCAAGGCAGTTTACGGTTACGACCAGCGCGTTGAGGTATTCGGCTCCGAAGGCTGTGCCGAGGACCAGAACGACACCCCGAACACCGCTGTTCTGTCCACCGCAGACGGCGCTGTACACGGCGTAGCCTACAAGGTAATGTGGGACCGCTACACCGGCGCATTCGTTGCCGAGATGCAGGCATTCGCGGATGCCGTTGTCAATGACAAGGAAACCCCGGTTACCGGCGAGGACGGTCTGTATCCGGTACTGATGGCAGCTGCTGCTACCAAGTCTCTGCATGAGGGCCGTCCGGTCAAGATCTCTGAGATCGAGGCTTAATCACAACTTAATTTTCACACCACGCACACAGTCTAAGCAATGTGCTAAAACCGTTGGTGCGCTATGCACCAACGGTTTTTCTATGCAAATTTGAGAGAGTTAGAACAGAGAAAATGTTATTCACTTGCGTAACCTTTGTATTTTTTACGATTTTAGTTGCGGTCATCTCCTATGTTAAGACCAAGGGCGATGACCAGACCACCGCTGACGGCTACTTTCTGGCAGGCCGCGGTCTGCCGGGTGTCGTTATCGCAGGCTCGCTGCTGCTGACCAACCTTTCTGCAGAGCAGCTTGTCGGCACAAACGGCCAGACCTGGGCAATTGGCATGAGTCCGATGGCGTTCGAAGTAATGGCGGCGACCGCACTCATCGTGCTGGCGTTGTTTGCCGCGCCGCGCTACCTGAAAAGCGGCATCACCACCATCCCGCAGCTGCTCGGCGAGCGCTACGACCGACCCACCAAGCTGTGGTTCTCCATCGCTTACATCATTCTGTACCTGTTCGTGCAGATTCCGGTAATCCTGTACTCTGGTTCGCTGGTGTTTGAAAACATTTTCAACCTGTCCGGAATCCTTGGCATTACCAAGTTCCAGTCCATCGTTATCCTGTGTATCCTTATCACTATCATCGGCTCGATTTACGCTATCTTCGGCGGTCTGAAGGCTGTTGCAGTATCGGATACCATCAACGGCGTGGGCCTGCTGATCGGCGGTCTGATGATCCCGTTCCTGGCACTCAACGTGCTCGGTCATGCCTCCGGCAGTGAGAGCAGCGTTGCTATCATGGACGGTGTGCGCTACCTCGTTCGCAACCACGCAGACATGCTCAACTCCATCGCTCCCGCACAGAGCGAAGCACCAGCGGTTCCGTGGCCGACCGTATTCCTCGGTCTGGTATTCCTCGGCTTCCAGTCCTGGTGCACCCACCAGTCGTTCATCCAGCGCGTACTCGCCGCTGAAAACCTCAAGGAAGCACAAAAGGGCGCACTCTACTGCGCATTCCTGAAAATCCTTGGCTTTATGTTCCTCGCTCTGCCGGGTGTTATCGCTTACGCGATCTTCAACATCGAGGGCACGCAGGTTTCCATGATGGACGATGCCTACCCGGCACTCATCACCCGCGTTGTACCGCAGCCGGTCATGGGCTTCTTCGCCGCTGTTATGTTCGGCGCGATCCTGTCCTCGTTCAACTCGGTTCTCAACTCGGTCAACACCATGTTCACCATGGATATCTACAAGGAGTTCATCAACAAGAACGCCAGCGAGAGCAAGCTGGTTTCGGTCGGCAAGAACATCGGCATCGTGTTCGCCATCTTCTCCGTAATCGTCGGTCCGATGGTTTATTTCTTCCCTGCCGGTCTCAAGACCTTCCTCGACTCGTTCGTTATGCTGGTTGGCCTGCCGGTTCTGTCCGGCGTATTCGGCGGCTTCTTCTTCAACTGCCTGCCGAAGTACAGCGCGCGTTTCATCATGGTGTTCCACATTATCTGCTACGGCGGCTTCATGCTGCTGTCCCCGAGCTACTCGCTGTTCGGCGGCAATGAAGGCAGCATCCACTACCTGTACGCCGTATCTATCCTGTGGCCGCTCGAGATGCTCATCATGTACCTCATGCACCGCCGCAACAAGAGCAAGGGCGCTGCGGTTTGGGTGCAGCAGGATGTCGGCGCGGTAGACCTGACCCCGTGGAAGTACAGCAAGCTGGTCAGCGTGATCGTTATCGTGTGCGTACTGCTGGTTTATCTGGCATTCTCTCCGCTCGGCATCGGAGCATAATTTTGGGAAAACAGCGTTGCATATCCGCTGCGCTTGATGTATCATCAATTTACAAGAGTAAGACAACCGAAACAAGAAAATTTGGAGGTAATTTATTATGGCACTGAGAAAATGCGCTTGCATCGATACCCTTTACACCGAGCTGGACTGGCTCGACCGTTTTCAGGCTGCAAAGAACGACGGCTTTGAGGCCGTAGAGTTCTGGGACTGGCGCATCCGCGATCTGGATGCGACCCGCGAGGCTGCCGAGAAGGCTGGCATCGCCATCTCCGGCTTCAACGGCGATGCGGATTTCTCGCTGGTAGATCCGACCCACAAGCAGAAGTATCTGGACTACCTGAAGGAGTCCATCGCGGCGGCTAAGAAGGTTGGCGCAGCCAGCGTTACCATCCACTCCAACGCACTGGGTGACGGCGGCATTGTAGTAAACCACTACGACAACCTGTCCCACACCGTAAAGCTGTGCTCGATGTACGACACGCTGCTCGCCTGCGCTGAGCTGGCCGAGAAGGAAGAGATCAACCTCAACCTCGAGGCGCTGAACATCACCACCGACCACGTCGGCAACTTCCTCGCTACCACCCAGATGGGCGCTGAAATCGTTCGTCTGATCGGCTCTCCGCGTCTCAAGCTGCTGTATGATGTATACCACATGCAGATCAACGAGGGCTGCATCTGCGATACCATCTCCAACTACAGCGACACCTTCGGCCACATTCACGTTGCCGATGCTCCGGGCCGTCATGAGCCGGGCACCGGTGAGATCAACTATAAGAAGGTTATCCGTCACCTCGAGGAGTGCGGCTACACCGGCCGTGTCGGCTATGAGCTGTTCCCGCTGACCGATACCGCAACCGCCGTTAAGGCCATCATGGAAAACGCCTAAATCTCTCTTTCTTTCAAGTCCCTGTGCTGTATGGTACAGGGACTTCTGTTATGCTATGAGGCAGGCATATCGAACCTGCAAATCAAAATCTTCAACCGCATCCTGCATTTCCATGCTATAATAAAACTGCAAAGATAAAAACGCAACGTGCACTCCGTGCACCAGAGCCGGTAGGTAGCCCGGCCGTCCTGCTTTTGCAGGGTAAGTAACCTGCCCCTCCGGGTTGTCCATTCTTTGTTCATTTATTTTTCAGGAGGGAAAAACAATGGACAAAGTAATTGGCAGACTGACCGTATTTTTTGAGGACCCGTTCTGGGTCGGTGTATTCGAGCGGATCGAAAACGGCAGGTTATCCGCGGCAAAGGTAACCTTCGGCGCAGAGCCGAAGGAGCCGGAGCTGCTGATTTACCTGTTGCGGCACTACTACCGATTGCCATTCAGTCCGGCTGTTGAGACTGCCGTAAAGCCTGCACACCGCAATCCCAAACGGGCACAGCGGGAAGCCGGACGGCAGACCGCGCAAGTCGGCATCGGCACCAAATCGCAGCAGGCGCTGCAGCTCCAGCAGGAGCAGAACAAGCAGGTGCGCAAGCGCCGGAGCCGTGCGCGCAAACAGGCCGATGCCAAACGGCTTTATGCACTCAAACAGCAGCAAAAACGCGAAAAGCACAAAGGACATTAGTCCTTTGTGCTTTTCTTTTCGCTTAGAGGAACCCGAGCAAGTGCTGCATCGCGATGCTGACGCACGCGATAGCCACCCAGCAGCAGAAGCCCATGAAGATCGGCTTGCCGCCGGTCTTTACCAGCTTGACAATGTTGGTATTCATGCCGATGGCCGCCATCGCCATGACGATAAAGAACTTGGACAGCGTCTTGAGCGGCGTAAACACGCCTGCCGGTACGCCGACCGTGGTGCACACCGTGGTGATGATGGACGCGAGCACGAAGTACAGGATAAACATCGGGAACGCGCGCTTGAGCGAGAAGGCTTCGCCGCCCTTGCTCTGCTCGGTCTTGGCCTTGTGGGTGCGCCACAGCGCCAGTACGAGCGTGATCGGGATGATCGCCAGCGTGCGCGTCAGCTTGACGATAGTGGCGATTTCCAGCGTATTGCTGCCGTGGATGCCGTCCCACGCGGAAGCGGCTGCCGTTACGGACGAGGTATCGTTGACCGCCGTGCCCGCAAACAGGCCGAAGCCGTGGTCAGTCATGCCGAGCATGCCGCCGAGCGTCGGGAAGGTCAGTGCCGCGATGACGTTGAACAGAAAAATAACCGAAATCGCCTGCGCGATCTCCTCATCGTCCGCGCCGATGACCGGAGCGGTTGCCGCGATCGCCGAGCCGCCGCAGATGGACGAGCCGACACCGACCAGCGTCGAGATGTTGGACGGTACCTTCATTGCCTTGCACAGCACGAACGATACGATCAGCGAGGTGCTAATGGTCGAAACGATGATCGGCAGCGACTGTGCGCCGACCTTTGCAATCTCGGACAGGTTAAGACCGAAGCCGAGCAGGATAACCGCGTACTGCAGCACCTTTTTCGATGTAAAACCGATGCCCGGCTGCACCTTGGTCTTGTTCTTCCAGAACAGCGTGAGCACCATGCCGATCAGGATGGAGAATACCGGTCCGCCGACAACCGGCACCGCCTGTCCCAGCAGCCACGCCGGAATCGCAATGCACAGGCACAGCAGCAGTCCGGCGCCGTTTTTCTTGATAAAATCCATTGTTTTACCCCCTTAATGTAAGCTAGATATTAGTATACATCGACAGGGTACATTGGTTCAATGGTTAGTTTGTATTTACGCATAAAATAGTTGTTTTGTAATATTGTGCTTCTATACTCTTGCGCCGCAGCGCATATTCAATAGCATTTGCTCTGCAAATGCAAGAAAACCGTGGACATGCGCCTCGGTTTTCTTACTTATAGAGGGAGAAAGTTTCTGTATAGGAACTTTCGGACGACTTTGGAACGGCCCACGGTCCGTTCCTCTTGTCGGCGAAACCGTGGTTTCGCGACAGGAATTAAAACTGATACGGCGGATTTCCGGAGAAATCAGCGATACTGCCGTGTGCATCCTCGAGATAGAACACCTCAAAGATCGGGTTGGTCGCCTCGCCGTACTGGCTCTTGATGATCGGGTTCTGGATGCACATCTCCTTGGCAGCCATGTTGTTCTCGAAAACAGCCTTGCCGTGCAGGCGAATCCATGCGTACTCCGGGCTGGAAACCGAGATTTCGATCTCCGGGTTGCTCTGCATGTCCTTGTAAACATCCTTAGTGTTGTTCGTGCAGAACCACAGCTTGCCGTCCATCTCGCCCGAGAACATGAACGGACGGCACTTTGCCTTACCGTCACGGCCTACGGTTGCCAGATACTGTACCGGATTTGCCTGCAGAAATTCTACGACCTTGCTCATGATAAATACCTCCATGAAAATTTTATTTTCTTTTTCTATATTAGGATTGCTTTTCCCTTTCGGTGATTCTATAATAAAGCCGTAGTAACAATCTGTAAAGTAAGCACAATATTGTGGTGTAGTTGCCCTAAAGATACTATTGGCGCAAATCGCGTTAACAAGGAGGTTTTTCTCATGGAACTGACCGAATCGACCGCAAAACAGGAGCTGCCCGCCTGCCCTGTCGAGACCACGCTGACGCTCATCAGCGATAAATGGAAGGTGCTCATCCTGCGTGACCTGATGAACGGCACCCTGCGTTTCGGCGAACTGAAAAAATCCATCGGGCACGTCACGCAGAAGGTTCTGACCGCACAGCTGCGCCAGATGGAGGCCAGCGGTCTGCTGACACGCAAGGTCTATGCCGAGGTGCCGCCGCGTGTGGAATACACGCTGACCGAACTCGGGTACAGCCTGAAACCCGTGATGGACGCCCTGTGGAAATGGGGAGAAAATTATCAGGCACAGTGCCGTTAAAGCGGCATCAAACCCGCAAATCGAACTTTCAGGAGGAAAATCATGCCTCATATTTTAATGATCGCCACCGGCGGCACGATTGCATGCTGTGAGACCGCACACGGTCTTTCCCCCGCTCTGGACAGCTCCGCACTGCTCGGCGCACTGCCCGAACTGTCTGCGCTGTGCACAGTTGAAACGCTCGATCTCATGCAGCTGGACTCGACCGACGTGACCGCCGCCGACCGCCAGCGCATGGCACAGGCGGTCTGGCAAAACCGTGAGAAATTCGACGGCTTTGTGCTCACGCACGGCACGGATACGCTTGCGTACACCGCCGCGCTGCTCACCCACCTGCTGCCGCATTTCGACAAGCCGCTCGTGCTGACCGGCTCCATGCTGCCGATGGGCGTGCCGGACTCGGATGCGCCGCGCAATCTGCTGGATGCGTTCCGCACTGCGGCAGACGGACGCGCAGGCGTGTACGCCGTGATGAACGGTCAAATTCTGCACGGCAGCCACGTTTTCAAGCAGCATTCGACTGAGATTGACGCATTTCTCTCGGCAAATGCCGCACCGGCAGGCGAAATCCGTGAGAGCGAAGTACGCTGGAACACACCTGCGTCTGTCCCCTCCGGTGAACCGAAACTCGTAGAACAAATCGACACCCACATTCTTCCGGTGCGCCTGACCCCCGATCTCGACCCATCATTCTTCTCCGTGCTGCTCGGCTACCCCAAGGTCGTACTCGAAGCCTTCGGTGCAGGCGGCGTACCCGCCCGTTTGGAATCCGCCGTGCACGACCTGATCCAAAGCGGTACGCGCGTGTATATCACCACGCAGTGCCCGGAAGGCGGCGTACACCTGCACAAATACGAGGTTGGACGCCGTGCCGAAGCACTCGGTACGATTTCTCTCGGCAGCCGTACCTTCGAGGACGCGCTCGGCGCACTCATGTGCGGTGAATTGTAAGATATTCTGCCCGCAAAGTACAATAAAGTCAGAATATCCAGCCGTATAGAAGGACTTCGCCTGTCCAACGGGGCAGCCTGTCCGAAATCACACAAAAATCCCGCCTTCTCACGCGAGAAAGCGGGATTTTTCTTTACTGTGCATTCTCCTTGCTGAACGGCAGAATGTGCATCCGATACTTATGCTTATCGACCAGCAGCGTGCGGTCAGCGATCGGCATGATATCCGAAACCTTATCCGGCGGGGTGCAGATGATCGCCTGCAGACCCATTTTGCGCAGCAGACGCACGCTTTCGATGATGCGTTCGCTGTCCATCTTGTTGAATGCCTCATCGAACACGACCAAACGCACGGTGTTGCCAAAGCTGGACGTATCGCTCACGCGGTACAGCTGCGCGAACGAGGCCAGAACCGCAATATAGAACGGCGTCTGCGTCTCGCCGCCCGACTTGGTGTTGAGCGTCTGCGACAGCAGCTGCTTGGAGCCATTCTGATCGGTGGTCTCCAGATCGAACTTCAGATAAGTGCGGAAGTCGGTGTACCGCTCGATGTTCTCCTGCAGCTCACTCTGCTTGCGGGCGTTGAGCTGGGTATCGTCCGCCATGGTGATCTGGCTGAACAGCTTGTCGATCAGCGGACCGTATTTCTCCTGAAACTGTGCGGAAAACAGCGTAATATCGCCTTCCATCAGCTCCGGCGCCATAATCATGTCGTAATATTCGGCGTAATCCGGATTGCGGTCCACACGGAACTGGTAGCTGTCCGTGCCGAACTGCGCCTGCCGCAGTGCCCGATTGAGGTTCTTGACCTGATCCTGCACCTGCTCGATGCTGCTTTTCAGCCTGGACAGGAAGTCGTTCTGGAACTGCTCCATCGCACTCTCGCGTGCGGCACGGATTTTGGTGCGGTACTGCGGCAGCTCGCTTTCCTCGAGCACACGGCGTTCCGCATCGAACTCCGCATTGTCGTCTGCCTCCACGCGGAACGAGCACGGCCCAAACCGCTCGACATATTCTCGGCGCGCCCGCAGGAGTGCCGCGCGTGCGTTCTCCATCTCGTTGACAACCTGTGCATGGTGGCTGCTGAAATTGCGGTACACGATATCCGGCCGGTGCAGACGCTCCAGCTCCTGCCGGTAGCGCGGCAGACCGATATCGTCGCGGTAGGTCTCCGAGAAGGTTTCCGCCAGCCTGCGCTCCATTTCGGTGCGGCTGCGGTACTGCTCGGGCAGGATTTCCTCGTCCAGCTGACGAATACGCTCCTCCAGCTTGGCCTTGTGTGCGATCTGCGCCTCACGCTGACGACTCAGCGCCGCAATCTCGTCGCTGATCTCGGCGATCAGCTGCTTCTGCTGATCCAGCCACAGCAGGTCGAGATGGGAAACCTGCTCGTCGATCGCGTTGATCTCCTCCTCCAGTTCCGCGCGGTACAAAAAATCCGCCTGCCGCTGCGGTACGATGTTTCGCACATAATATGGTGTCAGCATGGGCGCTTTCTGCTGAGAAACTGCCTGCCAGATGGGTTTCCGGTGCGAAATCTCGGTCCGCAGACCGGCGGCCTCCTCCTCCAGACGAGCGATACGCAGCGTGACCGCATGACGGCCGATGAACGCATCCTCCATACGGTCTCTGCGGAGCGCACGCGCCACATAGCCCTGATACAGCATGCCCTCATCCGTGATGGCGGTCCGATACCCGCGCAGCTGCTCAACCGTGTCGCAGCACATCACGCGCCCGAGCAGATAATCCATGTAGGTTCGCGCAAGCGCGTTCCCGGTCTCCACCTTTTCCGCAAGACTGCCGTTCTGCGGGTCGATATGCTCACGCTCGCGCAGTGTGCCGATATCGACCAGACCGTAGGCGTTCAGGCTCTTTTCCCACTTGAGTTTGTTGTAAATACGCAAAGCCTGCTCGTAATATGCCGGTTCAACCAGAAAATAAAACTTCTGGTTGTTGAGATAGCCTTCCACGGCACCGCGCCAGCGCTCATCTTCAATTTCCAGCACATCCGCGAGAATATCTACCGCAACCGGCGTTCCCGCCTGCTGCTCCAGTTCCTCCGCCAGCTTGGCACGGAACGGCAGCAGTCCGCGCGGATAGTCCTTGATGTTCCTGCGCAGATCGGCAAGCGCAGTCTGCTTTTCGGTCAGCTGCTGCTGCAGCTCTGCAACCTTATCGCCAAGCTGATGCGCCGCCTTCGCCAGCGCGTCCGACAGGGCCGCTGCCGCCTGCCGGGCGTCCTCGAATACGGTCTGCTCCTGCGAGAAGATTGCGCATTCGCCGCTCGACAGCCGTGCGTAGGTACGCTGCACCTGCTCTGCCGCCTGCTGCACCGGAATGAGCACCTCCTCGGCGTCCCATGCAAGCGCGGTCTCGCACAGGTGCGTCAGCCGCAGCGCCTCCCGCTTAATCTCAAGTGCGTCGCGCTCCATCTCCTGTACCAGCTTGCTCTGCTCGGTCAGCAGCGACTGCTTCTGGTTGCCCAGCCGCTCGCGCTCCTGATAGGTGTCGCTCTGCGCATAATCGCGGTCCAGCTGACGGCGGCGTTCCTCCTTCGCCTGCACCTGCCCGGCCAAATCCTCGATCGCGGTGTCCGCCGCGGTCAGCTCGGACAGGCAGTTTCGCTTTTCCTGCTCGCGGCTGTCGATCTGCGCCTGCATGTCCTCCTTCTGCGCCCACTGCACAAGGAAGGACTGCACGCGCCAGCGGTCCACCGAGCGCGTCATTTCGCGGTACAGAGTGCTGATCTCCTGCAGCGCGGTCAGCTTTTCCTCCTGCTGCTGCGCCAGCTGCTCGTGCCGCTTGTAGTTGCGGATGTTCTGCTGCATGGCTTCGATATCCGGCTTATCCGGAATATCGCAGATATTTTCGGTGATAAACTGCTGAATATCCACGATTGGGCGGAACGACACCGCCTTTTTCATCATGCGGAGCACCTGCTCGTTGTGCACGTTCCACCGCGAGAGCATATTGCGGCGGTACTCCCACTGGGTATCGTACACCTCGGCGCGGGAGAAATTCTGCTTGAGGAATTTGCGCAGGTCGTGAATATCCATCGCCTCGCCGTCCTCGACAAAGCAGTTTTCCGGCAGTTTTCCGACATAGATAAAGAAATGATCGCGCTTGCTGCCGTCACTGCGGCAATCGAACATTACGCCGCACACGAAACTATTGTGCTCCACATCGTCCTCAAATTCACAGACAATATAGGTCGAAAAGTCCTTGCCTCTGCGGGAATACGGGTTATTCTCGTCCATATCGGCACGCAGATAGCCGTCCAGCGTGCGCTGTGAGCGCTCATTGGCCGCCAGATTGAAGTTGCGCGCATTGGTCTCACCAAGCAGAACGATCTGCAGCGCATCAATTACCGTGGACTTGCCGGCGCCGTTTTTGCCGGTCAGGAAGTTCACGTCACCGACCTCGATAACCTCTTTGCTAAAATACAGCCAGTTAATCAGCAGAATCTTCTTCAGTTTCTTCATCGGCGGTCTCCTCCTTTCGCAGCACGGCTGCGACCTCATTCAATCGTTCGCTCGAAACGGCAGTCTGAATGGTCGGCAGGATGGCAAATCTGCAGTCAGCCTGATTAAATTTTCCCTCGATGCGCTGCAGAATCGAGTGGTTTTCAAACACGGTCAGCGCCCGCTTGACCTCCTCCATATTCGGCTTAGCCGGCAGGATGGCGTAGTCGGTCACGATCTTTTCGAGCACCTCGCGCACGCTGCAGAGCGCGTCCTGCTCGAGTCCCAGTCGCTCCTGGCTTTCGTCGTACAGCATGCGCAGGGCGAGCAGAATCGCGGTCTCTCGCTTGGACAGGATGCACCGGTTGGCTTCATCTGTGTTCAGCACATAAAAGTAGCCGTTTATGTCGTCGCGCCGCAAATCCCAGTCAAGCAGGCTGAGATACTCGCGCACGGACTCATAATGAATGGACAAAAAGGTGTAGTCCGGGTTGCTCACCCGTCCCCTGCCCGGACGGTACAGTGTGCGCACCACATAGGTGCGGCTGAGCAGCTGATTGCACACCGCTTTGAACTGCTCCAGCTCCTTTGCGGTAGCGGTATTCAGAAATTCCAAATTCATTCGTTGTTCTCCTTCCGGCTGATCTGCAGCTCCGGAATAGCATAGCCGTTTTCCCGGCGTTCGCCGTCCAGCTCCTGCACCGTGAAATCCGCCGAGCGGTCGCCGCCGGTCAGCACCGCCAGCAGGCTCATCACATAGTCCTTATCATTCTTGAGCGGAATATCCTCCGAGCGGCACACATCGCTTTCACCGAGCCAGCCCTGCACATACGCCGCGATGGCGCCGCGGCCATACTCCGAGCGCAAAAGTGCAGCCGCCTTTGCGGCGGCTGCCGTATCCGCTTCGGTCTCCTGCACGAGCACAGGCGCGGCCTTTGTCCGCTTGCCCGGACGCTTGCGGTACCACAGGCTGCTCTCGGACAGGCAGGTCTGCTCATACAGCCGGAATACCGGCTGAATCGTGTCCACCAGATCGGCGGCACGCCGGTTGCGCGACAGCGCGGTCAGCACCGTGTGCAGGTTGCCGCGGATATTCTGATCTCGGTTGGTCAGGTTTTCGATCTTCTGCGTAGCCGCACGCGTGTAGCGGCGCACCTGTGCATCGATCTCATCCAGATAATCGCGCTCGAGATTGTCGTAGCACTCCTGTATCCAGTAAATTTTGCGAAGAAGATCGGCGCGGCAGTTCTCCGCCGTGTCGCCTCGGCGGTCAGCCAAAGCGGCATTCGCCATGGCGATGAGCAGTTCATCGTTCTCCGCCCAGTCGTTTAATACATTCTGGATGGAAATGCGGTATTTCGGCACGGAATCCTTGATCTTGAGCGGACGGATGTACGCCTCCATCACCTTCTGCCCGAAATCATCAAAGTGCGATGCGAGCACTTCCCCGACATTGTGCATGTCGATCTGCATCTGGAAATAATGCTTGACGTTATGATACACCATCTGCAGCAGGTTGATGAGCGCGCGCGTGTTGTCATATGCGCCGTAGACAGCAGCCATTTTGTCATACACGTTGTCCGACTCATGCGCGACCTTGAGCGTGGAATAGGTGCCGAACACATACGAATAGCCGCGTGCAGGCGTGTCCTCGCGCAGCGCGTGGAACAGCTCGAGCAGACGGCTGCTGCAGCCCGGAACCGTAATGTATTCCCGAAAATCTGTACCTCGCTCCTTTTCAAACCAGCCCTTGCTGCCCAGCTTGCGGATGAGGAAACGGGCACGGCCGGAAATATCGCGCAGCTCATCCTCGTCGATGTCCTCGCCCTCGAAGGTAGCCTCGGCCAGCTGCTGCTCGAGACGGCTCCGCAGCATAGAATACAGCATGTCCTCGGGCAGCTTCAGCTTTTCGCGATACGCCGTGTACAGCACATCGAGCGCATCCGCGTACAGCGCACGGTTCGGTGACGCCAGCGGCGAAAACAGCTCGTCCGGCACGGCTTCAAAAAATTTCATGTCCTCTATCCTCCTCTGCGGTGCAAAACGATAGATTCGGCACGCAAATTGCTTTTCTATACAAAAATATTATACAATTTTCGAGGAAAAATTACAATGATGAAATCCGTTTCCCGCGTATTGCGCCGCTGTCCGCCGCATGATAAGATAATGCTGTAACCCTCATGCAAGGAGAATCCTGTTTCATGGCACAAACAAAACACAAAGAAATGGACATGCTGCACGGCGGTCTGGCCGGAAAACTCATTCTTTTCGCGCTACCGCTGGCGTTCAGCAGCATTCTGCAGCAGCTTTTCAACTCAGCAGATGTGGCCGTTGTCGGCCGGTTTGCAGGTGATACGGCGCTGGCGGCGGTCGGCAGCTGTGTGGCGCTCGTCGGTATTTTTGTCAACCTGATCGTCGGACTGTCGGTCGGGCCGAATGCCGTGCTCGCGCTGCTCATCGGGCAGAACAACCGCGAGGAGATCAACCGCACGCTGCACACTGTTATCACATTTGGCGCGGCGCTCGGCGTGGGACTGATGATTGTCGGCTGGCTGACGGCAAAGCCCATTCTCGTGCTGTCCGGCACGCCGGAAAGCGTGCTCGATCAGGCGCTGCTGTACATATTCATCTACTTTTTGAGCATCCCGTTCATGGTGGTGTACAACTTCGGCTCAGCCGTTCTGCGCAGCTACGGCGACAGCCGCCGCCCCATGTACTACCTGCTTATCTCCGGCACGGTGAATGTCATCCTCAACCTGTTTCTCGTCATTGCGCTGCAGCTTGGTGTGGCCGGTGTGGCGATTGCGACCGTTATCTCCAATGTGCTGAGCGCAGGCATGGTGCTCACCCACCTTGCACGCCGGAATGACGATTTCGCGTTCCGGTTCCGACGTATGCACATTGAAAAAACGCCGCTCCTCCGCATTCTGCAGATCGGCATTCCCGCCGGTATTCAGGGTGCGATTTTCTCGATATCCAACGTATTTATCCAGAGCGGCATCAACTCATTCGGTGAAAATGCCATCGCAGGTTCATCTCTCGCACTGAATTTCGAGTATTTCACCTACGATATTGCCAACGCCTTCGCGCAGGCGGCTGTCACCTTCACCAGCCAGAACTACGGCGCAGGTGACCTCAGACGCTGCAAAAAGATTTTCCGTTACTGCATGCTGTTCGGCGTGGTGTTTACCGAGATTCTCAGTGCGGTATTCATGATCTGGGACGACTTTTTTGTCAGCATTTACACCACGAGCAGCGCCGTCGCGGCGTTTGCCATCAGCCGCATGCGGCACGTCTGCTCGCTCGAGGGTCTCACCGCCACCTATGAGGTCGAAAGCGCGGCGCTCCGCGGCATGGGCAAATCGCTCGAGCCTGCCATCTTCACTGTGCTCGGCACGGTCGTTTTCCGACTCATCTGGATGGCAACGATTTTCCGTCTCGTGCCCACGTTCGAGATGCTGATGGACGTTTACGTTGCCTCGTGGGTGTTCACCGGCGGCGCGCTGCTGATCGTCTATCTGCGGCATATGCGAAAGGTTTCGCACGCATAACTTCAGAAAACACGAAAACCGAGGTACACGCCCCCGGTTTTCATGCATTTGCTTCGCAAATAATACTATTTCATGCGCGCTGCCGCGCGGCAGCGTCAGCATCGCGAAAACGGACTTTATTGGCAGACTGACCGCAGGTGTCCCTTCCTTTTCGCCCCAGCTGCGGGTGCGGCAAACCCGCGATAGATTATCGCATAATAAGATACACTGTATAGACAGCATACATTGCCACCATGGCGATACCCGGCACACGTCCGAGCTTGCCCTTGCGCGCCGGCAGATAAAATACCGCGCTGATGGCAATCAGGAACAGACAGTCAACGATAGAGGTCGCCTGTACCGGAATCGGCGTGATGACCGACGAAACGCCGAGAATGAGGAAAATATTAAACAGGTTTGAGCCAATAACATTGCCCATTGCAATGTCGTTCTGTCCCTTGCGTGCAGCCACGATGGAAGTAACAAGCTCAGGCAGGCTGGTGCCCATGGCCACAATGGTCAGACCAATGAGCGTTTCACTCAGGCCGAACATACGCGCAATGCCGGTCGCGCCGTTTACGGCCAGCTGACCGCCGATCACGATGCACGCCAGACCGAGCAGGATATTCACCCAGATCATTGCAGCGGACATGGGTGCTTCCGCTTCCTCAGCCTCGGCTTCTGCAGCTGCGGCAGCAAGCTGCTCGCGGTTCTGCAGTGCGGTGCGAATCTGGTATGTCAGGATGAATGCGAATATAATCAGCAGTACAACGCCTTCCCAGCGGGCGATGGTCAGGTCGGGTGCGATGGCGCCCAGCAGCAGCACAGCCGCGAGAATGGACAGCGGCCAGTCACGGCGGAGCAGCGTTTTATCCATCACAAGCGGGCAGACAGCGGCGGACAGACCAGCCACCATCAGCAGATTAAAAATGTTCGAGCCGACAACATTGCCGACCGCAATCTCGTTTGCACCGCGCAGGGCCGCAGTAACACTGACCGCCAGCTCCGGCATGGACGTGCCGAACGCAACGATGGTCAGACCGATCAGCAGCGGTGATACGCCCAGCTTGCGCGCCAGTGCGGATGCACCCGCAACAAACTTATCCGCACCCCAGATCATAAGTGCAAAGCCGATCACCAGAAATACAAATGACAGCATACAGTTTCCTCCTTCGTTTCCGGAAAATCTCGGGCAGCACCGCTCCTTCACGGCAATGCCCTTGTCCCCAACAGTGTACATGCTTACGAGGGAGTTTTCGCTCGATTTCCGGCTGCAGAGCACAAAAAAAGACTTTTACCGCATACTGCGGTAAAAGTCTTGCTGCTTACGGCTCGGTACGGATTGACTTTTCGTCAATCGGGCTTGTCGGCACCGACCACGCGCTCTCGCGTGAGCTACTCCCTTTTACAGTAACTATCATATGGGAAAAAAAGCGATTAGTCAAGCCGAACTTGTGGAAATGTACACAATCTTTACGGGACACCCCCTTTAATTCACGAAAAAATCTTTACAAGTCCCTCGTGAACCTATATACTATAAGGTACTGAAATTTTGAACAATCTGAAAGTGAAGGAGCATTTTCATGCTGGAATTTGAGGAATACAAGGTCAAGCTGAACAACCTCAAGCCCGAGCTTGAGGAGCTGTACACCTCGCTCGGTCTGGAGCAGGCGAAGCGTGAGGTAGAGGAGCTGGAGATCAAGTCCTCTCAGCCGGGTTTCTGGGATAATCCGGAGGAGAGCCAGAAGATCGTCTCCCGCATGGGCTCGCTCAAGGGCAAGGTTGAAGCGTACAACAAGATGACCGAGCTGTGCGATGACCTGCTCACCATCTGCGAAATGGCGATCGAAGAAAACGACGAATCCATGCTTGAGGAGCTGGAAAGCGGCTACAAGGAGCTGGAGGACGGCATTGCCGAGCAGAAGCTGCGCACGCTGCTGACCGGCGAGTACGACAGCCACAACGCGCTCGTATCCTTCCACGCCGGTGCCGGCGGCACTGAGGCACAGGACTGGTGCGCGATGCTGTACCGCATGTACACCCGCTGGGCAGAGCGTCACGGCTTTACCTATAAGATCATGGACTACCAGGATGGCGATACCGCGGGTATCAAGTCCGCCGATATTCTCATTGAGGGCGAGAACGCCTACGGCTTCCTCAAGGGCGAGAACGGCGTACACCGTCTGGTACGCATCTCTCCGTTTGATGCCTCCGGCCGCCGTCAGACCTCGTTCTCGGCGGTAGAGGTCGTTCCGGATATTCCGGATACCTCCACGGACTTTGAGATCAAGCCGGATGATTACGAAATGCAGGTTTACCGTTCGTCCGGTGCAGGCGGTCAGCACATCAATAAGACCTCGTCTGCGGTTCGACTGATTCACAAGGCAACCGGCATTGTTGTAGCCTGCCAGACCGAGCGAAGCCAGCTGCAGAACAAGGAAAACTGCCTGCGCATGCTGCGTTCCAAGCTGGTTGAGATCAAGGAGCGCGAGCATCTTGAGAAAATCTCGGACATCAAGGGCGTTCAGCAGAAGATTGAATGGGGCAGCCAGATCCGCTCCTACGTTTTCATGCCGTATACGCTTGCCAAGGATACGCGTACCGGCTTTGAAAATGCCAATATCAACGCTGTAATGGATGGCGATATTGACGGTTTTATCAACGCATACCTGTCTGCACTCGCCACCGGCGTGTGGGAAGGCAGCAAGGGCGGTAATATGTAATTTACCGCACTTCGCGTTACCGCCGTACCCACGGCGGTGGGCACAAGGATGGACACCAAGGTTTCCACCCTTGTGAATCCC
>ERZ857750.2051-NODE-2051-length-20453-cov-3.912442_pt1 | contig 20453 bp, 16 predicted proteins | sample MGYA00519915_ERZ857750 | MGnify/ENA primary metagenome ERZ857750 (study PRJEB31778, sample SAMEA3449358) | human gut metagenome | biome: human gut; feature: human-associated habitat; material: faeces | place: United Kingdom | collected 2010/2012 ... | reverse complement strand
CCGGTGACGGTGTCCATTTTGAACGCCGATGGTGTTCAGATTAACTGGTGACGACACGCAGATTTATTTGACGAAAGACAGACATCAACGCGGTGGACGCGTCCGGCACGCCGAACTGGCGCATGCTCGCGGCCCAGTCGCCCGACGATTTGGACGAAAGCATGGTCAAGACGCGCATCGCCCAGCAGATCGACCCACTCGGCGACCCGGTCCGCGTGTGGGACATGGCGGCCGGCGCGGCCGACATGATCCTCAAGCAGGTGGAGCTGCGCGCGGGCATGTACGGGCGGGACAGGCTCCTGTTCGACGCCGACCAGGGCTTCCTCGACACGGCGGTCCGCGACCGTCTGCGCTCGTGCGTGTGGCGCATGTGCGTGGGGCAATCCGAGGCCGCGGCCGGCGAACTGGTCGACCTGATCGAATCGCTCCAGGCCATGTCCCCGGCGAAAGCCCGCCGCCGGACCGCCGCGAAGGGAAGGTCCCATCGCGTGAACAACCGAAGGATAAGCCAATGAAACGTCTCAGGTCCAGTCTGCTCCGCCCGGTCTTCTGGATCGCCGTGTCGATCCTCGCCCTCGGCTTCTACTGGTTCGGCGGCGAACTGCTCGCCGCCGCCGTCAGGCGGTTCGCCCGCCTCGTGCTGCCATTGCCCGTGGCGTGCCCGCTGTTCGCCATCGTGTTCTGCCTGCTGGCGGGACTGTTCCTCTTAGCGGATTACCGCCGCTACTACGGGAGGGACGACCGATGACCGGCAGGACAAGGGGCCTGATGGCCTTCCACCGCGCCCGAACGCTGATCGACCAGCTGCCCGAGGACGGAAGCATGGATTTCTACGCGAGCCTGATGCTCGCGCTGCCGGTCCCCCGCGTCGCCATGCTCCGCCGCCGCAGCATGGACCGCGCCGCCACGCGCCGATATGGGAACCGCTGACATAAGCGCATAAAAGACCACGACGGCCGGAGGAAAGGAACGAAGATGACCAACGCAGGGAAAAAGACGCGTTCCGCGGACGCGCGGGCGGGCAAGGAGGCGAACCGATGAGTGTCAGAGCGGTCTCATGGGCCATTGACCAGGCGCCCGTGGGAGGAAACACCACGGCCAGAATGATCCTCGTCAGCCTCGCCGACAAGGCCGACGAATACGGCAGGGACGCGTACAAGTACGTGTCCGCCATCGCCGACAGCATCCGCAAGTCCGACAGCACCGTCTCGAGGACGCTCGCATGGATGGAGGAGATCGGCGTCATCGAGAGGGGCAACCAGCATCTCGTGGACTCGTACCCCGAATACCTACGTCCCGTCGTCTACGACCTGCGCCTCGACCTAGTGCAGGAGCCGACGCCAAGACAGATCAAAAAAGCGCGTCCCGGCCGCCCACGCAAACTCGTCAAGGACCCACGTCCGGAAGACGGAAAAACCCTCTCCCAAAATGAGACCGGGTTTTTCGAGGAATCGGACGAAAAGGAAAACCCGGTCGCACCAGTGCACCCACCCCGGTCGCACCAGTGCACCCACCCCGGTCGCACCAGTGCACTACATAACGTCCTAAAACATCCTAAAACAACTAACCCCTCTCTCCCTACGGGAGAGCTCCCCGCAAGCGGGAAGCGCCAGCCGGACGGGAAGGATCAGACACGGACGGACACCACGGGCCAGCAGTCCCCGGCGATGGACGACGCCCGCGACGTGCTCGACCATCTCGGCCTGATGCGCTCGAAGCTCGGACTGTCCACCCCCGCATCGAACAAGACCGACCAACGGGCCGTCTGCAAGCTCATCGTCCAAACCACCGAAGCCAACAAGGGCGACAGGGCCAGGGCCCTCATGCTCATCCTCGCTGTGGTCGACTGGATGGCATCCAACACGTTCTGGCTCCGCCGCGTCCTCACCGGCCGCCAGCTTCACGCCAACTGGGACAAGATCGCCAACGACTACGCGGTCAGCCTCATCGAACACCAACGCGACCTCGACGCCGCGGCCCGCGAGCAGGACAAGCCGCGCCGCGCCGGCCGCGTCCTGCCTCCGGCGCGCGTCCCCGACCCGTACGTGGCGCCCCGGCACGTGCATACGTTCTGCTGCGAGCACGTCCTGGCCGACATGAAGACGCACGAGGACGACTACGACCATGAGGGCAGCGTGCGCTACGGCCAACCGTCCGCATGGCAGCGTGCGTGCATGGAGCACGCCGACGAACTCAACCGCCGCGACGGCATCGACATCGAATCCGCCGCCTGAAAACGAATCAACGAAGGGAGAACGAATCATGAACGGAAAACGCGAAAAAACACAGGCCCACGGCGCGGGACGCGTCCTGTCGTACGAGCCTTTGACGATCCACTGCGACGCATGCGACTGCGACTACGGGTCATGGGAAGCGTTCGGGCGGCATGTGGACGAGATCGTCCGCCGTCCACCTTCCACGAGGAAGGAGGCCGTCATGGACTCAATCGCCGACCATCTCGGCGACATCGACGCCGAGGACGGGCTCGACCCGTACCTCACCGACGCCGGACGCATCAAATGCGGATGCCTCATGGAATTCCCGGACATCACCGCATGGCGGGAACATCTCGCCGGACTCATCCTCGAACGGCTCGACATGGTCGCGTCCCCGGCCGACCCGTCGCCGGAGGCCGAGCGATGAGCGGGATCCGCCGCCACGGCCGTGGAGCGGGAACCGGTCATCCGCCGCTCAACGGCCATGACCGACGGGGCCATCGTCCCGCTCGGGCATACGCCGGCCCCGCCGCGCGTCGAACGAGAAAACCCTCCGACCCGGGAGCCGGACGTCGTGGAACGGCTGTTGCGGAACACGATCGGCTGATACAGAATATGAAGACACCCCCCACATCCTGTGGTCCGACGGACCACAGGCGATTCCAGACAGAAAGGCCGGACGAATGATCGAATCCTATCTGCGTTTCTCCGAACAGGCTCCCGCGCCGTATGACGACCTCCTCCGGCTCGTCCCGCCCGCGTTGGCCGTCCTCGCCGCGCTGCTGCTCGTCCTGGCGGTCGACCAGATACTGCAGCTGGTCCTCCGCATCGCGTTCGGCCGCGCCTATTCGGTGCGCGTGCCGTTCTCCGTCCGCGTCGGCGTGGACCTCCATCCGGACGACGTCGGCTCGTTCTCGATGGGATACCCGCAATGGCGCAGCGCGAAGAAGGACGGCACCAGGGACCGCCGCACCAACGACCTCCATGTCATCAAGAACCGGACGCTCATCCTCATCGACGGTTGGAAACTACGCGGCAAAAACCCGTTCGAGGCGTACGGCCTCGTCCGCGACCTACGCCGGAACGGACAGGTGGTCGTCCCATGCCAAGAGGAACGTCTGAAACGCTCCGAGGCCGCCTCCCAAATCCTCCGCCGCCGCGATTCCGGGAGCATCGACGACATCATCTCCGCGTTCGAGGACCGTCCCACGGATTTCGAAGGCTTCTGCGCGGACATGTTCCGCACCCTCGGCTGGACGGCCGAGACCACCCCTCCCACCAACGACGGCGGCTACGACATCTCGATGCGCGGCGAGACCGGCGCCACGGCCATCGTGGAATGCAAATGCTACGCGAGGAACCACCACGTGGGAAGGCCCGTCGTGCAGAAACTCCACGGCGCGAACGCCACGGTCGGCGCCCAGGAGATGATGGTCGTCACCACCAGCTCCTTCACCCAAGGCGCGGTCGAATACGCAGCGCAGACCGGCGTTCGCCTCATCGACGGCCCGCAGCTGCTGTCGCTATGCCGCCGCGCATGGCCGTCCGAATCCTCCCCGCTGTCGTTCCCCACGACCGCGACATGGCTCACGGACGGCGACATCATGGCACGCATCCCCACCGACCTGCAACGCAGATACAGATGACGTCCGCTTCACGGGCGCCGCGCCGGATGGCGCGGCGCCTTTTCCATATGCTCCAAGTGCTGTCCGACCATCACATGCGACGTTTAAGAGACTCCGTCCTTGTGGTCCGCCGGACCACAAGGACCTTTCCCGTCAAAACGAAAAAACGACGGATCACGGATCCCTATCTTGGCGGATGGGCCGGGACGCATAGCTTGTCCCGTCACATCCTCGGACAACAGAAAGGACATGGATGATGGACATCGCCAATACGCTCAAGGGCCTTCTTCCCAAAATCGGATTCACCTGGAACACGCTGCTGCGCCTGTTCTACTCACTGTGCGGATGGCTCGTGATCGGAACCACTCCCCTGGTGGACGCTCCGGCCGGCAGCACCCCGATCGGCGTGCTGCGCCGCCTCCTCGACCGGCTTGGCGCGCCATCCTCGTTCACGTTCGGCATGGAGGACTGGTGCGGTTCCCATGCCTGTCTTCTGACCATGTCGGGCCTTGTCGTGCTCGCGGTCTCGATCCTCGCCACCGCCGCGGTCGCCTCCGGCGGCGCTTGGGGCGAGGTGTTCGCCGGCCTCGAGGCGCCGGTGTTCCTGTTCGGCCTGTCCCTGCTGCTTCAGTCCGGAGCCCCCGCCCGGCTGTGGGGAGTCTGCATCGTCATCGCATGGGCCTCCACCGCGGCCAGGCTGGGCTTCTTCGCGGAACTCCCCGCCTGGCTCCGGAACCTCCGGTACGTCATCCCGTTCGACGACGAGCCGATCTCCGACTTCCTCGTCTGGCCGGCCTCGTTGGTTTTCGCCTTGTTCTATCCGCTGCTCACGCTTGTAAGGCTGCTGCTGGACGGCATGCCGTCTAAGGGCGTGTGAACTTCGTCCGAGTGAAAGCCGGGGGGGTACCGCGCCATGCGCGCGACGTCCCTTTTCCATGCCCTCCGGATCGAACGGCCGTGTTTTTAAGTGTTGCCGTGCCGTGCTTATGCAACGTTTAAAAGCTGTGGTCCGACGGACCACAGGCCGGTCCCGGACTGATATGTCGGACGCTTCCCCGCCTCTCATGTACTCCGGGCAATACGGCCATTGGCCAGACGCTGGGCGACGCCGAAAGCCATGACGGATACGTCACGCGTCGGGCGGGGCCCGATCTTACTGGACCCAAACGGCCACGAACCGCGCGGAAGGAAGAAAAATGAACGGAAAACGCGAAAAAACCGAATGCGACTACGGGGCATGGCGGGAACACCTCGAAGCAGTCGGCATGCCTGATTCGGAAGACGGGCGGGTCATGCGATGAACCAGGACGAAGAACGGCTGAAACGAATGGAACGCGCGGTGGAGGGCATGCGGTTCATGGAAGCCCCCGCAAGAGGTTCGGCAGTATCGGATTTGAAGGACCACGACGGCGGCATCCTGCGCCTGCGTGACCTCGCCGTCCCGTCATCCTTCCGCCGTGCCTCCCATGCCGACCCGGACCGAAAGACCGTCGACGTGCCCGACCAGTCCGAAAGCCCAACGCGTGGAGACGGGAGAATCCCGATCGAACGGAAGCCCGATGCGGGCGACGACGCGCCCATGGTCTACCGCCTGCACGATGAGCGTGACCAACGGTGGCAGGACCTGATAGCCGGCTTTCTCGTTCATGCGTGCCGCGGCGTCATCCGTCACGATGGACAGCACGAGTACGCAGCCGTTCTGTGCGGCCCACATGCCGCAATACCGTTTGAGACGTGTCCCGATTCCCATGTTCCGGCACTCGGGAGCCACGGCGATCCCCTGCACCATGGCGGTCCTTACGGCAAGGAACTCTGCTGTGTCGCCATGCCCGATCTCGGCGTAGTATGCGGCGTCCTCCAGGTCTGGCATGACGCATGCTCCTCCTACAAGGCGGTCCTCGGACCACGCCCCTATAAGAGAGGGCCGGAACAGTCCATCCGGATTGGGCAAGGGCTTTGGCAGCTCTTGGTTCCGGCGTTCGCCGATCTGTTCGACGAGCAGATCCCAGATCATATCCACCTGCATCTGATCGTCTGCGACCTCGAATCGGATGGTTCCGTCCGTTTCATCCAACCCGCCGTCCATGACGGCACGGAGCGCGTCCGGATCGTTCATCCGGCGCTCGGCGAATCCGAGGAACAGATTCTGCAGTCTTTTGAGCAAACCCATGGGCGGCCTCCCCTGTCGTGATGGATGGCTCCACCATACCGGCTGACGTCGGCTGGGACAAAGAGTGGGAGGGCGTCCTGGCGGCTGGATCTTGATGAATGGCCCGTGCCGCGCGCACGGCACACTTTCTAAGTGTTGCCGCGCCATGTCCATGCAACGCTTAAAAGCTGTGGTCCGTCGGACCACAGGCCGTTCCCGGACTGATATGGCGGACGCTTCCCCGCCTCTCATATGTTCCAAGCAATACGGCCATCGGAACGAGAGGTGTTGGAACATGAGGCTCGTCATCGCAGAGAAGCATTCCGTCGCGCAGGCCATCGGCCAGGCGCTGGGCGACTCCGAAAGCCATGACGGATACATCACGGCGGGCGGGGTCCTGATCTCCTGGGCCCAAGGGCATCTTGTGGGCCTCGCCATGCCCGACGCATACCAGGGCGAGGTGTGGGCCGACCCGCATTGGAGTATGGAGTCGCTTCCCATCGCGCCGGCCGCGTGGAAATGGGCCGTCAGCCATGAGAAAGGCGCCGACAAGCGCTACCGCGAACTCGTCGCCCTCGCATCCCGGGACGACGTCGACGAACTCGTCAACGCGTGCGATCCCGACCGTGAGGGAGAGGCCATCTTCCGCCGCGTCATGGAGCACGCCGGCATTGACAAACCCTCACTGCGCCTGTGGGTCGCCTCGTTGGACGAGCACGCCATACGCGACGCGTGGAGGTCGATGAGGCCGGAGAGCGACTATCGGGGCTTGGGCGACGCGGCCGACGCGCGCGCCAAGGCCGACTGGCTGGTCGGCATGAACGCCTCCCGGGCCCACACGGTCGCCTACCACCGCCGCCTGTCCGTAGGCCGCGTGCAGACCCCGACCCTGGCGATGGTCGTGGACCGTGACATGCAGATCGCCGGCCACGTGGCGAAACCCTTCTGGCGCGTCGAGGCGCCGATGGGCGGATGGACGCTGTCCAGCGAACGCATCGAAGACCACGACTTCGCGCAACGCATGCTCGTCTTGGCGAACTCCCCCGACTTCGCCTTCCAGATCGAATCGGCCGAACGCAAACGCGAGCATGTCGCCCCACCGCGCCTATACGACCTGACCGGCCTGCAGAAGGACATGTCGAGACTGCACGGACTGACCGCCGCCCGCACCCTCGCCGCGCTCCAATCGCTGTACGAGAAGAAGCTCGCCACCTATCCGCGCACCGACTCGCAGTACATCACGCACGACGACCTCGACACTCTCCGCGGACTCGTCGCCGACGAAAGGGCGGACGGATTCGTCGACCGGACGGCCCTGCCCGCCGCGCCCCGCCTCGAACTGACCGTGAACGACGCCAAGGTCGCCGGCCACACCGCCATCCTCCCGACCATGCGCGTCGGCAAGGACTCCCTCGCCGGCCTCACCGACGACGAACGCCTCGTCCTCGTCCGCGTCGTGCGCCGCATGTGGGAGGCCGTGTCCGACGACCACGTGCACGACGTGACCGTCGTGAAGGCCCTGCCGGATGCCGGCTGGCTGGAACGCCACATGGACACGGCGGGATCCAAGGAAGCGGAACTGACGTTCACCAGCCGTTCCGACCAGCCGGTGTCGTCGGGCTGGAAGGCCATCGAACGCGACACCCGGGAGAAAGACGATTCCGGAGAGGACGAAAGCCGCAACGCCATCCCGTCCGGCCTCGAACAGGGCGCCATCCTGCCTCCCGTCCCGCAGGGCGGCTGCGGACTCGATGAGGGCAAGACCCGGCCGCCGAAGCCGTTCACCGAAGCGACCCTGCTCGCCGCCATGGAACATGCCAGCCGATACGTCGAGGACAAGGACCTCAAGGCCGCCCTGGACGACGACGAATCCCATTCCGGCGGCATCGGCACGCCGGCCACCAGGGCGAACATCATCGAACAGCTCGTCCACGCCGGCTACATGGAACGCAAAGGAAAGCAATTGCGCTCCACTCCCGAGGGACGCCTCCTCGTCAAGGTCGTCACCCCGGAACTCAAGGACGTGAAACTCACCGCCCAATGGGAAAGCATGCTGTCCGACATCGAACACGGCCAAGGCGACGAGGACGCGTTCCTGCGCCAGATCGGCCGCATGTGCGCGGGACTGCCCGCACGCGTCCGGGCCATGGCCGAGTCGGCCGAAGGCGCCAAGGCCGTCAAGGCGGCACGGGCGCAGAACTCGTACGGCCCATGCCCGCGATGCGGCAAACCCGTCGTCAAGACCGGAAGCATCTGGCAATGCTCGTCGAACAAAAGCGTCAAGGACGGTTCCGGCAAATGGACGCTGAGCGAGGGATGCGGCTACAAGATCTTCGCGGAGAAATTCGGCAGGAAACTTACCGACAGCATGGTCCGCCGCACGTTGGAAGGCAAACGTCCGAAGGTGTCCGGCCTGAAATCAAAAGCCGGCAAGACGTTCGACGCGCGCCTGGTGCCGGACCGGCAATACGGCATCGGACTGTCGTTCGATGGTCCGGATGGAAAGAGGAAGTAGAACACCGCCGATGACGCATCCGGTCCGCCTGTGGTCCACCGGACCACAAGCATCAACCGTCTGATATAAACCGCCGGTTCAAACCCTTATGACAAGGAAACCGGCGGGAAGACGGAACGGGAAAGGCACAAGGCCATCCCATACGCCTCCCCGCCAAAGACGAGGAGAAAAACACATGATGCGCAAACCCGACATGAGGACCGTGAAGACCACCACGGCGGTCTCCGTGGCCGTTCTCGCGATGCTGGCCGTTCCGGCCAACGCGGCCATGGCAAGCGACTTCCAGCAGGACGAGCGCGACTACACGGCCGCGGTGTCCCGCTCCATCACGCTGACGTCCGAGCTGAAGACCGGCGCGGACGAGGCCAAGGCGAAGACCGTCAACGCCAAGGACGACGACGCCGCCACCCGTCTCGCACGCGAATCGCTGCGAAGCCGGATCGCCAAGGCCGCGGACGTGCACGCGGTATCCAAGGAGAAGGCCACCGTCTTCAACGTATCCTCCCTGACCGACCAGGCGGTCTCCTCCGGCCGGACCGCGAAAAGCCTTTCCTCATCGATCGACGATGGTGTGAGGAAGGTCGACGACGCCGTCGCCGCGCACCGTCTGCGCGACGCGAGGAAGAATCTGGAAACCGCCGCGGAAAACGGAAGGAAGACGCTCGAATCGTCCAACGGGAAGGTGGATGACGACAACAACCGCGGCCAGCTCTCCGACATGTTGAACAAGACGAAGGCCACCGCCGCCTCCGCCGACGCGGACGCCATCGGACGAACGGCCAAGACCCTGAACGACCTGATCGCCAAGGTGAACGCCGATGTCCAATCCCGCGCCGACCGCGAGGCCCGACAGGCCGCGCAGGCCCAGCGCGTCCAGACCGTCCAGCAGGCCGCCGCCTATTCACCCAGCGCCTCCCGATCCACCGGATACTCTTACGCCGCCAGTCCCGCAGCTTCCGGCTCCGCCCGTCCGGGATACTCCACCTCGGCCTCCTGCGCGTTGGATTCCGCGGCCGACCACTGCCAAGGCGCCGTCGACGGCGGCGGCCTGGTCGACATGAGCTATTCGGGCGGACATATCTACGCGCAGCACAATGGCACCGGCGGCGCATGGATCAACGGGCTGCAGGCCGGCCAGACCTTCACCATGAACGGATCCACCTACCGCGTGAACGGACAGAGCATCGAAGGGGCCCAGTACGCGCCGGGCTCCGGCGACTGGATGCAGACCTGCGACGGCAACGGCAACCATCTCGTGGGCGTCACCAAGATCAACTGAGCATAAGACGCATCGAAACCAAACGGAAAGACCAACGAAAATGAGCGACATCAAGAAGACCCTCACCATGACAATCGCGTCCATCGCCGTTGTCGGCAGCATCGCCGCCCCGGCCATGGCCGACGAGACAAACCCTGCCGACAACGCCGGCGAAGGGCAGAACGTCCAGCAGCAGGCCCCAGCGACCCTCCAAGGCCAGCCGTCCGCCCCTTCCGCCACTCCTGCCGACCCCACGCAGGCCGCCGACCCGCAGGAAATCCGGCAGCAAGCCCAGCAGGCCGTCGACCGGGCCCAGACCGCGGTCAGCCAGGCGCAGCAGGCCGTCTCCCAGGCCCAGGCGCAGGCAAACGTGGCGTCCGGACAGCTCCACCAGGCCGAAACGGACAAAGCCCAGGCCGAAACCTCGAACCAGCAGGCCCAGACGGAAGCCGACCAAGCCAAGGCCGAACACGACCGCACCAGCGCCGTCGCGCCGACCCGGCAGCAGCTCGACCAGGCCCGCGAGAACGCCGACAAGGCGCAGACCGCGTACGACCAGACCGTCGCCACCGCGGGACAGGCCAAAGACGACTACGACAAGGCGTCGGCCGACAAGACGCGCGCCGACGAGACGGCCGCCTCGGCCGGCAAGACCATGACCCAGGCCAAAGACGACCGCGACCAGGCCAAGGCCGACGAGGCCCGGGCTGCGCAGGACGTGAAGACCGCGCAGACCGCTTACGACAAGGCGGTGGCCTCCCATTCGAAGGACATCGCCCAGGCGACGCAGGACCTGGCCCAGGCCAAGGCGGAACAGCAGGCCGCGAAGGCCGACTACGACACGAAGCAGGCCGCCGCGGACGCCGCGAACAAGAGCCTTTCCGAAGCGAAGGCCGCGTTGGACAAGGCCACCGCGTCGAACAACGCCGCGCAGAAGGCGTCCCAAGGCGCCGCGGGATTCTTCGAGTCGATCATGAACGATCCGACCGCCACCGACGCCGTCCGCGCCGACGCGAGGAAGGCGTACTCCATCCTCGTGGAGAACAGCTACAAGGCCGGCTGGTTCGACAAGACCGACACGTCCGACCAGAAGGACGCCGCGAGCGTCACGGGACTGAAGAACGCCCTGACCTATTTCGACGCGGTCAACGCGATCCGCCGCGCTAACGGCGTGAACGAGCTTGGCGTGAGCCTGACCGCCATGGCCACCGCCATGCTCAACTGCTCCTACTCGGGACAGGTCACGTTCAACCATTCCGGCATCCACACGGGTTGCGAAAACCTCGCCATGGGAGACGGGCCCTACACCGGATCCGACGATCCGGACGATTGGGAGGACGCCTACAGGAACCAGGACTACTACGGCTCCGACTGGCCGTTCACCGGCTGGTACACCATGGAGAAGCACTACGCCGAGGAACATCCGAACCATTCCTATTCGGAGATCGGACACTACCTGAACTTCATCAACCCCAACGTGAACTCCATGGGATTCGGTTCCGGCGACGGCGTCACCATCTGGGATGGCAGCTACGAGGAATCCTCCTACAGCGTCTCCGATTTCAGGAAGATCGTGGACGCCTATACGAAGTCGCTGGAGGACGCGGGAACGTCCGCCTCCGACGTGAAGACCGCCCAGGCCGCGTACGACAAGGCGAAAACCGACTACGACCAGGCGCTGAAGCGGCTCGACCAGGCCCGCGAGGCCCTCGAGAAGGCCCGGAAGGCCACCTCCTCGGCCCAGACCCGTCTCGACGCGCTTTCCGACGGTTCCGCCCTCACCGATCTGAAATCCACTCTCGACCAGGCCCAGGCCGCGTACGACAAGGCGTCCGGAACCTACGAGCACGCGTCGCAGGCATACGTGTCGGCGGTCGCCGAGCACGACGCCGCCATCGCCGAACAGAAGAAGGCGCAGGCCGCGTACGACAAGGCGTCGCAGGCGTACGCGCCGTTCAAGGACCGCGTCGACATGCTGAAAACGGAACTCGACGACGCGCGCGCGGCCCTCAAGGACGCCCAGAACAGGGCCGACGCCGACTCCGCCGCCCAGAAACGCCTCGCCAAGGCCCTCGAACAGGTGGAAGCCGCCCGAAAGGCGCTCGACCAAGCGAACGAACGCTATGCCGCCGCGGTCAAGGCATCGTCCGAAGCGTCCGCGAACCTGGACGAGAAGCGACACCTGCTCTCCGAAGCCCGCGACGGTCTCGACAAGGCCATGAAGGCGCTCGACGCGGCCAACGAGGCCCTGAAAAACACCAATGGCGTCTCCAACACCACCGACGGCGACGCCGCCACCTCCATCGGCCTGCACGCCGCACCCGTCCGCGCCACGACAGGCCGACCGGCCACCATCGTCCAATCGGCCTCGAAGACCACGGACAAGACCCGCCCGTCCTCCGGAGCCGCGGCCACGGCCGACGAACAGTCCGGAGACCTGGCTTCCACCGGCGCCTCCACCGCCTCGGCGGCGGGCCTCCTGGCCATAATGGCCCTGGTGGGCACCGGATGCGTGTTCGCCCGCCACGCGTGGGCCCGCGAATAGAAAAACCGCACGCGACAGGGACGGCGGCCATCGGAAAACCCGAATCCGATGGCCGCCGTCCCTTTTTCGCGCTCTTATATCGGACTCCGCCCTCCCGATCTCATCCGTTTGAGAACGCCGGCCCGCAGGACGATCCCGGCCTACCGAGAAACAAGGAGGGACAACCATCCCGATGAAGAAACAACACACCGAAACAGCGGCCCGCGCCACGGCCGTGCTGCTTACCGCGGCCACACTGGCCTCCGGAACCGTCATGGAGGCCCCCACGACATGGGCCGTGGAACAGAACCAGAACCCGAACGCCTCCGAAACCCAGAACACCATCCGCGAACGACTGGAGCAGGCCGTCAAGGACGCGTCCGCAAGGAAAGACATCCAATCGTCCACATCCGGCGCCGCCTATACCGCCGACACCTATGGGACGTTCGAAGCGCGGCTGACGGAAGCCCAGAACATCCTCGCCGACCAGGACGCTTCCGACAGCCAGCTGCAGAAGGCGCTCGACGCGCTCGACACCGCGGACAAGGCGTTGAGGGTCTCGTCATGGACCGTCGACGGAGTGGCGTTGTCCGGAGAACAGAGCCTGACCGCCGAGATCGAAGGCCGTTCGTCCAAACCGGAATCCCTGACCGCGGTCGGCTCCGACGGCACGAAGGTCGATCTGAGCATCGGAGGCGCCGACGTGCGTCATCCCGCGTTCGGCCTGACGGAAGGGATGGTCACGGCGACGGCGCCGAGGGACGGGACCCGTCCCGCGATCAGCGTGCGCGCGTCATGGAGCTGCGGACAGGAGATCACCGCATACGGCCAATCCTTCCGACAGGACACCGACGGCACCTGGATCATGTCCCACGACCTGCCCCTGGACGCGGACAACAACCCGTCCGAAACCACCGTCACGGTCGCCGGCCAATCCACCCCCATCACATGGGACGTCCCGACCGCCGACAACGGCGTCGTGAGCATGAGCGGCAAGGCGGAGGGCTCCGTCGACGGCCAGAACTGGCGCATCGATTTCAACGCCACGCGCGCCGTGGACCACGCCGGCCTGGACCAGGCCGTCGCGGCCGCCAAAGCCACGCTCTCGGACACGATGCACGAATACACGGCCGCCTCCCGCCGCACACTCGACGACGCGATCGGAGAGGCCGAGGCGCTGGGGGACGCCGTTCCCGCCCGCCAGTACACCCAGGCCGCCGCCGCTATCACCAAGGCGGAGCAGAGCCTTGTGCCGGTGGTCTGGACCGTTGACATCAACGGCGCCGCCAAGGGCATGACCCGACACGACGACGGCAGCTGGACCCTGGACACCGGCACGCTCGACCAGGCCCTGTCCGTCGAAGGCGGACACAAGCTCACCATCACATCGAACGACCCGACCCTGGGCAGCAACGGCCGCATAATCCTCGACACCGACACATGGAAGACGGCCAAGACCAACGATCCGACGAAGGATCCGCGCATCGGCTTCGGACAGTGGATCGAGAACGGCTCCGCCGTGCTGTCCGCCACCTCCAAGGGCCGCACGTACACCGTGACGTCCAACTGGACGCAGATGAACGGCGCCGCCATCACCAACGTGAACGGCAGCCCCGTCGCCTACGACGAATCCAGCCAGGAATGGACCGCCGCGCTGTCCGCCGCGCTCGACAGGGACGGCCAGCCCGCGATCACGTCGATCAACCTCGACAACGGCGAACAGACCACCGTCAAACTGTCCTACGGCAAAGCCACCGGCTCGAAGAAGGGCATCCTGACCCGCACCGCGGTCGCCACGGGCGAGCTCGAAGGCAGCGGCCAGAAGTACCGCATCACCGTGACCGCCTCCTCGGACACCGCCACGGCCCGCGCGTCGCTGTCTGCGCTCGTGGAATCCGCGAAGACCCGCTTCCAGCCCGGCGCGCACCATTGGACCGGCAAGAGCGTGGACGCCTACAAGAACGCGCTGTCCATCGCCTCCAACATCCTCGACGCCGACGACGCCACCGTCAACGACCTCGCCGAAGCCTCCACCGGACTGTCCAAGGCCCTGGACGGGCTCGAACCCGTCGAATGGTCCACCACGGACGGCGTCAAGCTCGAATGGAGCCAGGCGGACGACTCCTACCACGCGGACGTCCCGGCATTGTCCTCGAAGCCCGACGACACGTTGAAGGTCGTGTCCAACGACGGCGGCAAGGCCACCCTGACCCGCGCCGCCGGCGATGCCGTCACCTACACCGACAGTACCCTCGGCGTGACCGAGGTGTCCGGCGCCGCGCATTGGACGGGATCCACCAAAGCGGGACGTCCGCTCAGCGTGACCGGCTCCTACGACTACCGCGCGGGCAAGAAGATCGACGTCACGGGAGGCTCCGGCGAGACGCTGGAATTCACCTCGCGCAACGGCTACCTCGCGGCCAACACCACCAGCCGTCTCGACGCGAAGGACAAGGCCGAACTCCGCCAGCTCGACGTGGACGGCACGAAGACCGACATCGTCTGGTCGAACACGCTGACCCGCAACAGCACCGACACGACCACCACCATCACCCGCAAGGGCAAGGCCGAGGGGGACGTGACCGTCGACGGACACACGCAGCACTGGGTCGTCTACGTGACCGCGTCCCGCGTGGAGGGCCGCGTCGCCTCCCTGAGCGTGATCGAATCGGCCGCGGACGGCTCCACCACCGAGCACACGATCGACGGCTTCGACGAGAACAGGACCGACTACACGCTGACGCTGGACTACTCCCGCGTGTCCGACCGCTTCACGCTCGGATACAAGTCCGCCTCGTCCGATGACGGCGTCACCCAGGGCGACGCCATCGCCCCGACCCTCGGAACGGACGCAGCCCGCATCCTCAAGGTCCGTCTCAACGGCAGGACCTACACGGTCACGGTCCGTTTCACCCAGCCGAAACCGGTCGTCACGAACACCGCGGCCCGCCTGTCCGGCATCTACGTGAACCGCACCGGCAAGGCCGTCAAGGGCGACCTGATTGAAGGCTGGAACCCCGACGTGCTGACCTACACGCTCACCCTCGGAGCCAACGATCCGGGCGTCTACGTGCTGCCCGAAGCCCCGTCCGGCGTGACCGTGAAGGCGTCCGACGTCAAACAGACCGCCTACTCGACGGAACAGACGTGGACGTCGACCGCGGCGAACGGCGAGACCCGCACGTACACGGTCCGCGTCATCCGCGACCACGCGGACAAGCCGACCGCCGACGAGCGCTTCTCCCCCGCGGCCCCGAAGGACATGGACGGCACGACCCCGAGCCCGTCGCAGTCCACGACCGACATCCAGGCGGCCGGCTATCTGCTCGACGGCAGGTTCGTCAAACAGGACGGCGGAAGGTTCAACATCCCCGAGGGCGGCGTGTTCGCCTACAAGTCCTACGCGGGACAGACCGTGCAGGTCTCCACGAGGAAGACGGGCGGCATGACCTACGAGTACACGCTCAACGTGCTCGCCCCGGACGGCGTGACGTTCGCATCCCACACCGTGACCACGACCTACGTCCAGGCGCCCACGCACAAGGCGCTCCTTGACGGCATCCTCATCGACAACACGAGGCTCGGCGGCTTCGACCCGTCCAGGACCGAATACTCGGCGCGAGTCTCCAACCTCGACCATTGGACCGTCGCGGCCGTGTTCGACAAGGACTCCGGCATGAGCGTGACCATCCACAAGGAACGCGCGAAGGCCACGCTGACCGTGACCAGCGCCGACGGCCTCGTCTCCCGCGTCTACGTCGTCAACCTGACGCAGGACGCCGTGGCCGGCAAGGGAACCGACGGGGTCGGCGTCCTGTCCGAAACGGGTTCCAACGTCACGCCGGCGCTCCTCGCCACGGCCGGCGCGCTGCTGGCCGGCTTGGCCGGATTGGGCCTGCACGGCCTCGTCCGCCGCCGCCACCGCGGGAACGACTAGCCATGTCCGGACGGGCCCTCGCTTATATCGGCGCGGGCCCGTCCGTCCCATGGATATGACAGGCCATGCGCTCCGAACGGTTTCCTTGTCCAATTCCCGTCAAGGAAGGCATGGCCCAGACGGCATGGGCTCACGGAGACGGCTCCGCTTTCTCCCCTTCTGCCTCTCCTCCCCATGCCGCCATCCAATTCTCCAAAGGAGCCGACGATGGACCATCCCTTTCCCGACGACGCGTACGAGCTGCGCGCCCTGCTGCTTTCCGGCATGGACGGACTCATGCCTCCCGCGGAATGGCACGACGCATGCCTGACGTCCGGACGCCTGTCATCATGGACGTTCGCCAACTCGATCCTCGTCTCCATGCAGCACCGCCTCGAAACGGCCCTCCATCCCGGCATGCCGGAACGTCCGACCCTGATCGCCTCCGGCGCGGCATGGGCCCGCGCCGGCCGGTACGCGAAGCCGGGCACGAGCGGCTACCGGATCCTCAAGGCCGACGAGACGGGCGGCCTGACGTCCGGACTGGTCTATGACATCTCCCAGACGGACGGGACCCCATACCTCAACCTCGCCCCGGCCGAACCGTCCCTTCCCTCGATCACGACCTCGATGGAATCCATGTTCGGCGAATTCGAGTCGGACGGGAAACCGCTCCGCGTGGAACGCGGCGAGGCGTCGGGACGGGACTGCTCGACGGACGGGAACGTCGTCCTGCTGGATTCCACTCTGGACGACGCCGCGGCCATCCGCGTCATGGCCCGGGAGCTCGCGCTCATCATCCTCGCCGACCATGAGGGGACACCGGACCAGTCGGATTTCATAGCCAGGTCCGCGTCCCTCATGGTCTGTGCCGCGTTCGGCTGCGCGACGGGAGGAGACTCGCCCGATCCGGCCGGATCGTCCGGCCCGTCCGACCTCCTGCCGGCAGGAGGCGCGGCACGTTCCGCGGCACGCCGCATCATCGCGTTCTGCGGACGCGCCACGGGCTTCCGGGACGGCAGCCTCCTGGCCCCCGGGCCGGTCTCCGCGGGCGGCGGGCCCGCCATGGAGGATGAGCCGGGAGAGGAAATGGAGCCGGACCAGTCGCCGTCGATCATCATGGACAATCCCGTGCCCGCCATCGACACAACATCATTCGACATCGGAGGAGACATTCTATGAAGAAGGTCATTTTCACCCTCGCCGGACTGCCGGTCCTGATAGTCGTCATCATGATCGTCCTCGTCGTTGGAGTCTTCTCCCCCGACGCGGCCCACCAGGCATGCGTCTACGGCGAAGGCACCCAGCAGGGCCAGAAGGTCTACAATGGCTCGGCAACGTCGTCGGCGATCGGCTCCACGGGCGCGGCCGGCGTCGTGGGCATGGACGAGGCCGCCGCCGAGGCGTGGTTCGGCGGACAGCAGGGTCCCGGAAACTTCTGCGCCACATACGCGTATGGCCAATGCACCTGGTGGACGTGCATGCGCGCCAAGAAGATCGGCTGGAAGGGTATCGGCCAATACTGGGGCAACGGCAAGGATTGGGCCCGTTCGGCCGCGTCGGCCGGATACCGGACCACGACCTCACTGCCCGTCGCCGGCTCGATCATCAGCTGGCCGCCCGGCGTGCAGGGCTCGGACCCCGTGTACGGGCACGTCGGCATCGTGGAAAGCGTGGACACCTCGCACGGCACCATCACCACCAGCGAGAAAGGCGCCGGCTACAAGGTCTACTCGAAAACGTATCCAATCGTCAACGGCGGCACCTACGTGCTGCCCAACGACGCGATCAGCGGCACCGCGTCCGGAGGCTCATCCGGAAACCTGATCGAGGTGAAGGAGACCAAAAAGGCGAACGGACGCTACGAGGTCAACGTCGCCGCGAAAGACCGTCCGTCGCAATGCTCGGCCAGCGACTCGCCGTTCGACTACGCGCCTCCGTCCGATGCGGGCGACACCTCCTCTGGAACGATTCCCGGCGGCGCGGCCGACCCCCAACGGCATCCACGCCTCTGCCGAAAACGCGAAGAAATACGCGCGCGCGCATCTCAAGGACCATGGCTGGAACGATTTGGAGTTCATCCCCTTGGAAAACCTGTGGACACGTGAATCGGGCTGGCAGTGGAACGCCACGAACCCATCCTCGGGCGCGTACGGCATACCCCAATCGCTTCCCGCCACGAAGATGTCGTCTGCAGGCTCCGACTGGCATGACAACGCGTATACGCAGATCAACTGGGGTCTCAGCTACATCGCTCAGCGATATGGCAGTCCAAGCGCCGCATGGAACCATTCGCAGCAGACCGGCTGGTACTAAAGGAAAGGAAACTACAAATGAACGCCTATGCGTCCCTGGCCTCGTCCGTGACGCTCAAACCCGATTACTCATGGGTCCCGTCCGGATTGCAGTCCTTCGTCGCCGGCATCCTCGGCATGCTCATCACGGCCAGCGTGATCGTCCTGATCATGGGCGTGGTCAAGTTCATGTTCTCCAAACTCACCGCCACTCTCGTGGACAACCCCAACGGCATCAAGATCCTCCTCGGCGTGATCCTGGCCTGCATGCTCCTGGGATCAATCGCGGGACTCGTCGCATGGGGCTGCAACCTGTTCGGTACAGGAGGCATCACCATCGGCTTCTGATATAAACCGCAAGCCTTCCGGTTCCATGTCCTAGCGGAACGCCGGGAGCGTGCGGGGCTTCCACGCCCTTCGCCCCCGGCATCCCCATGGCGGATTCCCGTCATGGAATCCAAACGAAAGGAGAGGGTATGGACCCCTTCGTCAACGCGGCAATGGTACTGGCCGACCCCAAAGGCATCACGCCGGACTACAGCTATTTCCCGTTCATGGCCACACTGAACAAGATCGCGGCCGGTTTTGAGGGCATGGCCCTGATCGTCTGCGTGATCCTGCTCGTCGCCGCGGCCATCCTGTTCGGCGCCTCCAAGCTGACCAGCAGCCCCGCCGCCGCCCGAGTGACCGGCACCGTGTTCATCGTCTGCATCGTCCTCGCCGCCGTCATCGCCGGCGCGGGCGGTCTGATCAGCTGGGCGACCGGCATTCCGCTGGTATAACCGGGAGGGCGAACGACCGATGGCATCATTCGACCGTTTCGGCCGCGCGTGCCCTCCAGCATCCAGTCGCCGCCATGATTGGCGGCGACTGCTTCTGCTGCTGTGCATACCACCGGCCGTTCTCACCCTGCAGGCATGGAACATCTGGGATCCCATGGGATCCCTGAAGAAATGGTTCATGGACACCTGCACCGGCGCCTGGAAATACACCGCGTCCAAGGTCCTGACCGGAAGCAACATGGACGATGCGATGTGGGCCACCGCGACCGATGGCCTGAACAAGCTCGCCGGCGTGATGGCGTTCGTGACCGTCGCGGCCGGCGCCTATGGCATCCTCCGCGCCGCCGCCACACAGGACATCGGCGGCGTGCTTTCCGCCGGAGCCCGCACCGCCCTGGCATGGCCGTTGACGGTATTATGCATCACCCTCGCGGTCAAGGGCACCTCCTTGGCGAGCACGATGACGAAAAGCATCCTCAACACAGGCTCGCTCGGAGGGAGCATACCGGGGATAGACAAGAATTCCCTGGATGTATTCGACAGCGGGTTGATGACGATCACGCTCTGCGTCTGCGTCGTGCTCGGCAGCTTCGTCCTGCTTCTGATGATGGCCGCCCGCAACTTTCTTCTGATCTTCGCCATCGTCATCGCGGCCATCCCCCTCATGCTCCAGGGCTGGAGCACCATGAGGCCGCTGGTATCGAAGTGGGCGGGCTGGATCGTCGGCATCATCCTCATGCAACCCGTAATGGCGCTGTGCATCTGGGTCACATGCAAGCTCATGGTCATGTCCTCTTCCACGACCACGACCCTCATCGCCGTTGTCGGCATGATACTTTCCTCCATCTTCCCCTTCACCCTGATCAAACAGATCGCCGACGCCAAGGACGACGCCTGCAAGCACATGGAAGAACTGTACGAACAGTTCCGCCGTGTGGCCGAAGAGCGCGGCGTGCATGTGCACCGTGCCGCCACTGCCGAGGATGCCAACCGCATCATCGCCAGCATCGCCCGCGAGAACAACGTCAAGCGCGTCATCAAGTCCAAGTCCATGACCGCTGAAGAAATCCAGCTGAACCCCTACCTGGAAAAGGAAGGGTTCATCGTGGACGAGACCGACCTTGGTGAATGGATCATCCAGCTGCGCCACGAAGGTCCCTCGCACATGGTCATG
>ERZ857750.2042-NODE-2042-length-20485-cov-4.684533_pt1 | contig 20485 bp, 22 predicted proteins | sample MGYA00519915_ERZ857750 | MGnify/ENA primary metagenome ERZ857750 (study PRJEB31778, sample SAMEA3449358) | human gut metagenome | biome: human gut; feature: human-associated habitat; material: faeces | place: United Kingdom | collected 2010/2012 ... | reverse complement strand
ACTGTGGACATATTGTAGTAGGAACAAAGGCTCCGGAAGTATGTCCGGTATGTAATCACCCTCAGAGTTACTTTGAAGTACACGAAGAAAATTATTAACATAAGTTGATATAACAGGAAAGTCGCAAAGTTTGACATAAAAGTTATAATCAAATATAATCTATTTAAGAACTATATTAAAGTTTTCACTCATCACCGGATGAGTGGTAATAAAGCATTCAAGACTAAATCGTAGGTACGGTGTTTCGGCATTATAAGATTTAGTTTTGAGTGCTTATTTTTTTGAAAGGAGATTAAGGAATTATGGAAATTATTAATAATCAGGGAAAGTGGGCTGAGTTATTGGCGCAGGTAAGAGCGTCTGATTTTTATGAAAAAAACGGATATATCAAATCAGCTGAAATATGTGACGATGAAGGTTGCCCTCATGTGTGGATGAGAAAGAAACTAATTTAAAAGTTTAGAACAAATAAAAGGTTGTAATATTGCTTTTAATCATTGGTATTGTTATATTTTAACAAGAGTTATCTATTATAAAATTGTTATGTGCTTTAAAGCCATGAAAACAAAAACATGGGAAACACTGTTTGACTAAAAGAAAAAGAGGAAGACAATATGGAATTTTATATGGATGATTATGTTTATAGATTGGAAATATAAAACAAGTGAAAAAGTTGTAACTCTTGGAAAGCTAACACTGGAATGGTGGATTTAGAAAAGACATAATTAAAATGATATTGAATAGAATTTTGGAGGTAAAGCATATTGAGCAGTAAAACAGCATATTTTCACCTACCGGGATTATTTGAATTTTACGAACTATATAAAGTGTTCCTGCCAATTTTCAGGGAGCATAGAGAATACTTTTATGATTGGTGTGATATAGGTTCCATATATGGCTCACCTATGGATTGTATCTGGAGTGGTGGTCGTGTTGAAGTTGGAGAAGCAGAAACGTGGAAGGTGCTTAATTTAATGCAGGAATACGGCATTTCGGCAAGACTTACTTTTAGTAATTCATTGTTAAAAGAGGAACATCTTTCAGATAAAATATGCAATGACATTTGTTCTTTGTTTGCACAAAACAAAAGTGAAAAAACCAACCAGACTCGGATTAATATACAAAATACATCAATGGAAAGTTGTGGTACTCAAAATCAAAAAATAATTAATAGCTATGTTTCAAATGGCGTAATAGTTCATTCAGATTTGTTACTTAATTACCTGAAAAAGAATTATCCTGAATTATATTTTGTATCATCAACTACAAAGGTCATAACAGATTTTCAGGAATTTTTAAAAGAATTAAATAGAGAAGATTTTAGGTATGTTGTACCTGATTTTCGATTAAACAAAGAATTTGATAAACTAAAAACATTATCAGAAAAGCAAAAGGATAAAGTAGAGTTTTTGTGTAACGAATGTTGTTGGTTTGGATGCAAGGACAGAAAAGTCTGTTATGAAGCAGTGAGCCACAAAAATCTTGGAGAAGATTTTGAGCATCATTGCAAAGCACCAAATTCAAGTAGTGGCTATCAGTTTTCGAAGGCAATGAAAAATCCGGGATTTATCAGTGTGGATGACATTAAAAATGTATATTTGCCAATGGAATTTACTAATTTTAAAATAGAAGGAAGAGGACTGGGCAGTGCTTTGATTTTGGAATTTCTACTATACTACATGACAAAGCCGGAGTACCAAATCAATGTTAGAGAAAAAATATATTTAGATAATATGTTGGATTTATTTTAATTATAAAAGAATTATAAAAGAATTATACAATCCAATATTCTAAAAGAAAGAGAGAAAATTATCAAATGAATTTTATGAAAAAAAACTTAAGAGGTATTTTACTTTGCCTTATAATAGCAATTCCATCATGGTTACTGGGAAAACTATTTCCAGTGATAGGAGGAGCAGTAATATCAATTCTGGTCGGAATGATTATTGCAATGTTTTGGAATGACAAGGGAAAGGCAGAATCAGGAATTAAATGGACATCAAAGGTGATTCTTCAGACAGCAGTGGTTTTACTTGGATTTGGAATGAATCTGGCAGTGATTTTTCAGATAGGAAAGCAATCTTTACCGATTATTATTTGCACAATCACCACATCTCTTGTTATTGCGTGGATATTGCAGAAGGTTCTTAAAGTACCTTCAAACACATCTATACTTGTAGGAGTTGGCTCATCAATTTGTGGTGGCTCTGCCATTGCAGCAACTGCACCGGTTATTGAAGCAGATGATAATGAAGTTGCACAGTCCATAGCAGTTATTTTCTTTTTCAATGTTCTTGCAGCTATATTTTTTCCAATACTTGGAAAGGCAATAGGATTTGATACTGTACATGGCAATGCATTTGGTATATTTGCAGGAACAGCAATCAACGATACATCATCAGTAACAGCTGCAGCATCAACATGGGACAGTATGTGGAATCTTGGAAGTGAAACTTTAAATCAGGCAGTAACGGTAAAACTTACAAGAACACTTGCAATCATACCTATTACACTGGGACTATCCCTGATAAGAGCAAAAAGAAGTTCAAATGAAGGAAGAAAAACTTCAAAGTTTAGCTTTAAGAGGGCATTTCCAATGTTCATACTTTATTTCGTAATTGCAGCGATTATCACTACAGTTTGTGTACATATGGGAGTCAGTGATCAGGTATTTAAGCCGCTTAAAGAACTGTCAAAGTTTCTGATTATTATGGCAATGGCAGCAATAGGATTAAACAGTAATGTAATACAGCTTATTAAAACAGGTGGAAAGCCAATTGCTGTGGGAGCATCATGTTGGTGTGGAATTACAATTGTCAGTCTTATTATGCAACACGTGATGAACATATGGTAAAAGTGAATCTGTTTTTCAAAAATGCACAGTAAATATTTTTTCAGAGTATTTGATTTCTTCTTTGGCAGCAGATTTACGTTCTTCAAATATTTCTTTTCTGGTGGAGGAGCCGGATTCACCATTCTTTGTAAGAATATTTCAACAAGACGTTTATCAATGCTACATAAATATTCCTATATTGTGAAGTTTGTTCTCAACTTTTATATTGAACTTTCCATATTAAAAGAGTATTATAAACATAGTTAGACTAGACTAACCAAAGAGCGAAAAATACTATTATTAAGCTTATAAATTATGGAGGATGAAGGAAGATGACCAGCGAACAGTACAAGGAATTATCAGTTAGTGAGTTTACAAAAACAGCAGAAAGATACGAAAGTAATCATGCAGGAATTTATGAAATGTGCAAGAAGGATTATCCTGATATTTTGGAAGAATTAGAGAAGGAAGAATTTTCATCACTGCTTGATGCAGGATGTGGTCCGGCTCCAATGATTTCCTTGTTGGCAGAGAAATATCCAACCCGTCATTACACAGGTCTTGATTTGACACCGGCAATGATAGAGCAGGCAAAAAAGAAAAATATTCCAAATGCTGATTTTGTAGTAGGAGACTGCGAAAAATTTCCTTTTGGAGAAAATACTTTTGATGCAATAATATGTTCAAACAGTTTTCATCATTATCCAAATCCTCAGGCATTTTTCAACAGTGTGAAAAGATGTCTTCGTTCAGGTGGAAGATTGATTCTTCGTGATGTAACCAGTGACAACAAACTACTTTTATGGTTTATGGATAACATAGAACTGCCATTTGCAAATTTGTGTGGACATGGCGATGTAAAGATTGCAAAAAGAGCAACCGTTATGGAGTGTTGCAAAAATGCAGGATTGAAAGTTGAAAAATTTGAAATCCGTAAAGGCATGCGTATGCATTGTGTTGTGAGAAAAATCTAAAGAAATACAGAGGCATTATATTGTGAGCTAAATTTAAAGGAGCATATGATATGAAAGAAAAAGTAAAGGTTACAGGTGTACCGGAAACAATGATTCAGACCTTGTATGCAAGAGCTAAGGAAACAAAAAAGAATGATGCAAAAATAAAAGACGATATAGCAGTTGAAATTGTTGGAAAATTAGACTATGATTTTTCAAAAGCAGAAAATGACAAGACTATGGGAAGTGGAGTGATTGCCAGGACGATTGTGCTTGACGATATGGTAGAGCAGTATTTGAATGAACATCCTGACACAATAGTTGTAAATATTGGATGTGGTCTGGATACAAGATGCTATCGAATGAAGGACAAATATAGTTTATGGTACAATTTAGACCTGCCAGAGACAATAGACATAAGAAGTCGTTTTCTTGAAGAAAAAGGACCGATTTATCAGATTGGAAAGTCTGCTATGGATATAACTTACACAGACAGTATTACATATAATGATGAGAATGTGCTTGTAATAGTTGAAGGTTTATCTATGTATTTGAGTGAAGCTGATGTTAAAAAGATATTTTCCATTATTAAAAAATCCTTTAAAACAGCTACGGTAATGATTGAAACAATGTCGCCGTTTTTGGTAAAACATATAAAGGAAAAGTCCATTGAAGGTAGCAACGCTAAATTTAAGTGGGGAGTTAAGAACGGCAGAGAACTAGAGAAAATAATTCTACATTTTAATTGGAAAAAAGACGTAAGTCTGGTAGAAGGAATGAAAAAAATTAAGCCAATTTATAATGTAATTGGAAAGTTACCTGTAGTCCAAAGTATGTCTAATAAAATAGTAGTTATGGAAAAAAGATAAAGCTAACTGAAAAATGGCCCTATTTGCCGAACATTCGGAAAATAGGGCTATTTCAGTTTAAATGTTGTGATTTATTACACAGACACTATAAACAGAGTCTATACACAGACTTTATATGCAGAGTCTATTTTACTGTTACTTTGCAGACGATTTTCTTTTTGCCTGAAACTACAGTGATTTTGGCTTTTCCTTTTTTTAGAGCTTTGATTTTTCCGGTTTTGCTGACTTTGACAATCTTTTTGTTTGAAGTCTTGAAAATAATCTTATCCTGACTGTTCTTAGGTGTTAAAGAGACTTTTAATTTAAAAGATTTCCCTTTCTTTAAAGTAACTTTTCTTCGGTTAAGCTTGATCTTCTTTGTGATTTTTTTGCCTACCTGTGTTTTCTGAACAGGATTTGATGTATTTGTTTTATTTGTCGGGTTGGTTGTAGAAGAACTAATCTTTGCGATTGCCACAGAATATGTTTTTCCACATACACTACAGGTAAAAGTTTTTTCGCCTTCATGTTTAGTTGTTGGTTGTTTTGTAATTTTGCCCTGAACCCAATGTTTGTTACAGTCATGTACATTTATGGTTGGCACAATTGTTGCCGTTAACCCGTACAGTGATGCTGTTAATGTGGTTGTGCCTTCTGATACTCCCAGAATTTTGCCGTTACTATAAGTGGCAATGGAAGAATCAGCCATAGAAAAGGTTGGTGCATCTGCCACAATTCCGTTACCTCTTGGCCACTGATTTGAAACATAAATTACAGCCATACTATTTGGAGTTACTGTTTCACCTTTTCGAAGATTATAGGAATTACTGTCATAAAGCACTCTAAAATCCGTAATATTACTTTTATCTACGGAAAGAGTAGTAGTCTGCTCACTGTCATTTGCTGTTGTCTTAGTTGTATTGATAGAAGTTCTATATGCAAATTCTTCTACCCAGTAATGACAGCCATTGTAATAAACATGTCCGATTCCAACGCAGTTATAATTAGAATTTAACATATTTCTGCGGTGTCCCTGACCGGCATAACTTTCATTATCTTCACGCCAGCCCATATTTACTTCTGAGGCTGATCGATAGCCGGCTGCAATATTTTCACCGACAAAATTGTAACTAACGCCTTCTTCATCATAAATGCTGAAACAACGTTCACCGTTTGGTCTTGTATGGGCGTATGATAATGCAATTTCCGCTGCACGTTTCATTGCAAGTTTCTCTAAATCATAATCATAAGCAAGTTCGCTTAAATTATCGCATGTAGTTTTGGTTGTGTCATCTGAATTCCAATACCAGGCATCGGAGCTGCTGGTTCTCATTTCATTAATCATATTTAAAATTGTTCTGGCTTCCGTTTGACCATATTCCACTAAAATATTAACTGGAATAATTTCTGCTGCGTTAACATTCTTTGGAATTATCATAAAAAAACTCATACAAAAGAAAATTAATGTTAATTTTAATATTATTTTTTTCATAGATTCACCGTTCCTTTCCATAAATGAAATATTATAGAGAAAAATAGCCTTTTTCCATATAAAATTCATAGTTTTTCCTTTGAATTGTATGTAAATATTATATTACATTTTTGTCAGCCTGTGTATAATATGGAAGTAAATTATATTTTATAAAATAATTCTGCCATATCCTGTTTCTGGAATGAACATATCGAGTTAAGTGAAAACAACACTCTTTAAGTATTAAAGAGTTCCAACGATTGACCAAGTTACCTTTATTATGTGTTATAATGTTTAGAAAGATTTGTGGAGGTAAAGTCATGAGTGAGTGAAATACAGTATTATATGATAATGAACAGTTTATTGAAAGAGATTTGTAATTAATATTTGAAAATATATGGAGAAAGTCAATGTTGGATAAAGAAAGAAGAAAAAAGAAAGTAGCATTTATATGTGTTCATAATTCCTGTAGAAGTCAAATCGCAGAGGCACTGGGAAAATACCTGGCTTCTGATGTTTTTGAAAGTTATTCTGCAGGTACTCAAACAAAGCCACAGATTAATCAGGACGCAGTGAGAATTATGAAAAAAATGTATGGAATTGATATGGAAAAAAATCAATATTCTAAACTTATTAGTGAGATTCCAAAACCTGATATAGCTATTTCAATGGGATGTAATGTAGGTTGTCCTTTTATAGGAAGAAGTTTTGATGATAATTGGGGGCTTGATGATCCAACGGGAAAAAGTGATGAGGAATTTGAAATAGTTATTAAGGAGATAGAACGAAAAATAATCGAACTTAAGGAGAGCATAGACCAGTTATAAATTTCGTTGTGCAGGAAAGTAAATGAAGATATATGAGGCGGAAAATAGAACAGAAAAGAAAAGCTAACAGACCAGCTATTAATAGTTTGGGAACAGTCTGTCAGGGCTACACATCTATTTCTTTCCGATAAAGAAGTAGAGCAGATTAAAAAGTATGTGCCACAGGCAGTAAATGAACAAAATCCACAGGCAGTAGGATTTTATGAGCATTTAGGTTTGGAAACATATAGAAGAACTGATTTTGACGAAGAGGGTAATCCGTACCCACTTTTGTATATGAAAATGCAAAATTATTGCTGTAAAATAGTGGTTTATCAACATTTACAATAACATTATGCAAAGTATTTAAGCTACAATAATTGAACGATTTGTAATTTAACTTATGAGAAATTAGAAAAGGTAATTTAGTATGACTAAAGAACAATGGTATAAACAGTTATTTGAACGTCTAGGCAAATCAAAATTTCGCAGTAGTTTTCACCTAAAACAAAAGGACATAGACTACATCAACGAAAAAGGATTAGAAACAATCAGGAAGCATGCTGAGGATTTTATTGCCAAAAGAGAAGCACCGGCGCATATACCAAATGACGGAAAGCAAACTCCAATGAAAGGGCACCCGGTATTTATTGCACAGCATGCAACGGCAACATGTTGCAGGGAGTGCATTCGCAAGTGGCATAAAATAAAACCGGGAGTAGAATTAAGTCAGATACAGCAGGACTATCTGGTTGATGTGATTATGACGTGGATAAAAAGAAACATGTAAAAAATAGAGTATAGTATACAGCAAAGTAAATAAATATTAAGCAGCAAAGAGCAGAATAGGATATATAGTAAATAATAGAAAATATTATGCAATAAAGGGCAGAATAGGATATACAGTAAAAGATAGAAAATATTATGCAACAAAGGGCAGAATAGGATATACAGTAAAAGATAGAAAATATAATGCAACAAAGGGCAGAATAGGATATACAGTAAAAGATAGAAAATATAATGCACCAAAGGATAGGAAATAATATATAAAGGACAGGTAATATTGTATGGTTAAAAAGATTATAAAAGGCAAACAGATTTTTGCAAGAAAAGCACAAAGTGCAACAGAGGCAGATAAACAAGTTGTAACAGATTTATTAGATACACTTAAGGCTAATAGAGAAACCTGCGTTGGTATGGCAGCTAATATGATAGGAGTTAATAAATCAATAATAGTTGTGGCAACAGGACCATTTCAATTTGCAATGATAAATCCTGTAATTACAAAGAAATCAGGAGAGTACAAAACTGAAGAAGGATGTCTTTCTTTGGATAGTATACGACCTTGTATAAGATATGAAGAAATTGAAGTTGATTATTTAGATTCAAACTTTAATAAAAAACATGACAAGTATACAGGTTTTACAGCACAGATTATTCAACATGAAATCGACCACTGTAATGGAGTGGTTATTTAGATAATTTTTCAAAAGTACACCCCTTTTAGCAAAAAACAAGCAAAAGGGATGTATTTTTCCAAGTATGAAATTAACGAAACAAAGATAATTCCCCAAAAGTACACCCCTTTTAGCAAAAAACAAGCAAAAGGGATGTATTTTTCCAAGTATAAAATTGAAAAAACAAAGATAATTCCCAAAAGTACACCCCTTTTAGCAAAAAAACAAGCAAAAGGGATGTATTTTTCTATAATAATAAACATAGAACAGAAGATGTATTGAATAATAAGCATAAGTCCATTGACAGAAACTAACAAACCACTTCAGGTTCATGGAAAAATTAAAACAAAAGATGTGGATATGGCAGCTACTTCTTTTTCGATGACTGTGCATTCTATGATGGATTATCAATTAGATTGTGCCGGAATGGAACAAATAAAGAATTCGGCAGAAGATGTTAGTCAGAATTATGATGAAGTTAAATATGCCAGAGAACAAAAAACGTGTGGCATGTTAGAAAATTATATTAAGTGGTTTTGCAGTGAATTTAGAGGAGATGGAAATGAAAAGAACGCTGATTAATTGGTTAGAAATTTTAGGACTTATTTCATTAATATCCTATACTGCAGCAGTTGTATTTTCACCGAAGTCATATCCTGAATATAACTGGATGTCACAGGCTGTTAGTGATTTAAGTGTGAATAATGCACCATCTAAAATGTTATGGAACAGACTGGCTTCACTTTATGCACCTTGCGGGATTGTGTCAATTATGATGGTATGTGTTGGAGTTAGAAATAAACTAAACAAAACAATAAGAGTTGGAATACCTGAGCGTTTCAGCGTGTTTGCTGCAACAGGATTTAATGCAGTATTAGGGATTTATTTATTTAAAAATTTTAGGGAGTAAGATATAAATGAAAAATAATTTAAAAGAAAATATTACAATACGTTTAGAGAAAAAAGAAGAACAGCGTCAGATTGAGAATCCAAGATTATAACTGCACAATATAAATTACGCAACTAACACAGTCTCCAAACAAAGTTGACGATTAATTCTTTCTAATGTAAATTAACTATAGGATTAAGTATTACATATTAACGTGAAGACAAATTTCAATTAATATGAAAGTGAGAGTGATAAAATGAAAACGCGTAAGTTAGGAAAGACAGGACTTGACGTAAGTGAAATCGGGTTTGGTGGTGAATGGTTAGAACGACACCCGGAAGAAGAGGGAATCGAATTAATTAAATATGCATCTTCTAAAGGAATTAATATTCTTGACTGCTGGATGGCAGAGCCAAAATCAAGAGACATTATTGGAAAAGGTATCAAGGATAATAGAAGTGACTGGTTTATTCAGGGACATATTGGTTCTACCTGGAAAGATGAGCAGTATTTTAGAACAAGAGACATGAAATATGTTCGACCGGCTTTTGAAGATTTACTTAAAAGACTTCAAACAGATTATATTGATATTGGCATGATACATTACATAGATTCAGAAGAAGAATGGGAACAGATTCAGCATTCAGATTATATGGATTATGTAATGGAGTTAAAAGAAAAGAACATAATACATCACATTGGCATGAGTTCCCATAACCCAAAAGTTGCCATAAAAGCAGCACAGTCAGGATATGTTGAGATGATTTTATTTAGTATAAATCCGGCATTTGACATGTTACCTGCAAGTGAGGATATTGATACAATGTTTGCAGAAAAATTTGATAACAATCTTAAAGGAATCGATCCTGAACGTGCAAAGTTATACAAAATATGTGAACAGAATAATGTTGGAATCACAGTTATGAAAGGTTACGCAGGCGGTAGACTATTTGACGAAAAACGTTCTCCTTTTGGAGTAAGTTTAACACCTGTTCAGTGTATTCATTATGCATTAACCAGACCTGCAACAGCATCTATTATGTGCGGCTATGACACAAAAGAACAGGTAGATGATGCTTTGGCATATGAAACAGCTACAGAGCAGGAAAAAGATTATGCATCAGTAATCGCCAATGCTCCGTTCCATTCATACAAAGGAGAATGTACATACTGTGGACATTGCAAGCCTTGTGTGGCGAATTTAGATATTGCAATGATTAACAAATTCTATGATTTGGCGACAATGCAACCTGAGGTGCCTGCAACAGTACAATCACATTATGAACTTCTTGAACATAAAGCATCTGAATGTATTGCTTGTCATGCTTGTGAAGTACGTTGTCCATTTGGAGTAAAAATCGCAGAAAGAATGGAGAAAACAGCAAAACTATTTGGTTGCTAGAATCACATTTGCTTGTAAGGGGGCGTTTAACATTGATTAGAAGCAAAAATTACATTTTAGATTTTACACATGTATATATTGATGAGGACATACAACAAGAAAGTGGTATAAGCCTAATTGATTGTTCGGACATTGAAGGCTGTGACCTTTATTGCTCCAAGGCTGCTGAAATAGAAATAAAGAAAAGAACAGAGCAGTATGGAATTCATGGGATACATTTTATTGATTCAGGTAATTTTCATTACATAACAAAAATAAATACAGACAGAATAATGAAGCCCTTTTCATTAGTTCTGTATGATCATCATACCGATATGCAGGAACCGATGATTAACAAAATGACCAGTTGTGGAGACTGGGCAGCGCAGGTTATTAATGAAAATAAAAATCTTGTTCAATTGATTCTGGTAGGTGCAACTGAAAATGACATAGAGCAAATTCATATTAGGAATCGCGAAAAACTTATAACTTTTTCAGCAGAAGAACTTAGGAGTGGCAGAGGAAAAGATAAGCTTAGCAAAATAATAACAGATGTACCTTTTTACATTTCAATTGATAAAGATATTCTGGATAAAAATTATATTGAAACAAATTGGAGTCAGGGCCACATGCCACTTGATATGCTTGAGCATCTTTTACAGTTTTTTATTAAAGACAAAAAGATTATTGGAATCGATATATGTGGAGAATGCCAGAGTGGGTTGCCTTTTCCTGAATACATAGAGGCAGAGGAGAAAAATTCAAAAACTAATATCGAGCTATACGAATACATTAGAAAATATAAAAAATAAAACTTATTTGATATGTCACAATTAAAGTGGTAAAACAGTTGAAAATAATAATTAAAATTTAGGCTGGAGAAAAACTGTATTATATATTTTGATAAAATGAGCAGAAAAGTTTGTATTATATATTTTGATAAAATGAGCAGAAAAGCTTGCAACATAGATTGTGACTTAAAAGTTAAAAATGATGACATTCATTTTGAGTTAGGAGGCATAATAAATGAACATACTCATAAGAGAATATAATCAGAATGATTTAGAAGCAATGATTGAAATTTGGAATCAGGTTGTAGAAGATGGAATTGCATTTCCACAGGAAGAATTATTAAATAACCATACAGGAAAAGAATTTTTTGACTTGCAGACTTACAGTGCAGTGGCGGAGGATAAGGATACAGGAAAAGTGTATGGCTTGTATATTTTGCATCCTAATAATGTGGGACGTTGTGGACATATCTGTAATGCCAGCTATGCTGTTAGTAAAGAATCAAGAGGGCTACATATAGGGGAAAAGCTGGTGCTTGATTGTTTGAAGCAGGGTAAGAACAAGGGCTATGGAGTGTTACAGTTTAACGCTGTTGTTGCAACTAATACCCATGCAAGACATTTATATGAAAGACTTGGTTTTACTCAGTTAGGTGTAATACCAAAAGGTTTTAGAATGAAGGATGGACATTACGAGGATATTTGCCCATATTATCACGAACTTGTTTAGATAATTTAATGAAAAATTACAGTTAGTTGCTAACTGCAAAGAATGTACATGGACTGAGAAAATATTGCAATATAGCAATATTGGTTATGTTAGAAATTAGGAGAAAAATATAGGTATGGTATATGTTAAAGATTTACTTCAGTTGGAATCTTTATGGTAAGAACAATGTTTCTGTCTGCAGCATTATGTGAAATAGCAGACTATTTTCAGGTAGAATTTAAAATAAAAAGATTATCATTTACCCATCTGGTTTCCTGCTGTAAATTAGGAATTTCAGCTTTCGTAAGCGAAATATCATCAGCAGTTATAACAGTAGTGTTTAACATGTTGCTTTTAAACATTGCAGGGAATATTGGTGTGGCTGCGTACGGAGTAATTGCCAATTTGGCTATAGTTGCTGTTTCTATTTTTAATGGTTTGGCCCAGGGCAGTCAGCCGTTAATTAGTCAGTGTTACGGTAGAAAAGAAACTAAAAATATTAAACAACTTTTAAAATGGAGTGTGGATATCCTTTCTGTCATCAGAAGTGATTACATTTACAGCTGTTATGATTGTGGCAAAGACTAACTTGAAATTCCGTAAATAAAGGTCAGTTTGTGAAAAAAGCAATAAGTGCATGTGTTATAATACTTTAGAATTGCTGGTAGTATGTCAATAAATATTTGCATAAAGATAAGAGGAAGCAATATGGAATTTCAATATCTTCTAGAACAGAAAACAATGGATTATATTCAAGATAAAAACTTAGAATTAGTGGAAAAAAGTATGTGGAATAGTGGTGCTATTGTATATACTGTAAAGAAATCCGGCGATAACTTTGCCGGATTCTATTCACTGATAGCTATTTATTTGGAAGAAAAAGATTTTAAATTACAGGCAGAAATTTATAATTTATATAATGATAGCAGATTTAATGAAGATTTAATTCAGTGTGAAACAATTGAAGAAGAAATAGTTGATAATGGGAAATTAATCTATATAATTACAGAGAATGTTAATTCAATTATTGACATGATTTTAGATGGAAAAATAATTCTTTCTAACAAGACAGAAGAACAGAAAAAGATATGTTTATTTAATTTGCTTGCTGACATTTGCGATACCATAGTGTATGTGAAAAATAAATACAGCAATTTAAATATATACATCAATAATGAAGAATTATGTATTAACGAAAACGGTAAAGGAAAGCTCTTGTTATTTGATTTGGTAAAAAATCAAATGGCGACTAATAATGAAGCTTATGAACTTGCATATATTGGTAAAAATATTGCAAAAGGTTTAAATATTGATGTTAATATTCCGTTATTGGAAGAAAATATAGAAATGTTTAGACAGTTTTGTCTAAGGGAAATTAAATCTTGTGAAAAAGAAGAAGAAAAAAATAAAAACAAATATGAGAATAATTTAAAGAAAGCCAAAAAGGGTGATAAAAAGGCGCAATATATTGTTGGCTATATGTACGAACATGGAAAAGCTGTACCAAGAAGTATAAGTAAAGCAAAATACTGGTATGAAAAATCAGCCACAAAAAAATACACAAAAGCACTTAATAATATGGCGTATTTTTATCAAAAGGGAATACAGGTAGATAAGAGTATTGAAAAGGCAGAAGAACTTTTGAAAATCTCAGCAAAACAAAAAGATAGTGTGGCATGCTTAAATCTTGCAATAATGTACCAAACAGGAAAAAAGGGCAAAGTCGATATAGAACAGGCATTGTATTGGTATAAAAAAGCCATGAAATACGGGGATAAAGTAGCAGAAAGAATGTACAAACGTTTAATCATGCAAAAAGTAAATGAAAAAGGGTGACAAAATGGAACATATAAATACTACTGAGATGTACTATAAAGTTATAAATTGTGAAGAAGTAGATGAGTTAAAAGAAATATTAAATGCATACAGTCCATACTATTCAAAATGGAGAGATTATATAAATAATATAATGTTATCAAGGGGATTGTCTTATGAAAAGTTAGGAAAAAAATGTGGCTTTAGTAAAAATACAATAAAATCCTGGATAAAAAATAATAAAGTGCCAAAATCAAGGGAAAGCTTCATAAAACTTGGCATGGGGTTAAGGTTTAATTTACAGGAAATTAATTATATGTTACAGCGATATGGAAAATATCCTAGACTATATTCAAAATCATTAGAAGATGCTATATGTATTTATGTAATTTCACACTATCCAAAAGAAGAGAGCATTAATCCCTATGAATATTGCACTACACTTAAGGGAAAATTTTTAGATATTTTAAAAACAAAAAACAGAAGAAAGTATTTGGCTAATTCTCAAAATGAAACCTTTGAAGTAGAAGAAAAATTAGTAAGTCTGAAAAATGAGAATGAACTGGTCTCATTTATAAGGGAAAATGAAGTTGAATATATTAACAGTTATTACAAGTTGGTGGACTACATTGAAGCATATATAAAGGCTGAAAATTTTGGCGGTTCCTATCATAGCTTTGTAAAAGCCGAAAATCTGGATAAGGGATTTGAAAAAATGATTTCTAATTTGAAAAATTGGGGGGAAGTACCTAACAGACAAAGGTTAATTGCATTAGGAATAAAACTTAATATGTCTTATGTTGAAATCAATCAGTTACTTGATTATGCAAATATGGAAAAACTATGCCCAAAGGACAAAATAGAGTGTATAATACTTTATGTACTATCTAACATAGATATTTCTAATCCTGAATATCAGACAAATCATATGTCGTTAGTTACCAGTTACAGCAATAACCCACAAATTAAGGAACAGTGTTCACATCTTTTAAAAGAATTAACAGGGTTAAAAAATTCAGATGAAATTGAAAAAGATATGCAGTATTACATAAGTGATACTTTAAGAAACCTTGAAATGGATAAGGAAGATTATGGAATTTTAAAATTGTTTATTGGTAAAGACAATTAAAATTTATATGGAAATTAATAAGGTATTTTGTGATTAGAATATTTATAAATAAAAAATATGAGATAGTACAGCAATTACGATAAAAAATAAAAATGGGAGACAATAATGGATTCTATTTTAGGCAGAACAATATTAGGATACAATGTAATAGAAAAAATAGGTTCAGGTGGATTTGGCGATGTATATAAAGTTGAGAGAAGCAACATTGTAGGAAAGACTACAAGAGCTTTAAAAGTAATTACATTACCAAAGGATGATGAATACCTTGAAATATTAAACTCCATGGGTGGAGACAAAAACAAGACAAATGCATATTTTGAAAAAGAACTTAATCGTGTAGTTAATGAGATAAGAGTTTTTTCACTTATATCGGAGAAGGACAATCATAATATCGTTTCCTATTATGAAAACGACGTAGAACAAATAGGTGAGTATAGGTATAACATATATATTTTAATGGAACTTCTTACACCGCTTAATAAATGGCTACAGCAAAATAATATTACTGTAGAGGATGGACTTAATATTGGGATTGGTATAGCAAACGGACTTGCTATTTGTCATAAGAACAATATTGTTCACAGGGATATTAAACTAAGTAACATATTTGTTTCTAAGGATGGAGCGTTTAAACTAGGTGATTTTGGGGTATCAAAAAACATTACTAACGCAACAATGGCACATACCATAAAAGGAACACCTAATTATATTGCTCCTGAAATTTATATTGGCAAAAGTAAATATGACAATACTGTAGATATATATTCGTTAGGAATTTTAATGTATTATCTATTTAACAAAAAGCGTTTTCCATATTATCCTGAGTACCCAAAGGAATATACAAGGGAAGATGAAGATAAGGCGTTTTACAAAAGAATGCAGTATGATAAACTCCCAAATCCATTGGAGGCTCCGGATAGCATTGCAAAGATAATAAAAAAAGCTGTTTCAAAATCTGACGAAAGATATCAAAGTGCAGTTGCCATTGAAAAGGACTTAATTGTGGCAAAATCAAAATTAAGCGAAAAACAGTTGAGTAGACAAATTGGTTTTGAGCCGGTTTTTGCTGATAATAACAAAATCGAAAACGAAAAGGAACATCTGTTAGTTCAGAACTTAATGGGAAAAGACTATAACAGCATCAGTTTTCAGGAGCAGGGCGTAACCATGGATGAAAGCGTTATAATATCCAAAAAGAATAACAAAAGAAAATGGTTAATTATAGCTGGTGTCGTAGGTGTGGCAATATTGTTGTTTTTAATTGTGTATCTTAGCAGTTGTACAAATTTTAAAAATACTTCTGAGAAAAATATAGCCATAACAACTACTGAGAAATCAATAGTAATAAAAGAGAGTACAGTTATGGAATCTTCTGCAAAAGATACAGAATCAAATACTGAGACAACAAAAGTTAGCCAGATAACAGAAGTACAGAAAACTACTAAGAAAAAGCGAAAGAAGAAAAGGCAGGTAGCTTCAGAGAAGACAACACAAGAAGTAACAGCCATGCCTTCAACAAAATCAAATAACACATACACAAATAAGTCAGCACAACCGTCATCAAAGAAAGTTAATACAACAAATAAACCAGCCGGTCAGAAAAAAGACAGTGCAATTGACTTTGAAAATGTGGTAGAGTAAAGATATTATTTATAATATAAATTACTCTGAATTAGGAGGGTTACAATGAAGAAAAGTTTAACAATAGTAATTATGATAGCATTAGCCATGGCTTTAATATGGGCAGTTGTTTTTGCAATTGTTTTAAAAAGTTTAATTGTAGGATTAGCCTTCGGTTTGGCATTTGGTTGCTCAATGGCAATTGTAGCTTATGCTATAGTTAGCTCAAGTAGGAAAAATGGTAAGTAATAAGTAAGGTATGTTTTTGCAGACAAGAACATATACATAATAAAAAACGATAACTCGTAAGCGATAGATGCGTCGGGTTATCGTTTTTTTTTTATGCACACTCGCGCAAAAGGAAAAATATCTCTAAAGCAACATGCGCTCGGTGCGTAGAATGTAATTATTTTAGAATGTTTATTAATAATATGAATAGAATAATCAATAGACAGTTTACACTTAACGTGAATTTTACTTTAAATGACACAAATATTTACAGGGAAAAAATACAATTAAAACAATGTATTAATAATACAAAATATTTGTGAAATGAAATATTAAGGAGGAGAAGTGATGAGGGTAGGAATACTTACAAGTGGTGGTGATTGCCAGGGATTAAATGGTGCAATGTATGGCTTGGTAAAAGCTCTTAATTTCAATTGCAAGGAGAAATTAGAGATATACGGAATTTTAGAAGGCTATACAGGCTTGATTAATGGTGATTACAAAAAAATGAAACCTGAGGAATTTGAAGGAATTCTTAATATGGGTGGGTCTATACTTGGCAACTCAAGACAGCCATTTAAAAGAATAAATGATGCAGATGAAAATGGCGTTACAAAGGTACAGTCTATGATTAAAAATTATAAAAATATGGATTTAGATTGCCTTGTTGTGTTAGGTGGAAATGGTTCCCACAAAACAGCAAATCTTTTAAGTGAGCAGGGGTTAAACGTGGTGACTTTACCAAAAACAATTGATAATGACATTAACGGGACAGAAATGACTTTTGGTTTTCAGTCAGCAATTGATATAGCAACCAGAACGCTTGAAGAACTGCATACAACAGCCAAGTCACACAGGAGAATTATCATTGACGAAATAATGGGAAACAAAGCAGGCTTTTTAACTCTTTATTCAGGAATTGCCGGTGAGGCAGACATTATTTTGATACCTGAAATTCCTTATTCAATTGATAAAATAGTTGATTTTATCAATAAGAAATTAGACGAGGGAAGACGCCACATTATTATTGCGGCAGCAGAGGGAATTATATCTAAAGATGAAAGTAAATTAACTAAGAAAGAGTTAAAACAGAAACGTGCTGCGGAAAATTATACATCAGCAGCAGTGTATTTAGAGAAAAAATTAAGCGAAAAGATAAACAGGGAAATTAGGGCAGTAGTTCCCGGTCATATTCAAAGAGGTGGCAGTCCATGTGCCTACGACAAAGTTCTAACCTCAAGACTTGGGGCAAAGGGCGCAGAACTAATTTTAAATAAAGAATATGGAAAAATGGTGGCTGTTGTAAATAACGAAATTTCCAGTGTGCCATTAAGTGTAGCTGTGGAAAAGCCGAAGAGAGTTAATCCAAATGATGAAATTGTAAAACAAGTGAGAATGATGGGAATATGCTTAGGAGATTAATTGAAAGAATTTTCAAAATAAAAATTATTATAAAAAATGAAAGAAGAAGTAATATGAAAGAAAATAAGAATACAGTGCTTCCATGTTATGACAATAGAGAGTTATCATGGTTAAAATTCAACGAAAGAGTTTTAGAGGAAGCAGAAGATGAAAGAGTACCTTTATGTGAAAGATTAACTTTTGTTAATATATTTTCAACTAACCTGGATGAGTTTTTCAGAGTAAGAGTTGGCTCAATTTATGATCAGATGCTAATTTCTGACAAGAAAAGAGAGAACAAAACTTACATGACCTCCAGTGAACAATTAGAAAGTATTTATAAAAATACAAAAGAACTTTTAAAGAAAAAGGACAGAGTTTACGATAAACTTATAGATAAACTTAAGCCATATAATATTCAGGTTGTAGGGTTTGATAAATTAAGAAAAGAAGAAACACAGTATATGGAATATTATTTTAGAACTAATGTAATGCCATTACTTTCTCCACAAATAATTGGAAAGAAACATCCTTTTCCTTTTTTAAATAATCAGGAGATTTATGCAGTAGCCTTAGTTTCAAACAAAAACAGAGAAAAAATATGTATTGTACCATGTGGTGGTTCAATGTTTAGCAGATTAATACAGGTGTTCCCAAACAAAAACAAATACATGTTAATAGAAGAAGTTATTCTGCACTTTATGCCACAGATTTTCGAAAACTATAATGTGGAAAGTAAGTCTTTAATAAGAATAACAAGAAACGCAGATATTGATATTGATATTGATATTGATGAAATTTTTGCAGACGAAGACATTAGTTATAGAGAGTCAATGGAAGAATTAATTAGGATGAGAAAGAAACTTTGTCCTATAAGAATGGAATATTCAAGAGTTTTAGATGAAAAGGTTATTAAAAGTCTGTGTAAGGAATTAGGCTTAAACAAAAAACAGACATTTTATTCCAAGGCACCACTTGATTTATCTTTTGTATTTAAAATACAGGATATTCTCAGAAAGAATCGTGAACTGTTTTTCAAAAGAAGAGTGCCACAGATTTCTAAAAACATAGATGAAAATAAGTCAATGATGGAACAAATTGAAAACAAGGATATTCTTTTAAGCTATCCCTTTGAGAGTATGACATCTTTTATTAAGTTGCTAAAAGAGGCTGCCCATAACGAAAATGTAGCTTCCATCAAAATGACATTATACAGAGTGGCTAAAAACTCACAGGTAGTAGAAGCACTGATTGATGCCGCAGAACATGGAAAAGAAGTTGTTGTAATGGTTGAGTTGCGTGCAAGATTTGATGAGCAAAACAACATAGAGTGGTCAAGAAGAATGGAGGATGCAGGTTGTCGAATTATCTATGGAATTGACCACATAAAAGTACATTCAAAAATATGCCTGATTACTTACACAAAAGACAACAAGGTAAAACATATTAGTCAGATTGGAACAGGCAATTACAACGAAAAAACTTCAAAACTTTATACAGATTTATCATTAATGACAGCCAATGAAGAAATAGCAAAAGAAGTTGGCAAAGTGTTTAACAAAATCTGTATGGAAGAGGTTATGGAAAAAACAAAACATCTTCTTGTATCTCCTAAATGCATGCAAAATAAAATTGCAGATTTAATTGATGGAGAAATTAAAAAAGTTGAAGAGGGCAAAGAAGGATACATTGGTATGAAATTTAATTCCTTAACAGACAAAGTCCTTATTGAAAAGTTAATTGAAGCATCACAGAAAGGTGTAAAAATCGACTTGGTTATTAGAGGCATCTGTTGCTTAATTGCAGGAGTTAAGGGATATACAGAAAACATAACTGTAAAAAGTATTGTTGGCAGATACTTAGAACATTCAAGAATATATATTTTTGGAACTGAAGATGACAGAAAAATATACATTTCATCAGCAGACTTAATGACAAGAAACACTGTGAGACGTGTTGAAGTGGCAGCTCCAATTTATGATGAAAACATAAAAAAGAGAGTTAGCAAAATGTTTGGCATAATGCTTCAGGACAATATTAAGGGCAGATACATGAAATCTGATGGCAAATACTACAGACCTGAAATTACAGAGGGTGAAACATTAATAGATTCTCAGGAGTATTTCTTTGAAGAAGCTTATGGTGAAATAGAAT
>ERZ857750.2040-NODE-2040-length-20501-cov-4.246258_pt1 | contig 20501 bp, 14 predicted proteins | sample MGYA00519915_ERZ857750 | MGnify/ENA primary metagenome ERZ857750 (study PRJEB31778, sample SAMEA3449358) | human gut metagenome | biome: human gut; feature: human-associated habitat; material: faeces | place: United Kingdom | collected 2010/2012 ... | reverse complement strand
CGGTCGGAACAGCGCGGGGTCGAACGGCGCGGGATCGCCTACGCGCATGCCCAAGGGCGTGGCGTTCACCACCACGTCGGCCGCCGAGATGGCCTGCGTGGACGTGGCGTAGCTGCCGAACTTGAAGCCCACCTGCTTGTACACCTCGGAAAAGCTCAGGTGCCCTTCCTTGAAGGCGGGCATGTCCACCACCCGTCCGACCATCGCCCCCAGCTCGTCGGCGTAGGTGCGCATGACGTTGCGGGCCTTGGCCTTGTCACGGCCGATGAGGATCACCTCATCCGGCCCCGCCTGGGCCACGGCGTGCAGGATGGAGAGGGAGGTCGGCCCCGTGCCGCAGACGACGACGGACGTGCCGCGAAAATCGACGCCGGCCCGTTCCAAATAGGCCACGCAGCCCTGGCCGTCGGTGTTGTAGGCGATAAGGGCCCCGTCCTTGTTCACGAGCACGTTGGCCCCGTGGGCGAGCGTGGCCGAGGCGGCCCGCACATCGGCGGCAGCGAAAGCCTCGGGCTTATAGGGCGTGGTGATGTTGATGGAAAGGAAGTCGCGAGCCGCAAGGAACGCCTCGGTCTCGGGCGCCGTCGGCACATCCATGAGACCGTAATGCCAGGGCAGCCCCGCCTTCTCGTAGACGGCGTTGTACATGACCGGCGATTTCGAATGGCTCACCGGGTGCCCCAGCACATACAGCTTCTCGCTCACAGCGATTCCCTTCCCGTTTCGCGCGAGGCCCCTTCGACCCCGCGCTGCGCGCCCTGCCCGAAGCGGCGCGGGGCGCTTCCTTGTCCGCGGCGCGCCGCGGAACGGCTCGCCTCGCATTCCGCGATATTGATTGCCGGCTCCGGCTTGCGATCTCCCAAAATAGCCCGCTCGACGTTGCGCAGCAGCAGCGTGTGGGGCAGATCCTGCTCGACCAACGGCTGCAGCATATAGGCCTTCATGCCCGTCAGATGGGCTCCCAGCACATCGGTCGCCAGCTGATCGCCAACAACGACCGTGTCGGCGGCGGCTCCCCCGATCTTCCGCCGGGCCGCGAGAAACGCCGGCGGCAGCGGCTTTAAGGCCTTGGCCACGATGGGCATCTCCAACTCGCCGGCGAACCGGTACACGTCGGCGTGCCAGTTGTTCGAGAGCAAACAGAAGCTCACCCCGGCCTCCCGCGCCCGACCGAGCCACATCCCCACATCGCGCGGCACGCATCCCGTATCCCGGGCGCGCACGGTATTGTCGATGTCGAGCAGCGCATGAGTCAGGCCGCACCCGAGCAAATCGCGCTCGATATCGATGGCGCTGATGCGCGAGAAATAGCGATCGGGGGTGAGAAGCGCCATGGGTCGCACCTGAAGACCAAAAGGGCGCCCTTAGGCGGCCGCGCCTTCACCGGCGGCAGCATCGCCCGACCCGTCGGCGCCACCAGCGTTGGAATTATCGGCGATGGCCTGCTGATGCTCCTCGTAGGTCTTGCTGAACGCCGCCTGCATGTTGCCGTCGGCATCGGGATAGAAGTAGAAGAACATGTCCTCGGTTTGGGTCGGCTCGCACACGGCGGTGAGGCTCTCGAGGCCCGGCGAGCAGATGGGCGTCGGCGGCAGGCCCGCATTCGCGTAGGTGCTGTAGGGCGTCTCGGCGTGCACCTCCTCGGCCGTGGGCTCGCGGCCCACCTCGTAGGCCGTGGTGGCGTCGGATTCCAGGTAGGGCCGATCGGAGGCGAGGCGGTTGTAGAACACCCCGGCCACATGATCGCGCACCTCCTGGTCGCCGGTGGACTCCTTGGCGACGATGGAGGCCAGGTTCACCGCCTGGTACAGCGTGAGCCCCTGGCTCGCCGGGTAGCTGTTGGCGAAGTCGCCGAAGATGCTGGCGGTCTCCGTGCCGAACTGGTCGAGCATCATGCGCACGACGGCCTCGGCATCCATGTCCTCGGTCACGGCGTAGGTCTTGGGGAACAGGAAGCCCTCCAGCGAGTTCTCGCCGGCGCTTTCCAGAAACGCGTAGTCGGCCGCATAGGCGCTCGCGTTCTCGGAAGCGGCGAGGAAGGCCTCAGCGGTGATGCGGCCGCCCGTGGCGCTCGCCACCAGCTCGGACAGCTCCGCACGGGTGATGTCCTCGGGCACGGCGAGCGTGTCGCCCACCTGAGCGGGGCCGACCATGATGGCGCGCACCAGCTCCTCGGGGGTGCTGCCGCCCTGGAAGGTGTAGGTGCCGGGAATGAGCGCCGAGGCGGCTTCCAGGCGCGTGACCTCGTCGGTGAACTCCCGCGAGCTGCCGATGAGGCGCGCGGCCACGAGCGCGTCGCCGATGGAGGAGGCGGTCTCCCCCTCCGTGATGGTCACCTCCGCCGACTGGCCCGGCGCGAGCAGTTCCACTTGCGAGCCGGCACAACCGCGGAAGGCGAAGAAGCACACGGCGGCGATAACGACGACAGCCACGACGGCCGCGCAGATGAAGGGCGCCGGGGACTTCTTCGGCATGATGGCGCTCGTGTCGTAGGTGCGGAACTCCCGATCCCCCTTGGCGTGCGCCGCCCGGGCAGCGCGGGAGGAATGGGACGAATAGGTGACCTTCTTGCCATGGAGAGCCAAGGTGCGGCCTTTCTCTACGAAACGGCCCGGCGATTAGCCCCGCGAATACCTCAAGCGCGGGCACGCTCGTCGAGCCAAGATTGCAAAAACAGACTTGCGGCTATCATATCAACCTTGCCGCGCATCTCCTTCTCAGTCAGACCCTTTTCACGCAAACTCCGCTTGGCCTCGGCCGAGCTGAGCCGTTCATCTGCGAAAACGTGGGGAATGCCGCAGGCGTCGCTGATGCGCGCGGCCTCCTTGCGAATGCGGGCCGCCTGGGGGCCCTCCTCGCCGGCGAGCGTGCGGGGCAGCCCGCAGACGAGCAGCTCCGGCTCCCAGTCTTCCAGAAGCCGGCGGAAGGGCTTGGCGCAACCGGTCACCTCGGCGGCGGGCATCACGCACACCGGACTTGTCACGCGCTCGCCCGGGTCGCTCACCGCCACCCCCACGCGCACTTCCCCGATATCCAGCGCCATCACGCGCACGGGCTACTTCACCTCCAGCAGTTTCTGGCGCAGCTCGGCTTCCATGCGGCGCATCTCCGCCTCGGCCTCGGCACGCTTGGCGCGGCCCTCGGCCTGGATCTTCATTACCTCATCGAAGGTCTGGATGAGGTTCTCGTTGGTGGCCTTCAACGTCTCGATGTCCACGATGCCGCGCTCGGACTCGCGGGCCACCTCCACGGTGGAAGCTTTCAACTTCTCGGCGTTCTTGCGCAGAAGCTCGTTGGTCATGTCGGTGACGGCGGATTGGGCTTTGAGCGCCGCCTCGTTGTTGGCGAGCCCCAGCGCCAGCAGCATCTGGCTCTTCCACAGAGGAATAGTGTTCACGAGCGTCGTCTGGATCTTCTCGATCATGAGCATCTCGTTGTTCTGCACGAGACGGATCTGCGGCGCCATTTGCATGGCCACGGTGCGGGACAGATCCAGATCCGACAGCTTCTTCTCGAAGCGGTTGCACGCAGCGGCGAGTTTCTGCACCGCCTCGGCGTCCTCGGTGGAACCCGACGCCTGAGCCCTGGCGGACAGCTCGGCCAGCTCGCCCTCGCGCACCTCGGCCAGGCGCTGACGGCCGGCCAGAAGGTACATGGTCAGCTCCTTGAAGTAGGTGAGGTTCAGCTCGTAGAGCTTGTCGAGCGTGGCCGCGTCCTTCATGAGCTGCACCTGATGGCCCTCGAGGGTCTTGGCGATCTTGTCGACGTTGGCCTCGGCGGTGTCGTAACGGGCCTTGAGCGACGTGATCTTGTTCGCCGACTTCTTGAACAGGCCGAAGAAGCCCTTGTCGTCGTCATCAACGTCGAAGTTCTTGAGCTCGGTCACTACCCCGGCGATAAGATCGCCCGCCTCGCCCAAATCCTGGGTGCGCACCTTCGCGAGCGCCGTCTCCGAGAACGACGCCATCTTCTTCTGGGCGCCGGCGCCGAAGGTGAGTACCTGCTGGGAATTGGCGATGTCGATCTGCTGGGCGAAGGCGTCCACCTGGGCCAGCTCTTCGGCGGAAAGCGAGTCGGCGAGGCTGGGCGCGGCGGGCGTGTCCACCTCGACGATGGAGGCCTCGGCCACCTCGCCGTCGCTTACGGGATCGAGCGTGAGCGTCGGGGCGGGAATGTTCGTGAGATCGGTCAGTTCGTTGGTCATAGCATATCCTTTCACGGGCACGGTACGGATGAATCGGAAATTGCGAGGGGGCCTTGCGAGCCTCGCGCTCAAGAGCGTCCGGGGTTAGGCGCTCGAAGCCATTGCTTACGGTTTCACATCGAAGGGGCCTTCCGTGAGTCCCTCTTGGGCGAGCATGGCGTGCAGCACCGAGATGTCGGCGGACACATCGAGGGAGAGGTCTTGGTACGTGTCGTCGAAGAGCTTCTCGAAAGCGCTGTGCAACACTTCCAACGTATGCTCGATCTCGCTGCGCGAGCTGGAGATATTCTCGCCCTGAATAGGTTCCTCCTCTAACCGGTCGTAGGCATCGAGCAGCTTCACCGTGGTGGGAAGGTAGTACGCGGTCAGGCGGTCGAGCCCGGCGATGATGGCCGGCTCTTCCTCGGCGCGGGCGAGAATGCGGCCCACCACGTCCTGAATGGCCGTAATGCGCTCGCTCACCGCGGCGTCGTCGATGGCGGCGTTCAGCTCGTCCATCTGCCGCACGTAGTCGCGGCCGCAGGCGACAAAGGCGCGCTGCTCGGGCGTCAGGCGCTCGGAGATATCCTGCTCGCGGGCCGCCCGCGCCGCCGCCTCAGCTGCCCGGGCCGCCTCGGCCGCCTCGCGCTCGGCGAGCGTCTGGCGCTGGCTCTGCTGGAACTGACGATACTGGTGGTAGGCGTTCTCAGTCACCATGAGGGTGGTGTTCTCGTCGTCGATGCGCCCCTCGGGGAGGTAGCCGCCCTTGATGAGCGTGCGCGAGGCGGCAAGGGCGGCCTTGGGGCTCACCTGCATGCGCGCGGCGAGGTCGTCGAAGCCAACGGCCTCGCGCTGGCCCACCGCCCGCTGGAGAGCCTTCAGTTTCGAGGCACGCCGTAGGTTGCGGATGCCGAAGCCGAGCAACGTGGCGAAACCGGCCGTCAGAATGCCGAGGATCGCCGTCACGGCCACTTCGGGATTCCCGGCCACCGCCGGCGCCAGCGCCGAGACTAAGGCGGGAATGCCGAAAAAGACCATGCCCGCCCCGCCGGCCGCCGCCATGACGACCCCGGAGGCCGTCAGCCCCCACGACGAGCGGAAGCGCTTCTTTGCCTTGGCCAGCGGCGCCCACTGTTGGGCCTGCTGGGCCGCGGAGGTCACCGCCTGTTGAAAACCCTGGGGGACGCCACCTGTCGGCGCGCCCTGGGACGCCCCGTAGCCCGGATGCCCGTAACGCTGCTGCCCGTGGGCTTGCTGAGCCGCCCGGCGCTGCGCCTCTTCCTGGGCCTTGCGCGCCTTCTTCTCGCGCTTGCGCTTCTCCTGCAGCTCCTTATGGGCCTTCAGGTTCTTCTCGGGCGACTGCCCTAGCGCCTCGGCGGCCTCGTTCACCCCTTGGTCGACCATGCGGGCGAACTGCGAGAACGCTTTGTCAACCGACCGGCACATCTTCTGGAAATCCTTGGCCGACATGCCGGGAATGGGGCTGCCCGAAGGCCCGACCGACCAGGAACCGGCGCCCGGCGTATCCGGCGCCGGCTTCGCGCCCCGGGAACGCCCCTTCGCATTCCCGTTGGCGCTGTCCCGCTGGGCGCTCCGCTGCTGTTCTTGGAAATCTTCGGGCATCTCGTAGACGTACTCGGGGCCGGGTTGCTGCGGCCCGGGTTGCTGCGGCGCGCCTTGCGGCCCGGGCTGCCGAGACGCACCGTAGGGTCTCCCCCAGCTGTCGTACGGCCCTCGACCGCCCGTTCCCGGACTCTGCGGATTCATGGAACAACCCCTAACGCGCCCGCGCAATCGCCGAACCGGATCGCGCATCTCTTATTTCCCCGTCATCTTACCACGCTCCCGCGACCTCGCTCCCCACCCGCACGGAATGCGCACCACCTTTAAGTTTCCCAAGCACGAAGAGCGACCGACGGGGAACAACATAAGGACGCCAGCCGCCGCCTGCGGAACCCGTTATATTCCAAAACGCCCCAGTCGGTTGACGAACAAGGGGGGTTCTGCACGAGATCTCGAGTTATAAGCGTTACCAAGAAGCGATAGCTCTTATAGGCTATTGTTATTCGATATATTATTGTCAAAATGCCGCTTCCCAAACTTCCCGAGACGCTTATAACTCGCGATCTCGTGCAGAAACAACCTCTGTCGGCGACAAACAACTTGTCTCATCGCCGTATTCTTAGGGAACCTTCATCAGCGTGAGCCCTCAAACGAACCAAAAACGCAGAAAGGAACCCAGCAATGCTCAACGAACTCACGCCCAACGACACGTTCTGCGACTATTACCAGCAGTGGGTGGCCATGTATAAGGAAGGGGCCGTGCGCGATGTCACGCTCAGCAAGTACCGGCTCACCTGCGCCTGGCTGCAACGGCTCATCCCCTTGTTGACCCTCGCGGAGCTCAACCGCATCACCTACCAGAAGCTGTTGAACGACTACGCCGCGAGCCATGAGCGGCAGACGACTATGGATTTCCACCACCAACTGAAAGGCGCCGTCCTCGACGCCGTCGACGAGGGCCTCGTGGAGCGCGACCCAACGCGCAAGGCCATCATTAAGGGAAAGTCCCCGCGAGCCAAGAAGCAGAAGTACCTCAACCAGTTCGAGCTGCATCGTCTTCTGAACGACCTCGATTTGGGGCCCGAGGTCAGCTGGGACTGGCTCATTTTGCTCATTGCGAAAACGGGCCTGCGGTTTTCCGAGGCCATTGCGCTGACGCCCGACGATTTCGAGTTCAGCCGCCAGGTTGTTTCGGTCAACAAAACCTGGGACTACAAAACGGGAACGGGGTTCGTCCCCACCAAGAATCGCTCTTCCGTGCGCAAGGTGCAGCTCGATTGGCAGCTCGTCATTCAGTTCTCCGAGCTCACCAAAAGGCTTCCCCGCGATGAGCCGATTTTCGTGGAAGGAAAAGTCTACAACTCCACCGCGAACAGCGTGCTGGAACGCCACTGCAAGCGCGCCGGCGTCCCCGTCATCTCCGTGCACGGGCTGCGCCATACCCATGCATCGCTGCTCCTGTTCGCTGGCGTCTCCATCGCCAGCGTCGCCAAGCGTCTCGGACACGCCAGCATGAATACCACCCAGAAGACCTACCTGCACATCATCCAAGAGCTAGAGAACCAGGATGTCGACCTCGTGATGCGCTCAATCTCCAGCCTCATCTAGACCCCCGCACGCTCACGCTGATGAAGGGCGATGAGCGAGTCCAGCTTCTGGAATAGGGCGCCGATTTTTATTTGCTCGGCCTTACCCGGAAACGCAATCGTTGCGGATTGGACCAACTCGCTATTTAGATTGTTGACGACTCCTCCTGCCGCCAGAGCTTTGTACTGTCTTGCCATTGAGGGTGTCGAAAGCATCTGTTGGAGGAATATCGTGTCGAATCTTCCTTCTGCATCTCGGATGAGCAGCCATCCATCATGAATACAGCCATTGACCTGCAGAATATAGGGACGGCCGAAGCTCATTGAGTTTGATAGCAGAAGGTCTCCCGCGAATACCTCGCGCGATTTCGACACTCCTTCTCTACGTATTCGCTCACTTGTTCTCGTTATGTACATTGAACCCGGTTCGACGTCACCGATCTTGATCCAGTTCACACCCGAGGGATCACTTGTGATGTAGCTTTCAATTGGTCTCGGAGAGCCACCGCGCAAAACAACGAGTCGATCTCCAGCCTTACGCTGTTCCCAAGTTGTTGCGAATCTCCTGCGGCCTCTTCGTATTTGAGCTTTTTGCATCATCTCAGCAGGCATCTGCTAATGATTGGGAACAGCGTACGTTCGACGAGTTCGTTTACGCTTCCGGCTCGCGCAATGCGGACAATCTCGACCTCGAAAGCCATTCCGTTTCAAACACATCTGGCTTCGTGCCGCAGAGTGAACAATTTGAGAATGGCGGCACGATGGCAGAGGCTGACAAAACTGCTTACTGGATCGTTGAGCCGGGATCATTTGCCTACAATCCGGCGAGGATCAACGTTGGTTCCATCGGGTATCTCGCTACCAGGGAAAATGTCATTGTCAGCTCGCTTTACGAAGTGTTTCGATCTGATGAGACCTGCGACGATAGGTTTCTGTGGCACTGGCTCAAGTCGGCCCTCTTCGCCAAGCAGATTGAGGCGTTGCAGGAAGGCGGAGTGCGCCTCTACTTCTTCTTCGACAAGCTTTTGAAGAGCGAAATCACCATGCCCTCAATCAGAGAGCAGAGCATCATCGGAAGCCTTTTCGATTGGCTTGACTCGCTCATCGCCCTTCATCAGCGTGAGCGAGTCGAGGCGTGCCTATAGGTCGAAACCACCTTCTAAGACGAATCGCCTCAAAAGATTGTCGGCACGCATGCGCACTTTGAATGCGGGAATCGGAGCGCCTTCGAGAGCCGAGAAGTACTCGCGCGCACGAGCCGCATCCAGGCTGTCAATCAACTTGTCGAATCGACCGAACTCGTTGAGGCTTTCCTCATCCGCGCCTGCCACAAGCAGCTCTGACAGAATTGCCGCATCCACGCCGAGCAGGCTGCTCGCCCGCCCGATCTGGACATTCTTGGCATGACGCTGGTACTCCGTCACATAATCGCGGAACGTCTTACCCGGATCGACGTACACGTCTCCGCTCTGAACGTCGTGGATGAACAGGTTCGCGTACTTCTGCTCCTCCTGGCTCAGGCTGGCGAAGCTCTTGTGCAGCGCCGCCAGAGCCGCCTCGGTCGCCTCAGCCTCGGAGCCTTCCAAATCGAGCTGCTTGAGCCACTTGGTGAAGTTGGCATTCATGTAGTCGGTGTCGATCTTAGTGGTGTCTATCTCCATGAGATGCCCGCTGAGATCGTAGGGGATATCCGCTCCTCCCCTTTCACGGCCACCGCCTCCGGCAAGCTCTTTGTAGCGCTGCGCAAACGCCAGGTAATCTGTCTCATCGTAGGGAACGGCAATTACCTCGTACAATTCGCTACGCTCTGCACCACATTCGTCCTCGCAGGCTCCCACCGCGATCGCCTCTTCCACAACATCATCCCCCACGGGGAACTGGTACTCCGACTCGTCCCAGCGGAAGCCCTGCACCTTCGCCGCCTCGAGGAGCGCATTGAAGGACCGGAACAGCTGCGCGAATTTGTTGCGTGCCTCCGAGCTGTCCGGCAGCTTCGACAGATCGCCCGCGCCGTTGTCCTCGAACAAGCCGATCATATCTTCGAAGACCAAGTTCATGGCAAGCAGGTTCTCGCGCAGCTTGGGCACGAACAGGCCGAAGGGCTTGTCGCCGGAGTAGAGGCTGATGGCCTCCTCGATGTTCTTTCGCATAGTGTGCGGGCGCCGGTAGTAGCGAATGGTGCCGTGGGGCTTCTCCGACTCGTTGAACAAGCGGTTCGTTCGGCTGAACGCCTGGATGATCATCTCGTAGCGCAGCATCTTGTCCAGATACAGCGTGTTGATCCACTTCGAGTCGAAGCCCGTCAGCATCTGATCAACCACGATCAGGATGTTCACGCACTTCTCGGGCGTCTTCTCGATTCCCAGGTAGGGCCGCTTGTGCGCCAACCGGTTGGAGACATCGGTCTTGAACGCCGACCACGTCGGCAGCGCGAACTCCATGCCGAAACGCTCGTTGTAGTCGGCAATGACCTCCTCAAGTGCCTCCTCCTTGATAAGCGACCGGTCGATCTTCTCCTGCTCGTTGTCGATCGAAGGATCCACGAGCACCGTCGTCATCAATTCGGGCGCCGTCTCCTTGAACAGATGGTAGTAATCGAGCGCCTCGGGGATGGAATGGGTGGCGAAAATCGCGTGGAACTTGCCGAAGCGGCTCAAGGTGGGCCAGTGCTTCACGATGTCGGCCACCACCTGTCGCTGATGCTTGGTCACGTCGCGCTGATCGGCCGTGCCGTACTGGCTCTCCGGCACCAGGCTCTCAATGCCGTGGCAGCGGTTGCCCATCTCGTCGAGGAAGGGGGCCATGGGCATCTCGTCCATGATCTGATAGTACACGCGCTCGCGCCGCGGGTCGCCCATCACCTCTTCCATGGATTTCGCCTTGGCCTCATCCAGAGCCACGGCCTGGCGCAGATCGAACTCGGGGTAGGTGGCCACTGGGCACGTGTCGAAGCCGAGCACATTGCCGTCGCGGATGCCGTCGGCGATGCTATAGCGGTGCAACTCGTCGCCGAACACGTCGGTGGTGGTGCTCAGCTTCTTGCGGTTCTCCTCGTGAATGGGCGTGCCGGTGAAACCGAACATCAGCGCCCCAGGAAACACCCGCTTGATGGTCTCCATGTTCTTGCCGAACGTCGAGCGATGGCACTCGTCCACAATGAACACGATGCGCTTCTTGCGAATCGCCTCCAGGTCGCGGGCGCTCATGGCATCCTCGTCGATGTTGCCCATCTTCTGAATGGACGTGACGATGAGCGTATCGGAGGGATCGCTGCTCTTCAGCTTCGCCTTCAGCGCATCGGTGCTCTCCGTTTTCTGTACGGTCTCGGATTCGTTGGCGAAGGAGCGGTACTGCTCCAGCGACTGAGTACCCAGTTCGATGCGATCGACCAGGAACACCACCTTGTCGGCATCCTTGGAGTTGGCGATGAGCTGGGCGCACTTGAAGCTGGTCATGGTTTTGCCGCTGCCCGTGGTGTGCCAGACGAAGCCGCCTTTCAGGCCCTTGGTTCCCCACAGTTTGTCGCGGTCGATCACCGTCACGCGGTCGGAGATACGGCTGGCCGCATAGTACTGGTAGCTGCGCATCACCTTCAGCACGCCGTCGGAGCTGTCGGCCACCGTGTAGTAGCCGATGAGCTGATGGGCCATGGGTATGCTCAGCAGGTGCTTCACCACATCGCTCCACTGGTTGATGGGGTTGTTGTTGAAGTCGGCCCAATGGAATTGGAACTTCTCGTTGAAAGCGCCATCGGGACCCGGGTTGGCGAAGTACTTCGTCTCCTCGGGGTTCATGGCGACGAAGATCTGCACCAACGAGAACAGCCCTTCGAACACGCCCTCGGCGGCGTACTTGCGAATCTGACCGATGGCCTCAGATACCGGCACACCGCTCTTCTTCAGCTCGATATGGAACAGGGGCATGCCGTTGATGAGCAGCATGAGATCGCCCCGCCGGTCGTGGCCCAGCTTCGACTTCGAGGGGAACACCGGCTGTTGCGCGATCTGGTACCGGCTTTGCCCGCCAGCGATCTCGTCGCGATGGAATATCTTAAGGGCCACTTCCTTGCCGACATGCAGGTCGTCGTTGGCGTTGTCCCGCTTGATGATAATCTCTTTACCGTTGATCAGCTCGTTAATGGCCACCGGCGTGCGCTTCTCCCGGATCTTTTCGACGATCTGCTGCATCTCGGTAGGCGTCAGGGGCGCGCCGTTCAGGCAATCGCGATGCTTGTTGTTCTCGAAGAGGATGGCCGCCCAGTTGTCCAGCAGCTGCTGCTCGGTCGGATATTTCAACACTCCGCCCGCATCGTCCCAGCCGTAGGCCTTCAGCTTCTCGATAACCGCTTCCTCGAATGCCGCCTCTGTATCGAAAACCATGAGCTAATCCTCGTCATCCTCGGGCAGGTTCCCCGTCTCGTACTCTTCGAGTCCCTCGTAGCGATAGCTCGCGTCAATGCCCTTCATGAACACCTCGCGATCAGCGGCTTTGTCAGTCAATGCCGCATTGAGAAGAGCCTTGATCTCCCTATCTCGCACGGGACTGCGTTCCATGGCAAGCAGATAGTCCTCTTTGTCGACCTGGCTCCAGTCGATTACGACACCCAGCTCTTGGCGAAGCATGGCATCGAGCCAAATTCGCATACTTCGACCATTGCCTTCCCAAAAAGGATGCGCCACATTCATTTCAACGTACTTTTCGATGATCTCATCGAAGGTGCTTTGCGGCATGGCGCTAATGCTTTCAAGCGCAGCATCCAAATAGAGAGAAGGAGCGAACCGAAAGCTCCCCTTGGCGATATTGCCGGTTCTCACATCTCCTGCAAAGTCGTAAACATCGCAAAAGAGATGGGCGTGAATCGCTTGCAAGCCTGCAAAAGTTCCTATCTCGAAGGTGTCGAGCAGCCCTTCATCGAACAACTCCAATGCCCGCTGCTTCGACAGTCGTTCCTCTTGGCGAGAAAGCTCTACAGCGTTATGGATGCCCAGCTTGTTTTTTAGAGTCATGGCAGCTCCTAGACAAACATCTTTTCAAGTAACGCTTGCTTAAGGTTTTTAAGAATATCCAACTCACGCTGATGAAGGGCGATGAGCGAGTCGAGCTTGGAGAAGAGCGTTCCGATGCGGGATTGCTCGCGCGCGTCCGGCAGCAGAATTCGAGTATCGTTGATCGCGCTCTTCGACAAACTGGGTAATCCGGTCGATTCATCTTTCGCTTTCCAATTGATTCGTAGAAAGCAGCTTAGTGCGAATTCGATATCTATTCCAATTTTCGGAATTGCATAAAACAGCGTGTCAACCGTCCAAAATGGCGCATAAAGCTTGTAGGGCTGATCGATCGTTCCTTTTCGCCCGATCCCGATGGCATCTTCGTTTTTTGAAAGAGCTTCGTTGACGTACGTCATCAAACCGCCTGTCCCGTAAACCGGAATCAAGCCTGGTTTCAAATGCTTGTAGTCTCTTCCACTGCGAACATCAACCACTTCCCCCAACCTACGCTGTTCCCAAGGATCAGTAAAACCCTCGAAGCGAATCTCGGGCACATCCTCGCCTTCTTTGGGGAACATCTTCTCAAGCAGTGATTGTTTTACCGTTTTCAGCTTCTCATGCTTACGCTGATGAAGGGCGATGAGCGAGTCGAGCTTGGCGAAGAGGCCTGCGATTTGCCGCTGCTCGTCGAGCGAGGGCAGCAGAAGACGCACGGTTTGATATTCCTCGAACGAAATATTGAGAAGCCCGTCCATTCTCGCGCCAGATGAGACGAGCGTCCTCAGTTGGTCTTCCACTTGACCGCCGTTTAATTCTAGCGACGTGAATGCGGGGCAGTCGCTGCGCAGCGAGAAGCAGTGATACACGAACGGGATGCGCGCCTCATCAGCCAAAAGGTTGAAACAGGATCCAAATGGTCGCAGCTTGGACGCGCCATGATTGTAGGCCAACTCGCCCCTTCGTAGAACAATGTACTTCTGCAGACTTTCTCCCGCATTGTCGGTCGAATACCTTTCACTCTGCTCGATGAACCCCGATTCGGCGGTGATCATCATGACCGGGGCCTCGGAGAGCGGATTGCGGCGAGTCACTTCGTCGCATATTTCCCCCAACCTACGCTGTTCCCAAGGGTCGCTGAATCCTTCGAAGCGGAGGGCGGGGACGAGGGCGTTTTCGGACTTACGCTGCTCTTCCATGTTACTCACCGCCCAAAAGCTTACGCAGTTCCGCGATGCCGAGCATGTCGAACTCGTCACCCACAAGCTGGCCGAGCATTGCATCCAGCTCTCTTTCGGCTTCGCTGATCTGCTCTGCCACATCGGCATAGGTGTCTTTGTATTTCTCTTCCAGCGCGTTCACTTTCTTGATAAGACCCTCAATAGACACTTGCGGCAGCGCGTTCAGATCATCCATGAGGGGCTCCACCCATTTGGCCTCGAGCAGCTCGTACACCTGCTCGTCGGTCAGCGCCTCAATGGTCTCGTGGGTCTTCTCTTCGAGGGCCGACTCCTGAGCTTTGGCATCCTTCTTCAAGCTCTTTAGCTTCTTCTGGAGGGCCGCGAGCTCATTCCGCTTCGCCGCGATTTCCTCCTCGGTCAAATCGCACGAATCGTCGGCATCGCCCTCTTCGGCGTCCTCGCAGGGCAGCTCCTCTTGCAAGCTCTCGCACTCGCCATTCAAGTGGCTCATCTCATCCTGCAAATCACGCAACTGCTCGGCTTCCACACTCAAGAGCGCGTCTTGTACAAGAGAGAACGGCAGGATATGGCCCTTCCATCCGTCCTGCACCTCAACGTCTTTGCCGCTCTTCTTCTTGATGACGTATTCCGGATCGACCTTCCTCGCAGCGTCGAAACCTTCCGTTTGCAGCATTTCCAAATCGGCGGCAATAACGCCCCAAGCATCATCAAGCGCCTGATAAGCGTCATATTTATCAACCAGAGTAAACGGTTCCACGAGCTTGAACACCTCATCGGCCACCGCAGCCTCCGCGCTCGGTGCGTCCACCCGCTGCCAGTTGCCGATGAGCGTCGCCACGAGCTGACGGCGCAACCCAGAGAACTCTGCGTGGTAGCGGGCAACGTAGCCTTCGACCGCCTCATTCCCCTGAATTGCATCGGCTACGTCCTCGCACGCCATCCGAGCGCAATGGCCATTGTTGGCCGTAAACAGCGCCTCACGAAGGCCGGGAAGCGCCTCCCAATACTTGCTTAGGGCGTCAATTTCCTGAACCGGAATGCCACCGAACATCGACGCATACAAGTCCCACGTTTCCGTAGGCTCAGAGGAATCCACGTAGCGCGGGATATTCAAGTTGTAATCGTTGGCGCGTATCTCGTCCTTTCCCACAAGGCGCGAGTAGCCCTCGATCGTCCGACGAGCCGTAACCGTATCGACAATGCGGCGGATATCCGAGGAGCGCAGCTGGTTATTCTTCCCGACTTTCTCGAAGTCCTTGGAAGCGTCGATGATGAGCACGTCGCTCTCGTCGCGCTTTTGGCGCAGCACCATGATGATGGTGGGGATGCCCGTTCCGAAGAAAATATTAGCAGGAAGACCGATGATGGCGGCAATCTTGTCGTTCTCGATGAGGTTGCGGCGAATCGTTCCCTCTTCTCCCCCTCGGAACAGGACGCCATGGGGCAAGACGATGCACATGATACCCGAGGGTTTCAGATGATACAGGTCATGCAGCAGAAACGCGTAGTCCGCCTTCGAGCGAGGGGCGATGCCATAGGCGAATCGGATGTCGTTCTCCTTGCCCTCCGGCTCCCACCGCTGCGAGTAGGGCGGATTGGAAACCACCGCGTCCACGTAGAGCGGGTCGTAGGTGCCCGATGGATCCGAATCGTCGAAGTAGGGCCAGTCTTCTTCCAAAGTATCGCCGTTGCGCACCGTAATGTTAGACGGCTTGATGCCCCGCATGACGAGGTTCATGCGCGTGAGGTTGTAGGTGGACTGATTGAGCTCCTGGGCGTAGTAGGCGATGCCGTCCGCATCCCCCATGCGACGCTTCACCGCATCGCCGATGGTGATGAGCAGCGAACCAGAGCCGCTCGTGGGGTCGTAGATACGAATCGTGTCCTGGCTCCGCAAATGATGAGCGACGATATCCGCCATGAGCACCGACACCTCGTGGGGTGTATAGAATTCGCCAGCTTTCTTGCCGGCGTTAGAGGCGAACTTCGAGATGAGATCCTCGTAGATGTAGCCCAGCACATCGTAATCTTGGTGCGTGCTCATGGGGATGGTCTGAATGAGATGGACGAGATCGCGCACGGCTTTCGTCTGCGACCCTGTATTGTCGCCGAGCTTGCTCAGTCCCGTCTGTAGCGTGATGAAGATGCCGTCGAACACGTTTTTGTAAAGGGGGCTCACAAGGCGGCTGAAGGCCGAGAGTGCCTCGTACACCTGCGACACAGCGAAATCATTGCCGGCTTGGATCCAAGTGGAGAACAGGTTCTGATAGGAGATGAAATAGCCCAGATGATTCTGAGCATAGCCTACGGTCTCCTCGTCCTCTTCCACCAGCTGCTCCATATCAGACGCCGTCATACCCTCGCCCAGGAAGAACTGCTCCTCCTTCTCGGAGAGGTACTTGTAGAAGATGAAGCCCAGAATGAAATCCTTGTACTCGCTCGCATCCACCTTGCCCCGCATGCGGTTGGCCGATTCCCAGATTTTCGCGGCGAGCTGTTGCTTGTTCATTCCGTTCCCTTTCGAATGGTGCACAGATCATTTCATTATAGCTAACGCTTTTATCACAGCGTTAGCATCAGTCGGAGCAACGCATCTGGAAGCGGCGCGGTTATACCGACATTTATACCGACATTTATACCGACATTTATACCGACACGATCAGCATTCAATGAGATTCTCTCAAGCAATGCACGGCTTGTATGTTCCGAAACGCAAAAGAGGGGCGAGGCAATGCCGCGCCCCTCATGCAGTCGCGCCCCTCCGCGCCGCTACAGGATCATGTTGCGGGCGATCTCCAGGGCCTCATCGATGCCGTCGGGGTTCTTGCCGCCGGCCTGGGCCATGGTGGGCTTGCCGCCGCCACCGCCCTGGATGGCCGGGCCCATGGCCTTGATGATGGCCCCGGCGTTGAAGCCCGCCGCTACCGCCTCATCGGTGCCGGCGGCCATGAGCACGGGCTTGCCGTCGTTCACACCGGCCACCACCATGGCGCCGGGCGCGTCCATGCGGCTGCGCACGACGTCCCACATATTGCGCATCTGGCCGCCGTCGCGAACCTCGGTGCGCGCGATGATGACGGGGTACCCCGCCGGCGCCAGCTGAACCTGGGAGAGCAGCGTCGAGAACATGTCGTCGCTCACCATGTCCTTGGCGCGCTTGGCCTTGGTGCGCATCTCCTTCAGGGCCTTCTGGTCGGCCGCCACGCGCTCGGACACGTCGAAGGGCGGCACGCGCAGCGTGGCCGCGGCCTCCTTCAGCTCGGCTTCCACCTTGTTCACGTAGGCGAGCGCGCCGTAGCTCGTCACGGCCTCGATGCGGCGCACGTTGGCGCCCACCGACGACTCGCTCGTGATCTTCAAAAAGCCGATCTCGGCGGTGTTGTTCACATGGCAGCCGCCGCACAGCTCGCGGGAGAGGTCGCCCGCCTCCACCACGCGCACGACCTCGCCGTACTTCTCGCCGAACAAGCCCGTGACCCCGGCGGCGCGGGCCTCTTCCAGCGACGTCTCGTAAATGGTGGTGGGCGTGGCGCTCATGATGTGCTCGTTGGCCTCGCGCTCCACCTCGGCCAGCTGCTCGGGCGTGCACGCCTCGAAGTGGGTGAAGTCGAAGCGCAGGCGGTCGGGGCCCACGTAGGAGCCGGCCTGCTTCACGTGGTCACCGAGCACGCGACGCAGCGCGGCGTGCAGGATGTGGGTGGCGGTGTGGTTGCGCTCGATGGCGGCGCGGCGGTTCGCATCCACGCGAGCCACAACGGTATCGCCCTCGGCGAGCCCCGCCTCCTCGGCGCGCACCGCGTGCACGAACAGGCCCTTCTCGGGAGCCTTCGTGTCCAGCACGTAAAGGCGTCCCTCGCCGTTCTCGACGACGCCGGTGTCCCCCACTTCTCCGCCCATCTCGGCGTAGAAGGGCGTGGCGGCCAGCACCACCTCGCCGGTCTGCCCCGGCGCCAGGGTGCCCACGCGCTCGCCATCGACGACGACGGCCAGCACGCGCGTCTCGGCGGCGGTGGCGTCGTAGCCGATGAACTCCGTGGGGCCGAGCTCGTTCAAAAGATCGCTGTAGATGCCGCCGTAGGTGGACCAGGCGGCCTCGGCGTCCTTTGCACCGGCGGCGCGGGCACGCTCGCGCTGGGCCTCCATGGCGGCCTCGAAGGCCTCCATGTCCACTTTCACGCCGCGGCCTTCCGCGATCTCCTGGGTCACTTCCACAGGGAAGCCGTAGGTGTCGTGCAGGGTGAAGGCCTCCTCGCCGGAGAGCACGTCGCCCTCAAGCTTGCCGAGGGCCTCCTCCAGGTAGGCCTGGCCCTGGCGCAGCGTGGCGCCGAAGCGGTCCTCCTCGGCCATGATGAGGCCGCGCTCCAGCTCGCGGTTCTCCACGATCTCGGGGTACACATCTCCCATGAGCCGCACGATCTCGTCCACGTACTCGTTGAGGAAGTGCCCCTCGATGCCGATGAGCTGGGCCTTCATGATGGCGCGGCGCAGCAGACGGCGCAGCACGTAGCCGCGGCCCTCGTTGCCCGGCAGGATGCCGTCGGCGATCATGAAGGTGACCGAGCGGGAGTGATCGGCGATGATGCGCAGAGCCAGATCGGTTTCAGCATCCTCGCCGTAGGTCACGCCGGCCAGACGCTCGCCCACGGCCACCAGGCTGCGCAGCACGTCGGTCTCGTAGTTGGACTGCACGCCCTGCATGATGGCGGCCATGCGCTCGAGTCCCATGCCCGTGTCGATGTTCTTCTTGGGAAGGGGCGCCAAGGTGCCGTCCTCCTGGCCGTCGTACTGGGTGAACACGCAGTTCCAGTACTCCAGGAAACGGTCGCAGTCGCAGCCCGGCGCGCAGTCGGGGCTGCCGCAGCCGAACTCCGGGCCCTGGTCGTAGTAGATCTCCGAGCAGGGGCCGCAGGGACCGGTGGGGCCGGCGCGCCAGAAGTTGTCGTCCTCGCCGAGGCGCGAGATGTGGTCCTCGGGCACGCCCAGGTTCTTCCAAATCTCAATGGTCTCGTCGTCGTCCTCGAACACGGTGAAGTACAAGCGCTCCGGCGGCAGCCCCAGCACGTTCACGGAGAAATCGTAGGCCCAGGCGCACATCTCTTCTTTGAAGTACGCGCCGAAGGAGAAGTTGCCGAGCATCTCGAAGAAGCTCAGATGACGGCCCGTGGTGCCGATGATGTCGATGTCGTTGGTGCGCACGCACTTCTGCACGGAGGTGGTGCCGATATAGGGCGCCTCCAGCTGCTTCTGCTGCAGGAAGTAGGGCTTGAACTGCACCATGCCGGCGCTCGTCAGAAGAAGCGACGGATCGTCGGGAATGAGCGAGGAGGAGGGCACGAGCTTGCAGCCCTTCTCCTGGAAGTAGTTCAGGTACTTCTCGCGAATCTCAGCGGTGGTCATGTAACGCATAGGTGTTCTATCCGTCCTTTACGGTCAACGAAAACAGTTGCAGCAGATTATAGCGCTCCTTGCGCGCTACTTTTTGGAAGACGACGTGTCATCATGGGAATGGCGCGCCGTCACCTTCCCATGGGCCTGCGAGCGCAGCTTCGGCAACTTGCGGCCGAACAGCGTCGCGTCGTCCAGCTTGATGGGCTTCATGGAGCCGGTGGTGACGCCCGGTGACGTGGCGTCCGACAGCGGGTTCACTTCCTCGTTGTCCGACGGCACGCCCTTGAAGAACACGCCGTCCTCGGCCACCAGGTGCCGGCCGGTCTTTTTCTCGAAGTAGTAGACGAACACCGATTTGGCCACGGCCACCAGCGGGATGGAGGCGAGCATGCCCACGAGCGACCCCATAAGACCGCTCATGGCGCCGCCGAGGGCCGAGCCCACCATCAACGCGATAAGGGTGAGAGCCGGGTGGATGTCCACCGAGTTCGCCATGATCTTCGGCGAGACGAAGGTGTAGACGAGCTGCTGGATGACCACGGTCCCGGCCAGGGCGATAAGGGCCACCAGCGGGCTCACGAAGACGGCCGCGATGGCCGCGAGCGCACCTCCCAGCCACGGGCCGATGATGGGGATGATGTTCATCACGCCGGTGATGAGGCCGAGCACGGCCGCGTTGGGCACGCCGACGATCTGGAACAGGATGCCGCAGCCCACGCCGATGACGGCGCACTGCAGAAGCGTTCCCTTGATGTAGCCGCCCATGACGCGGGTGAAGGTGGCGTGGAAGAACTCGGCGTCCTCGGCGTGCTTGGGGCCGATGAGCCGGCGCGTCTCGCGGCCCATGGCCGGCAGCTCCATGAGGATCCAGAAGGCGATGACGAGCGCGAACCCTAAGGCCATAAGGCCGTTGGCCAGCGTCGTGGAGAAGGCCACGATGCCGTTGGCGCTGCCCTGAGCGATGGAGGAGGCCCAGGATGCGGCCGACTTCTGCACCTCGCTGATGACGTTCTTCACCGTTTCGTCCTCGAGCATCGGGGCGTAGCGGGCGTACAGGTCGTTGCCCCAGGCGATGACCGCATCAACATAATGGGGCAGGTTGCTGACCAAGTCGTTGAACTGGGCGTTCAGGCCGAACATAGGCGAGAACAGAAGGAAGCCGATAAGGGCGAGCACGAGCGCCATGATAACATAGGCGATCGTGGTGCCCAAACCGCGGTTGATATGGCGCTTCTCCAGCCCGTTCACAATGCCGCGCAGGCAGAAGACGATGATGACAGTCCAGATGAGAATGGCCACGGGCACCGACAGGATGTTCAGCAGGTAGACGATCGCCGCCAGAAGCAGGATGGCCGCCACCACGGCCCACAGGTCGAAGAAGCGCGTGCGGGCGCGGGCCTGCTTGGTGCGCGAGATGGCGTTGGCGGCAGCGGTGGCCGCGGCGGCCGCGCTGCGCGGGTTGTTGACGGAAGCGGGCGCGTCGGCTCCTCCCTGCGATTGAGACGCGTCGGTGCTCATGGGAATCTCCTCAGGTGCAAGCTACTGAACGGTGTAGGGGCTGTTCCCCACGGGGGCCGGCTCGGCCTGAGCCGCG
>ERZ857750.2036-NODE-2036-length-20548-cov-4.603230_pt1 | contig 20548 bp, 17 predicted proteins | sample MGYA00519915_ERZ857750 | MGnify/ENA primary metagenome ERZ857750 (study PRJEB31778, sample SAMEA3449358) | human gut metagenome | biome: human gut; feature: human-associated habitat; material: faeces | place: United Kingdom | collected 2010/2012 ... | reverse complement strand
CAGCTTTCGCTGACCAGAATCACGCACCAAGTCTCACGTGCGTTCGACTTGAAATAAAATAAGACGAAACAGCGGTCAGGTTCGTGTTATCAGTGAAAGGAGTTAAGGGGGACATGAAGGTACTTACAAAAGAGCAGATGGAAGAAATCTACCGACGCAATTGCGATATGATATACCGTGTCTGTCTGCTTCAGCTGAAACATGAACAGGACGCACTGGATGCGGTGTCGGAGACCTTTGTGCGATTGTTTCAGAAAAAACCGGATTTCGCAGATACGGAACATGAAAAAGCCTGGCTGATTCGCACGGCCATCAATTACTGCAAGGATGTACAGAAAAGTTTCTGGAAGCGAAAGCGTAATGCCTATGATGCAGCGGCAGAGCAGATGCTGCAGTCGGTGCAGACACCTTCAGAGGACAGAGAAGTGCTGCGGGCGATATGGAGACTACCTCCTGCACATGCGGAACTTTTATATCTGCATTATTATGAGGGATACAGTATTGAGGAGATTGCAGTAATCATGCATAAAAATGCGTCAACGCTGCGATCGAGGCTGAGCAGGGCAAAAGAACTGCTGAGAAAGGAGCTGGGAAAAGATGGATAAACGTTGCAGGAATGCTTTTGATACACTCTGTATGTCAGAGGAAAAAAAAGAACAGGTCTTTGAGGATATCTGTGAAAAATGTGAAAAGAGAAAAACGCACCGGTTTCCGAAAATCGCAGTGGCAGCATGTATTCTGGCGGTGGCTGTTCCGACGGTTGGAATTGCGGGAGAGAAGATATCAGCGTATGTTATGTCTTTGAAAAAGGATCAGATGCATGCGGTATTTCAGATATCAGACAGTGCAGATGAGGGCACAGGAGAGCAGAAGGTGGCATTGGAATATGTGAAACTGAATGTGACAGATCTCGTTGGTTATACAAGGGAGCAGGATAAGGGACTGGATGAAATGAACGTCATCCATTTTCGTTCCGAAGAATATCCGGATACACAGGGACTGTATATTGAAATTTTGCAGATTGACTGCGATACCGATCAGCTTTATGAGCGGAACGTTATGAACACACAGGAGATGGTATGGAACGGACAAAAGGCAGTTTATATGAAACAGAATCATCTGACTGGAAGCCAGTATGAGGCTGGTACAGAAGGAAAAGAAGTGGCGGTCTTTTATGAAGATTATGGCTATGCACTGCTGATCCAGAGCGTGGGAATGGAGGAGATGGATGACCAGACATTTCTTACATTGGCGCAGAAATTTACCCTGGTACCTGCCACAGAACAAACTGCGGATGTGGTACAGCCGATGTCAGAGTATATCGCACAGATGAAGCATAGGGAGCAGATTGATGCGGCAGAAAATGAAGAGCTGCACAGTTTCCCAACAGATAAAATGTGTGATGTGGGGGATACGCAGATATATAATGGTATCAGTTATCGTATAGATGCTGTTGAAGTGCGGGATAATCTGAGAAATCTGGATCAGCATGGATACCAGGATGAAGTATCAGAAAAACTGAAAAAAGGCATTGGGGTAGATGAAAAGCTGAACCTGCAGTCCTATGAGCGTGAAACCATTACATTCGGGAACGGTTATGACCAGCCGCTCACATATGTGGAGAAAACAGAGCATGTGACACCAAAACTGGTGCTTGTAACAATGACGATTCAGAATATATCTTATGAAGATGAAGAGGATATGCTTCCGGTGGCAAATCCACTGACGTACATCAAAAAAACTGCCGATCATACAGAGTTTGACTGGCGGGAGTTTGAGCGTGGCGAGAGGAATCTTTATTACCGGGAGAATATGCCGATATGGATTTCAGACAGCGAAGGCGGAAGCTGGTATTACTGTAAGAAAATGAAAAAGGGAGACTGTGCTACGATTCAGTTTGGCTATCTGGTAGATGAAGATTTGTTAGACGAAATGGTGATGGAACTGAACTTTGGAGATGGATTGCAGGATGGCGCATGGAACTTCATTGAATTGTTTTGAAAACCATTAAAACAAGTGTTTTTTGACTTGAAAAACCATCAAAATAATGGTTTAAAGATTGATTCGCGGTACAAATAGAATATGATACAGCGTAAATTAAAGAATACCGGCTGTTTTTTCCTGTGAAGCGATTGTTAACGCACAGGACAAAACAGCCGGTATTCTTTTTCCATACATCACTTCAACATTTGCCCTTTGAAGTTGCCGGAATTGGAAATTTATCGTGGCAGATTCCACTCAAAATGTTTTGCAAGGTAACGGATGACCAGCACCAGGCAGAATCCAATCAGTGCTGCAGCATTTTCCGGTATGAAATGATACAGAATATAGTATCCGATAATACCGAAGATGCATGCAGTGGCATAGATGTGTTTTTGCAGAACATACGGAATCTCGCCGGCCAGCAGATCACGCAGAATTCCGCCGCCCACACCCGTGATCAGACCCACAAATGCGATCAGCAGAAACTGATCTGTATTCAGAAAACGGATGGTTGTTTCCATACCGAGGATTGTAAATGCTGCAAGTCCGAGGGTGTCAGACAGAAACAGCAGGTTGTGGTACATAATATCGGTACGGCGGGCGATTTTTTCGGTAACCGCATGGCGGTTGTGGATTTTCCAGATGATAAATACAACCACAGCAGTAATGGATGAAATTACTGTACATTTCGGATTCTGAAACATGGCAGGTGGGGTGTTCCCAATGACGATATCGCGGATGGCACCGCCACCCACAGATGTGACAATGCCGAGAATCAGAATGCCGAACAGATCCATTTCCTTTTTGATGGCCAGCATGCTTCCGGATATTGCAAATGCTATTGACCCAATGATTTCAAATACAGACATTAAGTTTGTCACGTTAATATTCTCCCCCTCTTGTGTGTGCACCTGTAAGTGCAATACATTTAACATATCACACTTATTATTTTGCTGTCTACTATAAAATGCAGGCTGTTTTTGCGCCGACGGAAACGAAGAGCAGACTTGCAGAGATGCACAGAAGAAGATGTCATGCATTGCATGACGCGCATCTCGCAGCAAGAATGCCGAGGGCATTCTTGAATGTTACAGTTTGATCAGAATTGTGTATTTGTAAAAGCGATCATGTATAAGGAAAGGATAAACTGGCATGGTTAAAAACACAAAAACTGGAAGTGTTAAAAATACCAATAGACAGGTAAGATAGACATTAAGTAAATCATCGATGAAAATACAAATAACAATATAATAATGTACAATCAGCTGTTTTTCTGATCTTTATTGCATTTGTATCTATAAGGAGAAGCAAAGGCAGTGATTGCGAGATAAGGAGTGTTTGTTATGGACAATCATTATAATTATTTTAAAAAGATTGACGCTCATTCCCACATTGGAAAATTTGGCAGTCCGTTCAACATTGACTTTGATCTGCAGCGTCTGACAGAGCAGATGGAAGCGTATAATATCGAAAAGACAATTTTATGTCCGGCAGGATGTCATCTGAATGAAGAATTGAAAACAGCTTACCAGGCAGCTCCGGACAAGATCATCCCACTTTGCTGGGTCAATGCCAATGAAGGACAGGAAGCGTATGATATGCTGGAGCATTATCTGCGGGATGAGAATTTTGCAGGTGTGAAGATGCAGCCGTTATTTGATGCGTTTACCGCAGATTCACCGATGGTAGATCCGATCATGGAGCTTGCAGAGGCGTATAAGAAACCGGTATTTATCCACTGTGGACATCCGCCTTTTTCCTTGCCGTGGCAGATTGGCCTGTTGGCAGAGCGGCATCCGCATGTACCAACTGTCATGATCCATATGGGTCACGGACACGGTGTTTATATTGATGGAAGTCTGAATATGGCATATAAATATGACAATCTGTTTCTGGAAGTATCCGGAATGCCGATGGGCTGTCAGATCAAAAACGCCTATGACACCGTTGGCAGTGAGCGTGTGATGTTTGGTATTGATTCGCCATTCCACCATCCGAGCGTGGAAATCCAGCGTGTATATTCCTGTGGTCTGAATGATGCACAGCTGGAAGACGTATTTTATAACAATGCGAAGAAATTTATGGAGTTAAAGACCATTTAACAAAAAATGTGAATTTGGAGAAGTTCCATTTTTGAACCGAATGTAAATGGAGAATGATAAACTGTAATAAGAAAAAGTCAGACATGATTTTTGGGGGTAAATGAGAGGAGAAGACATATGAACGCACAGACAAATGTAAATAATTCCGGACAGAAAATCCGGACCGTAGATATCACAGTGACAGCTGCAATGGCTGCGCTGGTATTTTTAGGAACTTATATTTTTAAAATCCCGACGATCAGTGGTTATGTACATCTGGGAGATTGTATGATCATCCTGACGGTTGCTTTATTCGGTATGTAAAAAGGCGCGGTTGCAGGTGCTATCGGTGGCGGATTATCTGATTTTATCGGGGGATATTTTTACTGGGTAGTTCCGACATTGTTGATCAAATGTATGTGGGCACTGGTTATGGGACTAATCATGCATAAGATTCTGAAAGACAGAAAAGGAGCTTTTCTGATCGGTGCGGTATCAGGCGGTGTCCTTCACATTATTGCCTATACGTTGGTAAGAGCAGCCCTGTATGGCGGACGTACAGCTATTATTGAGATTCCGGCACTGACATTCCAGACAGGTGCAGGTATCGTAATTGGTTTTGTTATTTATATGCTACTGAAAAAATCCGGCGTAGCAGGCCGCTTATCTGGTATGTTAGGTTAAAAAATGTCCGCTTTACCGGATATATGCCCTTTCGAGAAGAAAGGGCATATTTTTTGAAAGAAAAAATACGTTTCGTGTTGCGCGGGCAAGGTTAAGTATGTATAATTACTAAAAGGTAATCAGGGAAAGGTGTGTATTTATGAAAAACGAAATTCAGATTGATTTACAGCCTGTGCAGACAAGAAGGGCGAGTGAAGAAATATATAATCAGATCCGGCAGTTGATCCTGGATGGAGAAATTCATCCGGGGGAACGGCTTCCGTCTGAGCGAAAGATGATGGATATGATGCATCGCAGTCGGCCGACGATCCGGGAGGCTATGCGTATGCTGGAGCGGGAAGGTTATATTAAGATTTATTCCGGCAGCAGCGGAGCGGTGGTGCAGGAGATTAATGTGGATAATGCGGTGCAGTCTCTTGAGACGATCATCCAGATGAAGCATATGAAGATTGAGGAGATTTTGGAATTTCGTCGTCTGACGGAGTGTGAGGCGGCAAGACTTGCTTCTGAGCGTCGTACTGCAGAAGATCTGGAGAAGATGAAAGAGATTCTGCAGCGTTCCGAGAATGTTCTTGGGGAGTCGGACGCATTCATTGCCTGTGATCTGGAGTTTCATCTGGCATTGGCAGATGCATCCCATAACGCAATGTATTCCATTATGATGCAGGTGTGCAGAAATGTGATCGGAGAATCTTTATCCGATATTCTGATAAAAGGCACAGAGGAAGAACAGAAGATGCGTTACCAGAGAATTCTGGATGTACATAAGGAGACGTATATCGCCATCAAGAATCAGCATGGCGCAGAGGCAGCCCGTCTGCTGACGATACATCTGACAAATGCAGAATCTGATTTTGTGGGAAGAAAGTACTGATTAGATAGAAAATTAGTAGAATAAGTCAAAAAGTAAATATGATAAGGAGAGAAGCATTGATTCTGGCAGAACTGTCAGTTTTGTTGCTTCTCTATTTTTGTGCAAAAGAAGTTGTATTTCTCAGCAAACAGTTCTATAATAGCTATATAACTGGTAAGACCAGACAAAAGAAATCAACACAGAAATAAAGTGCTGCAAAAGTGAGAAATTTTTGACCTACTGTGAAAAACAGTTTCAGCATCTGTCAAGATGATAAGAGGAAATGTTGGTTGAGAGGAGAAGAAGAATGAAGATCGTTGTGTGTATCAAACAGGTTCCGGGTACCAGTCAGGTAGAGATCGATCCGGAAACAGGTGTATTAAAACGTGATGGTGCAGCAGCCAAGATCAATCCGTATGATCTGTATGCATTAGAGACTGCGATGCGTCTGAAAGAGTGCTGCGGGGGAACCGTAACCGCAGTAACGATGGGGCCGCCACAGGCTGAGGCGATGATGAAAGAAGCTTATATGATGGGCGTGGATCAGGCGTATGTATTTACAGACCGTACTTTCGCAGGTGCGGACGTGCTGGCAACCTCCTATACACTGGCTCAGGGAATTACATCCATTTGTGATTATGACATGATCATTTGTGGAAAGCAGACTACGGACGGTGACACTGCTCAGGTAGGACCTGCCATGGCAGAGTACCTTGGAATTCCATGTGCAGCATGGGTTGGTGAAATCACTGATATAGATGAAGATTTTGTTACTGTCGGACAGGATTTCGTCAATGTACGTCAGCTGGCAAAAATGAAATTGCCATGTCTGATCACTGTGGAAAAAGATATTTACACTCCGCGACTTCCGTCCTATCGCCTGAAAGCAGCAACGAAGGATCGCAAAGTTGAGATGATCACGTTTGCAGACTTTAAGGATCAGGATGTGACACATTATGGATTGAAAGGATCTGCCACTTCCGTAGAACGCATTTTCCCGCCGGAAAGCCACGATGGGCAGATTTTCATGAAAGGATCTGCCGAGCAGACAGCCGGTGAACTGGCAGATATTTTTGCAGAGAGAAAATACATATAATTGTTCAGGCAGAAGCGAAAAATTTGTTATTGCTCATCACTTGCAGAAGTGGGAGCATGTCACGATGTATTCTCGGAAACGGAGGAAAAAGATGGCAACATTAAATTTTAACCAGGAGCAGTGCATCCTTTGCGGGCAGTGTGTAGAAAAATGTCCCTTCGGAGCATTGGAGATCCTAGACAATAAGATAGAAATCAATGCATCCTGTAAGATGTGTAAACTGTGCGTGAAATCATGTCCGGTACAGGCAGTTTCGCTGGTAGAGGATGCAGTGAAACAGACAGTGGACAAAGACGCATGGAAGGGCGTTATGGTTTTTGTAGAGCAGGAGGAGAGCGGTATCCATCCGGTAGCGTTCGAGCTGATCGGAAAAGCGAGAGAGCTTGCTGCAAAGATCAATCATCCGGTGTATGCGGTGCTGATCGGCGGCGGGCAGGCAAAGGAACAGGCGCAGACGTTGCTGGAGTACGGTGTGGATAAAGTATATGTCTATGCACATGAAGCATTGGCACATTTCCGCGGGGATGTGTATACAAACATCATGGAAGATTGCATCAAAACTGTAAAACCGACGGTTGTTCTGGTCGGAGCAACTTCTCTGGGACGTTCCCTGGCACCGGCCTGTGCCACACGTTTCCGTACCGGTCTGACCGCAGACTGTACGGTACTGGATATGAAAGAAAATACCGATCTGGTGCAGATCCGTCCGGCGTTTGGCGGAAATATCATGGCACAGATCATTACAACAAATACCAGACCGCAGTTCGCAACCGTTCGTTATAAAGTAATGAATGTTGCAGAAAAAACAGAACCGAACGGTGAGGTCGTAACCTGCGAAGTAACTGATGAAATGCTGGAATCCGGTATGGAAGTTATCAGTACAGAAATTGTGGAAAAAATAAAAGGGATTGAGGAAGAAGATGTGCTGGTTGTTGCAGGCCGTGGTGTGAAAAAACAGGAAGATTTAGGTCTGCTGCAGGAGCTGGCAGATGCCCTTGGCGGACAGCTGGCAACTACGCGCCCGTTGGTGGAAAAAGGATGGAACGATGTGACAAAGCAGATCGGACTTTCCGGACGTACTGTAAAACCGAAACTGATCATTACCTGTGGCGTTTCCGGAGCGGTACAGTTTGCCGCAGGTATGGATGGAGCGGAGTGCATCGTAGCCATTAATACCGATGCGGAAGCGCCGATCTTCAAGATCGCAAATTATTGTATTACCGAAGATTTATACCGTGTGGTACCGGCGCTGACAGCAGCAGTGCGGGCAAAACAGCAGTAAAGGGGGATGTCGAAAATGGAATATCAGGTAATTACACCGGAAGGTGTGGAATATTTAAAAAGTGTGACAGCCCCGGACCGTGTTTTTTACGGGGACGAGATCGAATATGATTATGCGCATGACGAGATGCCGGATTTCGGAATCCATGCGCCGGATGTACTGGTGGAAGTTCTGAGTACCGAGGAAGTGTCCAAAGTGATGCGTTATGCCTACGAGCATTGTATTCCGGTAACTCCACGGGGAGCCGGAACCGGTCTGTCCGGTGGTGCTGTGCCGATTTACGGAGGCATCCTGCTCTGTACGGAAAAAATGAACAAGATCCTGGAGTGGGATCTGGATACAATGACGGTTGTCATTGAGCCGGGAGTGCTGGTTATGGAACTGGCAAATGCCGCACAGGAAAAAGGTGTGTTTTATCCGCCGGAGCCGGGGGAAAAGACAGCTTCCGTTGGTGGAAATGTTATGACAAATGCCGGTGGTATGAAAGCCGTAGGCTATGGCGTTACGAGAAACTATGTGGTTTCCATGGAATGTGTAATGCCAAACGGTGACGTGATGCAGTTTGGAAGCAACGTAGCGAAAAATACATCCGGATATGATATTAAGGATCTGGTGATCGGTTCCGAGGGAACCTTATGTATCGCAACAAAACTGCGCATGCGCGTTATCCCGCAGCCGAAAGTATCTTATACATTACTTGTACCGTATCCTTCACTGGAGCAGTGTGTGGGAACGGTGCCGAAATTCATCAATTCTGATCTGAATCCGACTGCCATTGAGTATATGCCAAAGTCTCTGCTGGATGAAGCAGCAGAGTATCTGAACAAGATCATGCCGCACCGTACGGCAGATTCTTATCTGATCTTGATGTTTGACGGAAGTACCGTGGAAGATGTGGAGCGCAGATGTGATGCAGCAGCACAGATTTGTCTGGACAACGGAGCAGAAGACGTGTTCCTGTGCAATACCGATGAGCGAAAAGAAGCAGTATGGACCGTGCGAGGAGCATCTCTTGAAGCACTGAAAGCATCCACAACGGATATGGATGAATGCGATATCGTTGTCCCGAGAAACCGTATTGCAGATTTCTCCAAATTTGCCGGAACCAAGATGAAAGAGAGCGGGATCCGTATTTCCATCCAGGGTCATGCCGGTGACGGAAACATGCATATTCAGCTGATGCGTGATGATATGGATAAAAAATTGTTCGGGGAGCGCTGCCCGAAACTGATGGAAGAACTGTATGCACAGGCAAAGATCATGGGGGGTCAGGTGTCCGGTGAACACGGAATCGGACACGCCCGTGTCGGTGCACTGGAGACATTTATGGGACCGCAGATGATCGCGTTGTATCAGGCGATTAAAAACGCGTTTGATGAGAAGCACATTCTGAATCCGGGTAAGGTCATCCGTTAAGTATGCGGCATGGCAGCTATGTAAAAAATTGTGTTCGTAAAATTAAAAAGAAATGCAGGAATTTCCAATGGCGGGGTTCCTGCTTTTTCTATTCACGGAAGATTAAATGGAACGCATAAAAACCATATTTCAATGATTTGTGTAATATTCATTATGGTAAAATAATACATACGAAATACAGGAGAAAGATGAGTGCAAAAATAAGGTTTGAAAAAAAGCACCAATCTGACTTTGATCGGGAGAAGGAGTGACGGAAATGCCAAAAGGGAGAAATCATCTGAACACAATCTACATATCGGAGCGTCTGCAGGAATGTCTGCGCCCGATTTCGCAGTGTGCGCTGACTACAGTAACTGCGCCGATGGGTTATGGGAAAACCACAGCAGTGAACTGGTATCTGAGCAGACAGTTGAAGGCAGAACAGGCGGTGCAGGTACGCATCAGCATTTATTCGGATAATCTGCTGATTTTCTGGAAAAGTGTACAGCAGGCCTTTGCATTTGCGGGACTGGATTTTCTGGATGGATGTGAATGCCCGGATGATGTGGCATCTGCGGGATTCCTCATAGATACTATCTGTTATGCACTGAGGGGAAGTTCCGTGTATTATATTTTCATTGATGATTTTCATCTGCTGACGGATGCGCGGGTGGCAGATTTCCTGTGTGATCTGGCAAACCGTCTGCCGGAGAATGTGCATCTCATCACAGCCAGCAGGGGACGGCTGCTGTCAGGGGAAGCAGTGCTGCGTCTGGGTGGAAAACTATGTCAGATTGAAATGGAGAACCTCTGTCTGAATCATACAGAACTGTCGGTGTACACCCATCGGTGCGGCATGGAACTGAGTGAACAGCAGATCGACAGGTTGCTGCACACCAGTGAGGGATGGTTTTCCGTGGTGTATCTGAATCTGTGCGCTTTTTCAAAATACGGGCAGCTGCCGGATCGGAAATCAGATATTTATGAAATGTTTGCAACTGCCATGATCGATCCGCTGCCGGAAGAATACCGGGAGTTTCTGACGGTCATGGGGCTGGCGGATGAGTTTACGCTGGAGATGGCCCGCCGGATTACCGGGTTGGCAGGTGCGGAGGAAATTCTGGTGACACTGACGGAGCAGAATGCTTTTGTGACCCGTCTGCCGGATAACCGCAGTTTCCGGTTTCATCATATGATGAAGGAGTGTACAGAACGCGCATTTGCGACATTGGAGAAAGGAAAACAGAGGCGCTACCGTAACCGTTACGGAGCATGGTATGAGGCAGAGCACTTGTATCTGCATGCGTTGAAGTTTTACTGGAAAAACCGGGATTATGATGCAATTCTCCGGGTAATCCAGAATGATGCTGGAATTTTGCTGGCCTCTATGAAACCGGCAGAGGTGTCAGAATTTCTGGAACAGTGTCCGGAACCGGTGTTGAAGCAGCATCCGCTGGCGCTGCTGGTGCTGATGCGCCGGATGTTTACCTGGCGGCAGATTCCAACAATGATGAAACTGAAAGAATTGCTGATGGCAGCCATTGCAGAACAGCCGGAGATGACTGCACAGGAGCGAGGCAATCTATTGGGCGAATGTGACTTGATCATGAGTTTCCTGATGTATAACGATATCACAAAAATGAGTCAGTTTCACCGCAGCGCAAGTGCCCGGATGTCGCGGCCGGCGATCAGTATCCGCAACGAGGGAGGATGGACGTTTGGCTCACCGTCTGTATTGATGATGTTTCACCGGACACCGGGAGACCTGGAGAAAGAACTGGTGGAGATGAATGACTGTATGCCGCACTATTACCGGATTACCAATGGGCACGGGCAGGGTGCGGAGCGCATTATGAATGCAGAGGCGGAATTTTTGCAGGGTCGCTTTGTGGATGCACAGATCTGCCTGGAAAATACTTATGTGCACATTGCGGAAAACGGACAGGAAAATATGGTACTCTGCTGTGATTTCCTGGCGCTTCGTCTGGCGTTGTGTACGGAATTAAGTCTCAGTTACACGATCGCGGAACGGCGGAAGGAACTGCTGCGCAGACACAACATCACATGGGTGACACTGTTTGACAGTGCCTGTGCATATTATTATGCGCTGTCCGGACAAATCACACAGATACCGGTGCTGTTTCGGGAACATCAGCTGTCCACGGTAAATTTCCTGGCACCGGGAAACCCAATGATGGAGCTGATCGAGAATCAGGTTTATCTGGCGCAGCAGGAGTATGCAAAAGTTATCGGCAGAAGCGAAGAGCTCCTGGCAGTATGTGAAGCGATGCATTATGCACTGGTGGCATTGCATGTACAGATCCAGACAGCAGCTGCGTATGAATGTCTGGGAAAACGCACGGAGGCCAGAAACTGTTTGAAACGCGCCCTTCAAATTGCGTTGCCGGATCAGTTTTATCTTCCATTTGTGGAAAATTATGAATATCTGGAAGAACTTCTGCAACGGGAAATACAGACAGCGGATGCGGCAGAGCATGTATTTCTGACGAAGGTTACAGAACTGGGGAAAAACTGTCAGAAACGATATGGTGCGCTCCGGAAAACGTATATGTTTCCGAAAATCGCTGCCGAGCTGACAGAGCAGGAACAGCGGATCATCGAATTGTTGGCAGAGCGGCTCAGTAACCGGGAGATTGCAGAGAAACTGTTTTTGTCTGAAGGAACCATAAAACAGTACATCAACCGGATTTACGCCAAACTGCAGATCAGTGGAGATGTCCGGACAAAACGCAGACAGCTGATCGAATTGCTGACAGCAGAGTGATCAATCAGGAATGAATTACTAACCTTTCGTTAATATCATTTTGGAATAATCCATCGTACAGTATTACTACAAAGTAAATGTGCGATGGATTTTTTGATGTGCACTTGCACGAGAAAAAGTTATTACTTTGTAATCGTGCTTGGCGAATGTAAATTAAATGGAGGGAGAGGTTATGGAAGAGCGAAACGCAAAAGTATATTCTGATGAGCAGCTTGCGTCAGAACTGAAAAACAAACGTGCAGCAGGCGGTGGTGCGAAAGCACTGAGCATAGCAGGGGTTATTCTGGTGGTGGCCGGGCTGATGACTACTTTGATTTCTGTGGCGATTTTCGGGGTAATACTCTGTCTGATTGGAGCACTGGTGATGAACAGTCATGAGAAATCCATGAAACAGCAGATCGGGGATCAACTGGTGCGGGGGTTACTGGAAAGCGTGTTTGAAGAGGTGGATTATCAGCCGACGGGACATATTTCCGGAAGTGTCATGGATGCGGCAGTGTTGCCGGTAGAATTTCACACCGTGGAAGGCAGTCATGATGTCAAAGCCGTTTATAAGGGAATGCACATTGAAATGAGCGGTGTGACACTGATTCAGGAAAATGATTATTATAACGACGATGCCGGAATGTGGGAGACCGTCAAAGGGGAAGCGTTCAAAGGACAGTGGCTGGTCTGCGATTTTGGTCATGAGCTTTCCACGGAACTGCGGGTCGTAGCACGCACCGGGATCAAGCGACTTTTTTCCGGTTCTGTGGTAAAAACAGACAATGAGGAATTCAATAAAAAGTTTATTATTCAACCGGAAGAAGAACAGAATGTCCGGGATATTCTGACACCGCATATTGTGGACTGTATTGTGGCAATGTCGTCCGGATATGCTGGGAAAATCTATATGAGTTTTTTGAAAAAAGGACAGCTGCATATTGCAATACAGACGGAGCAGCCATTTTTTACACTGAGCAGAGGAAAAATAGAAGTGGAGGAATTGCGTCGGAGGTATCAGAGTGAACTTCGATGGTTTACCGATTTTCTGGATGAATTAATGTGGGTGGATACCCTCTATCTTGGCCGGGAAAGTTCCGTCTGTGTTCAGTTTGAGCAGGCATCAGAGGAAGAGGAGGAGTTATGATGAAAAATGCAGAAAGAGTAACAGGGACAAAGAAAATGTTTCGGGAAAAACGATTCTTACAGAAAAAGAGACTGCTGGCGGTATTGCTGCTGACGGTACTCAGTATCTGTCTGGTCGGAGGATGTGGAAGCAAGTCTGTATCGACACAGGATGCGGATATCCTGTCTTCTTATATAGGATTTTGGCGCTATGAAGGCACACCGACATATGTGACCATCAATGACCAGTACCAGTGGGCGACCACAGATTTTTACGGCAATCAGCTGGATAGCGGTGTGATCACCACGGACGAGAACAGTCTGAACCTGAGCCGGGCAGACGGATCCTTTGTATCTACACTGGCAGTGACAGATACCGGACTGGTGGATGGAGGAGGGAATACGCTGGTGCCCAGCGAAGGGTTGGTATTTTTGCCGACGGTAGCAGATGCCCTGAATCAGACCATTGCATTTCCGGGAAATTTTGGAAATGTGACCATCAATTATCCGGCGCAGATGAATGCCTATCCATATGTGTCTTATACAGACTCTCTGGGATTTGATGCACTGGTGAAAAATGGAACGGACGATTACTATACGAATATTATGATTGGTTTTCAGCCGATCGCAGGCTATGACGACAACATGAACAAAGGACTGGCATCCGCACAGCCATATCTGGAAAATATGATGCAGACGTTACTTCAGAATATGTATGGTGCAAATATGACACAGTTCATTGGTGCCAACTGTATTGACGGTGGTGATCATTACAGTATTGTTGGTTCCATGTGGATGAGCAGTGGTATTTTCGGGGATGGATCATCTGTTCCGCTGCGGGCAAATATGGAAGTCCGTTACTATGGTCCGACAGGATATGCCATGGTGATCATGGTAATCGCACCGGAAAGCCGCCTTCAGAACTATGTGGATATTGCAAACAATATGCTGACTACCTGTGCCTATACTGCGGGATGGAGTACCGCACCGAAGGAAGTACCGCAGGCACCGCCGCAGGATGCAAAGAAATCTGACAGCGCCAGTGATGACGGAGTCTCATATTACTGGTATGACAGCGACGGTGATGTCTGGTACTGGGACGGATATGAGAATCATTTTATCGGATACGGAGATTCCGGTTATATCGATGATGATGGTTTCTATGATTATTACGATGACGGCTATTATGATGACTATGATCCATGGTCAGATCCGGGTGACTATTATGACGATTACGACGATGATGACTGGGATTATTACGACTACAATGATGATTATGCCTATGACGATGAAGGATGGGGCGATTATTTTGACTGAAACAGGCAGAGATGTGAGCCGGGTATCCTGTCTTTGATATGTGATGACAGAAAACAATGATAGAGCAGATTTTAGAAAGCAGAAAAGCAGGGAAGAGAAAACGGATGTACGGAAACGGCACATCCGTTTTCTTTTCGGGCTAGTTCACGAATTGCAAATTGCCTGAATGACTGCTTCATGGTATGATAATCATATTGAGTAAGAGAAGGAATTTTTTGGTTGTTACACACTGTGAAACAGGAGGCTGTTGAGATGAAGGAAATAAATATTCCGGTTGGAATTTCTGATTTTAAAGAGATTTGCAAAAATGGTTATTACTATGTAGATAAAACCTTTTTGATCAAAGAATTACTGAAGACAACAGCGACCAAAGTTACATTGATCACCAGACCGCGTCGCTTTGGAAAAACCATGGCAATGAGTATGTTGGCGACTTATTTTGATATAAGAGAAAACAGCCAGGATCTGTTTGATGGTCTTGAAATTTCAAAAGAAACAGATTTATGCAAAGAATGGATGAATCAGTGGCCGGTAGTATTTTTATCTTTAAAAGATATTGATGGATTGAATTTTGAAGATGCATATGAACGATTGGTTGTTCAGATTTCCAACTTGTATAAAAATTACACATATCTGCTTGAATATGACAAAATTGATCCGGATGACAGACAGATTTTTCTTGATCTGAAAGCGGGAAAAGCAGAAAAAGCACAGGTTTTTCAGGCACTTCGCACGCTGATGCGAATGTTGCAGATTTATCATCAGAAGAAGGTGATTTTGCTGTTGGATGAATACGATGTGCCAATCGCAAAGGCAAGCAGTAATGGGTACTACAATCAGATGCTGGATGTAATGAAAGGCATTATGAGTACGGCGTTAAAAGATAATACGTCATTACAGTTTTCTGTTGTGACAGGATGTCTGCGGATTGCGAAAGAAAGTGTTTTTACCGGGACGAATAATTTTGTGACAGACAGTATTACGGATTCCCGCTATAATGAATTTTTTGGATTTACACAGGCAGAGGTAGATCAAATCTTAGAAGATGCAGATGCAGGAAAACATGCGGAAAGTGTAAAATACTGGTATGATGGATATCATTTTGGAAATGTGGATGTTTATTGTCCGTGGGATCTGATGAATTATCTGTGTGATCTGCAGCGTAATCCGGAAGCAAAACCGGATAGCTATTGGAAAAACACAAGTGATAATGCAATCATCCGTTCCTTTATTGATTATGCAGGAAGCAGTATTACAAAAAAATTGGAGACACTGCTTGCAGGGGGCTATATCGTAGAGCAGATTGATGAGAGTCTGACATATGATTATCTGCATTCTTCAGAGGAAAATCTGTGGAGTATTTTGTATCTGACCGGTTATCTGACAACGGTACGAGAAGAAGATTTGTCAACTTCTGTACCGGATGGATTATCGGCACTGGCGATTCCAAATGCAGAGATTCAGGAAATTTTTGAAACTACGGTAATGAAATGGTTCAGCGACAGTGCAAAAACATGGAGCCGACAGATTTTATTCGATGCTGTATGGAAAAATGACTGCGAATTGCTGACACAGGAAATGAATAAACTGTTGCGAAAAACAATCAGTTATCACGACTATAAAGAGGATTTTTATCATGCGTTTCTTGCCGGTATTTTTGCAGGAGCAGGGTATTCGGTGGAATCCAATAAGGAACATGGGGAAGGGCGCAGTGATATCGTAGTCAGCGATATTGTCAATGGGCGCGTGGCAGTGTTTGAAGTTAAAAAGTCAGATGCACTGGCAGATTTAATATCAGATTGTGAATCAGCACTTGCTCAGATTGATGATCGGATGTATGCGAAAGAATTTGAGGATGATTATGATGAGGTGTTGTGTTATGGGATTTCATTTTTCAAGAAGCGTTGTCTGGTGAATGGGATAAACTGTTAGTAATAATACGATTTGCAGTGTAGATGATAGAACCATTCATATTCGGTTGTCTGCTATCCTATACTTCTATCAGTAAAGAAATGGAAGATCCGCTGTTGCGGAGAAACCGGAAATGGTGGCCGGATCGATTCTGGCAGATGTATCTGTATTTGGGCAGGATCTTTCAAAGACGGAGTTGGCAGAGCCGGTGATCGGATTTTTGAAAGAAATGCTGACGGGTCCTCATGCAGTACGGAAAACATTGGAAAAATATTTGGGACAGTAAATTACCGGAATTTTCGAAATAGATAGGAATCAGATAACATCTACACTTTTATAATCCACATAACTCATTCAGGTGTATAATAAACAGGCAACTGTATACGACAGCTGCAGAAAGCGGGGATGAAGTTATGTGGATTTTATTTGCATTTGGCTCTGCCGTTTTTGCAGGATTGACATCGATTCTTGCAAAATGCGGAATTCGAAAGACGGATTCGGATGCGGCGACTGCCATTCGAACAATCGTTGTATTGATTTTTTCCTGGATCATGATGCTGATCACAGGATCCATCGGAACAATCAGTTCATTAAGCAGCAAGACATGGATGTTTTTAATTTTATCCGGAATCGCGACCGGAGTATCCTGGCTGTGCTATTTCAAAGCATTACAGCTGGGAGATGTCAATAAAGTTGTGCCGATCGACAAATCAAGTACGATTCTGACGATCATACTTGCTTTTATTTTCCTTGGAGAGCCGATCACGCTGGTGAAAGGTATCGCAGTGGTTCTAATCGGTATCGGTACGTTTATGATGATTCAGAAAAAAGAGACGGTGGATGAGCCTAAGAAGCCCAAGGGAGGTTCCTGGTTGATCTATGCATTGCTTTCTACAGTGTTTGCCAGCCTGACCGCTATCCTTGGAAAAGTCGGCATCGAAGGTGTGGAGTCAAACCTTGGAACTGCCATCAGAACCTGCGTTGTCCTGGTGATGGCATGGGTGGTTGTATTTGTCAAAGGCAAACAGCATACAATCCGGGAAATTCCGAAAAACGAGCTTGGCTTTATCTGCTTATCAGGCCTGGCAACCGGCGGATCCTGGCTGTGTTATTACAGGGCACTGCATGACGGAATGGCGAGCGTAGTTGTTCCAATCGATAAGCTGAGCATTTTGGTATCAATCGCATTTTCCTATATCGTGTTCAGGGAGCGTCTGACGAAGAAAGCAGTGGTTGGCTTATGTCTGAACGTGGCGGGAACGCTGATCATGTTATTGTAAAACTTTACATTGACATTTCCAAATACAACTTTTATAATAATGGACATGTGAAGACAATTGCAAACAGCAACAGCAATGACTGAAAGAAGTAAGTATGAGCGGAACATACAGAGAGCTGCCGGGTGGTGAGAGGCGCATGGAAAACTGATACCGAATACATTCACAAGCTGCGCATTGAACGTTATCAGAAATGATTTTGATGATCAGTAGGCTGCGCCGGGAGCAACCGTTATATTGCAGAAGTATTGTCAGATACTTGGTGAGGCGGATCGTGTGAGCGGTCTGTGAATTAAGGTGGTAACACGAGATTTTATCCCGTCCTTATGCATGCGCATTAGGATGGGTTTTTTTATTATGAAGAAGGAGAGTACATTATGACAGTTTATGACGAACTCGTAGCCCGTGGTCTGATTGCCCAGGTTACAGACGAAGAAGAAATCAAAGAATTAATCAATAACGGAAAAGCAACATTTTACATCGGATTTGATCCGACCGCAGACAGTCTTCATGTAGGACATTTCATGGCACTGTGTCTGATGAAGAGACTGCAGATGGCAGGAAACAAACCGATCGCACTGATCGGTGGCGGTACAGCTATGATCGGTGACCCATCCGGACGTACTGACATGCGTCAGATGATGACAAAGGAAACAATCAACCACAACTGCGAATGCTTCAAAAAACAGATGTCCCGTTTTATCGATTTTTCCGAAGGAAAAGCATTAATGGTAAACAATGCAGACTGGCTGCTTGACTTAAATTATGTAGAAGTACTGCGTGATATCGGACCGCATTTTTCTGTAAACCGTATGCTTTCTGCTGAGTGCTACAAACAGCGTATGGAGCGTGGATTAAGCTTCCTGGAGTTTAACTACATGATCATGCAGAGTTATGATTTCTATGAGTTATTCCAGAGATACGGCTGTAACATGCAGTTCGGTGGTGATGATCAGTGGTCAAATATGCTTGGCGGTACAGAGCTGATCCGTCGTAAACTTGGTAAAAATGCATGCGCGATGACGATCACACTGCTTCTGAATTCTGAAGGTAAAAAAATGGGTAAAACCCAGTCCGGCGCTGTATGGCTTGACCCGGAGAAGACCTCTCCTTTTGAGTTCTACCAGTACTGGAGAAACGTTGGCGATGCCGATGTATTAAAATGCCTGCGTATGCTGACTTTCCTTCCGTTAGAGCAGATCGACGAGATGGATAAATGGGAAGGAAGTCAGTTAAATACGGCAAAAGAAATCCTTGCATTTGAGCTGACCAAACTGGTTCACGGAGAGGAAGAAGCTGCAAAAGCACAGGAGAGTGCACGTGCACTGTTCTCCGGCGGAAATGCAGCAAATATGCCGACTGCAGTTATTACAGAAGAAAATCTGCGTGACGGTGAGATCGACATCATGGGTCTGCTGGTTGCTTCCGGATTATGTGCATCCCGTTCTGAGGCACGTCGTGCGGTACAGCAGGGCGGAGTTGCTGTAAACGGTGAAAAAGTAGGATCAATTGAAGCTTCTTACAAACCGGAAGACATCAATAAAGAGGACTTTGTATTACGCCGTGGTAAAAAGAACTATCGTAAAATTATTTTTGAGTAAAATTTAAGAGAGGTCGCTACTTTCCGATGATTTATCGAAAGGCGGCGGCCTCTTTTTCTGCTTCACAGCTTACGTTATTACAATATCTTTCGGATTGGTGGGATTTTTCGCAGTGCGAAGATCGCCAGAAAGTACAGCAGTAACTGCAGTACAATGGATAACAGACTGCACAGGTAGGGACCTGCGGAATGCGGAAACCAGGATGCTACAAAGTCAAAAATCTGTTCTGAAAATTCGGTGTGTGTCTCAATCAGGAACATGCCGAACGTAGCTGCTGAGAATTCTGCCAGCACTTTTCCTGAGAAAGGCAGCCGGATGGATTTTTCGGAAAAACCTTCGTATAAACCATAAAAAATAAAGCAGCAGGGAAACAAAACAGCATGCTGTGCGATCAGTTCCATATGTTTACCGTGATTTGTGGTCAGATCATAATTCATCAGAAGCATGGCGATGACCAGGCTGGCGATGGTACCGATCAGAAGTATCAGAAGAATCCGCTTTTTTCGGGCCGGGTTTTCTTCGTGTTTGGAAAAACTGACCAGACAGTAGGCAAGTACCGGAAATGCCAGGTTCCAGCAGCTGCTTCCGAATGGTGAACTGAAAATAGGAAGGAATCCGGTAAATGCTTCTTCCACACCTCGAAAAGGAATCAGGATGCCGCTGACGGAGTATGCGATGGCTGTCAGGATAAAAAACAGCTGCATATCTTTTCTTGTCATATGGTTTACCAGAATCCGCAGAAACGGTAGCATCAACAGGTAACCTATATAGGCATACAGATACCAGTTCAGTCCGGAAAAAAATGTTTTGAGAAAGGAATCCGAATCCGGGATCAGTGTCACGATCAGGATGCTTAGGATCACCATTACGATTAAAATCCGTAAAATGCGGTGCCGGAAAATCCGTCGGAAAGATTCTTTTTTGTGAAGAATCAGGGCACCGGATACCATAAAGAAAAGCGGTGGTCCGCATTTGCAGAAAGCTGCTCCGCACATGGAAAGAATGTAGCGCAGTCCCATGTGTGGCACATGATGATAAAAGATATAAGTTTCGCGATGATTGTACATGACAAGAAAAATTGCCAGAATACGAATCAGATCGAAGCTGATGTTGCGTTCCGAATGTCCGGCGGTGGCCGGATGCGGCGTTTTTGCCGTGTTTGTCATAATGTGATTT
>ERZ857750.2034-NODE-2034-length-20558-cov-3.039897_pt1 | contig 20558 bp, 18 predicted proteins | sample MGYA00519915_ERZ857750 | MGnify/ENA primary metagenome ERZ857750 (study PRJEB31778, sample SAMEA3449358) | human gut metagenome | biome: human gut; feature: human-associated habitat; material: faeces | place: United Kingdom | collected 2010/2012 ... | reverse complement strand
GCATCTGCGCGATCGTGTTCGCGGTCGGCGTGCTGCGCGCCGGCTCGATCAGCGGCCGCGTCGTGCTCGACACGTTCCTCATCGCCGTGAGTCTTGCGGTCGCCGCCATTCCGGAGGGGCTGGCTGCGGTCGTGACGATCGTGCTGTCGATCGGCGTGACGAACATGAGCCGCCGCAGTGCGGTCATCCGCCGGCTCACGGCAGTCGAGACGCTCGGCTGCGCGCAGATCATCTGCACGGACAAGACCGGTACGCTCACGCAAAACCGCATGACCGTCACGGCGTCTGCGGGCAGCGACGAGCACCTGCTCGCCACGGCCATGGCGCTGTGTGCCGACGCCGTGCACGACCCGGATACGGACACCGTGACCGGAGAACCGACCGAGGCCGCGCTCGTGCGCTGGGCGGTCACACAGGGGCTGTCGCCGAGCGCGCTGCGCGCGCAGCTGCCGCGCGTGGCCGAGGCGCCGTTTGACAGCGCGCGCAAGATGATGAGCACCCTGCATTCCGACGGCGGGCGCATCGTGCAGTACACCAAGGGCGCGCCCGATGTGCTGCTGCCGCTGTGCGACCGCATCTGGATCGACGGGCAGGCCGTGCCCATGACGGACGCGCACCGCGCTGAGATCGCCGCGCATAACCGCGACATGACCGGCCGGGCGCTGCGCGTGCTGGCAGCGGCCATGCGCACATATGACGCGCTGCCGGACGATACGTCGCCCGCGGCGCTCGAGCAGCACCTGTGTTTTCTCGGCCTGGCGGGGATGATCGACCCGGTGCGTCCCGAGGTCGTGGACGCCATCCGTGACTGCCGCAGCGCCGGTATCCGCCCGATCATGATCACCGGCGACCATGTGGACACCGCCAGCGCCATCGCGCGTGAGCTCGGCCTGCTCGGCCCCGGCGACGAGGCCGTCACCGGCGCGGAGCTCAGTGCCATGGACGACGACACGTTCCGCTGCCGCCTGCAGCACATCAGCGTCTATGCCCGCGTGCAGCCGGAGCACAAGACGCGCATCGTTCAGGCGTGGCGCGACGCCGGCTTCATCACCGCCATGACCGGCGACGGCGTCAACGACGCGCCGAGTATCCGCGCGGCGGACATCGGCATCGGCATGGGCATCACCGGCACGGACGTGACGAAAAACGTGGCCGATATGGTGCTCGCCGACGATAACTTTGCCACCATCGTCGGCGCGGTCGAGGAGGGGCGGCGCATTTATGACAACATCCGCCGCGCCGTGAAGTTCCTGCTCGGCTCGAACATGAGCGAGGTGCTGAGCATCTTCGCCGCGACGATGCTCGGCTTTACGATCCTTGAGCCGGTGCACCTGCTGTGGATCAATCTGCTCACCGACTGCTTCCCGGCGCTGGCGCTCGGCATGGAGCGCGCAGAGCCGGACATCATGTCCCGACCACCGCGCAGCGCGCGAGAGAGCATCTTCGCGCACGGCGTCGGCTTCGACTGCGTGTATCAGGGCGTGATGTGTGCGCTGCTGACGCTGGCGGCGTTCTTCATCGGCCACTACATGGAGTACGGCGTCTGGACGGTCACGAATTCGCCCGACGGCACGACGATGGCGTTTTTGACGCTGAGCATGGCGGAGATTTTCCACAGCTTCAATATGCGCGCACACCGGGCGAGCCTGTTTACGCTGCGCACGCCCAACTGGGCGCTCGTCGGCGCGGCCGCGGCAAGCCTTGCGCTCACGACACTGTGCATCTATGTGCCGTTTTTGGCCAACGCCTTTGACTTCACGCCCATCTCCGCCGCCGAGTATGCCGTGGCGATGGGACTGGCGTTTCTGGTGCTCCCGATCGTGGAGGGCGTCAAATGCGTGCAGCGCGCCGCTGCGAAACGCGCAGCGCGTGCATGATTTTCGCGCGCTCGGCGCACACTACCTCCGAACGGATGAAACGAGAGGAGATGGATGCCGTGCGCCGAGCGCTGCCGGTCCCGCAGCGGGTGATGGCCGTCGTGCTGTCTGCGCTGTTCGTGCTCTGCCCGCTTGCGGCCTATGCCGCCGGGGAGGAGACGGACGCCGTGCCGCTGCCGATCATCATGTACCACGAGGTCAAGCCCGACAAATCCGGCAAGGATGCCATCCAGCCGTGGGAGCTGGAATCCGACCTCCAGTGGCTGGCGGAAAACGGCTACACGACCGTCGTCATGGCGGACGTCATCGCCTATGTGCGCGATGGTACGCCGCTGCCGGAAAAGCCCATCGTGCTCAGCTTTGACGACGGGTACTACAACAACTACGTCTATGTGCTGCCGCTGCTGCGGCAGTATGCGGCGCGCATCGTCTTTTCGCTGCTCGGGCGCAACACGGACGATTTCACCGAGTGGCCGAGTGAGAGCATCGACTATGCGCACGTCACATGGGCGCAGCTCAACGAGATGCTCGCCTCCGGTCTTGTCGAGGTGCAAAACCACTCCTACGACCTGCACAGCTACACGCCGGAGCGCTACGGCTGCCTGCCGAACGCGGGCGAGTCGGAGACGGACTACGCGCAGCTGCTGCGCACGGACTTGCAGCGCCTGCAGGATGAGCTCGCGGAGCATACCGGCCGCACACCGGACACCTTTGCCTACCCCTACGGAAAATACAGCGACCTGACGGACACCGTTCTGCGCGGCATGGGTTTTCAGGCGACGCTGTCGTGCGACTGGGGCATCAACCGCCTCACGCACGACCCCGCGTGCCTATACCGGCTGCGGCGCATCTGCCGCTCACACGGGCAGCCGCTGTCCGCCGCGCTCGAGCGCGCGTACAAGGCGGCAGGATAAAAAACGCACACATCACAAAGGTGATGTGTGCGTTTTTTCTTGTCGAAGCCCAGCTTCTTCTCTCCGGAAACCTGCGCGGCCGCGCCGCTTTGCTTTGCACCCCGTGCACCGGCGCGGCATACATTGGGGCATAGCGCCTCGGCGCGAACAAAGGGGGAGACGCCATGAAAATCGAGCTGCGCCGCGCCGCCTTGACCTATCAGGCGCCGGACGGCGAGGTGGCGGCGCTGCGGGATGTGACCTTCGGCGTGGCCGACGGCGAGTTTGTGAGCATCGTCGGGCCGTCCGGCTGCGGAAAATCCACGCTGCTGGCGCTCATCGCCGGTATCGAGCGTCCGTCGGGCGGGGAGCTGCTCGTTGACGGCGAGCCCGTGCGCGCGCCGACAGGGAAGGCGGGGCTGATGCCGCAGCGCGATCAGCTTTTTGACTGGCGCACGATCTGGGGCAACGTGACGCTCGGGCTGGAGATCCGGCACGAGAACACACCCGCGCGGCGCGACGCCGTGCGCGCCCTGCTCACGCAGTACCGGCTCGACGGCTTTGCGCGCAAGCTGCCAAACCAGCTCTCGGGCGGGATGCGCCAGCGCTGCGCACTCATCCGCACGCTGGCGACATCGCCGGATGTGCTGCTGCTCGACGAGCCGTTTTCCGCGCTCGACTATCAGACACGACTGGCCGTGTCGGGCGACATCGCGCAAATCATCCGCCGCGAGCACAAGACGGCGCTGCTCGTCACGCACGACATTTCCGAGGCCATCAGCCTCTCGGACCGCATCGTCGTGCTCACGCACCGCCCCGCGACCGTCAAGGCCATCCATGACCTCGGCGCGCTGCGTGCCGTGCCGCCGCTGCAGCGGCGCAGCCGGGCGGAATTTCAGACGCTGTTCAATCAAATATGGGAGGAGCTGGATGTCAATGCCTGAACGGTCGCTCTCCCCGCAGAGACTTGCGTATCTGCGCGCACAAAAGCGCCGCCGCCGGGTTGTGCTGGCGCTGCAGGTGCTGCTGCTGGCGGCGTTTCTCGGCTGGTGGGAGCTCGCGGCGCGCTGCGGCTGGGTGGACGCCTTCATCGTCAGCAGCCCGTCGCGCGTGGTGCGCACGCTCGCGGCACTGCAAAGCTCCGGTGAGCTGTGGCTGCACATCGGCACGTCGTGTCTGGAGGTCGTGGCGGGCTTCCTGCTCGGGACACTGCTCGGCACGCTCATCGCCATCGGCCTGTGGTGGAGCGAGCTGCTCTCGCGCGTGCTCGACCCGTATCTGGTCGTGCTCAACGCGCTGCCGAAGACGGCGCTCGGGCCGGTGTTCATCGTCTGGATCGGTGCGGGCACGGGCTCGATCATCGCCATGACGGTCGCAATTTCGCTCTTCGTCACGATCCTGAATATGCACGTGGGCTTCCTGTCCACGGATCGGGAGAAGATCCGCCTGATGCAGACGCTCGGCGCGACGCGCCATCAGATCCTGTGGCGGCTGGTCATCCCGGCCAACTACGCCACGCTGTTCAATACGCTGCGTGTGAACGTCGGCCTGTCGTGGGTCGGCGTCATCATGGGCGAATTTCTGGTGTCCAAAGCCGGTCTCGGCTATCTGATCGTCTACGGGTCGCAGGTGTTCAACATGGACCTTGTGATGGCGACCGTCTTCGTGCTTGCGGCGGCGGCCGTGGTGATGTATCAGCTTGTGCTGTGGCTGGAAAAGGGATTCAAAAATCGGTTGGGAGTGACGCAATGAAACGGTTTCTTTGTGGGGTTCTGGCGGCATTGCTGCCGGCGGCCTTGTGCGCCTGCGGCGCGCAGGAGACGGCCACCGTCCGCCTGAGCGAGGTGACACATTCGGTGTTCTACGCGCCGCAGTATGTGGCGCTGGAGCAGGGCTTTTTCGCGGATGAGGGGCTGAAGATCGAACTGAGCAACGGCGGCGGCGCCGACAAGGTCATGACGGCGGTGCTCACCGGGCAGGCGGACATCGGTCTTGCCGGACCGGAGGCATGCATCTACGTGTACAATCAGGGCAAGGACGATCACCCGGTCGTGTTCGGCCAGCTCACGAAGCGCGACGGGTCGTTTCTCGTCGGACGGGAGGATGTGCCGTTTACCTGGGAGCTGCTGCGCGGCAGGACCGTCATCGGCGGCCGCGCGGGCGGCGTGCCGGAGATGACGCTCGAATACGTCATGCGGCAAAACGGCATCGTCCCCGGCGTAGACGCCGATGTGGATACAACGGTGCAGTTCAACATGATGGCCGGGGCGTTCACCGGCGGCAACGGCGATTTTGTCACGCTCTTTGAGCCGACGGCCACCGAGGTCGCGCAGGCGGGCAAGGGGTATATCCTTGCGTCCGTCGGGCAGGAAAGCGGCGAGATCCCGTATACGGCCTACTTCGCCTCGCAGACGTACATCCGGGAGCACGCGGACGTGGTGCAGCGCTTTACAAACGCCGTTGCGCGTGCGCTGACATGGATCGCCGGGCACGACGCGGCCGAGACCGCCGCCATCATCGCCCCGCAGTTTCCGGACACGGACGTGTCCGTGCTCACGCAGGTCGTGCAGCGCTACAAGGACATCGACGCGTGGAACGCGACGCCGGTCATGGCGCAGTCGTCCCTTGAGCGGCTTGAGACCGTCATGGAGACGGCGGGCGTGCTCGAGCACGCCGGCTGGGTGGATTTTGACCGCCTTGTCGACAACAGCTATGCGCATAACGCCGCCCGATAATGCACGAAGCCCCCGGCCTGCGGCCGGGGGCTTTTGCGTTTTTCAGAAAAGAGGGGGGGAGAGATCACTCAGAAACTTGCAACGACAGCGCCGTTGTAGGTATCGGCGATGTACTGCTTGACGGCGTCGGTCTTGAGCGCCTTGAGCAGCGCCTGCGTCTTCGGGCTGTTCTCGTCGCCGGAGCGCACGGCAATGATGTTGGCGTAGGTCTGCGCGGCGGTGCCGTCGGCGTTCTCGGTGGCGAGCGCGTCGCTGATGTTCAGACCGGCGGCCAGCGCATAGTTGCCGTTGATGACGGCGATGGTGCCGGCGCTCGCGTTCTTGAGCTGGGCCGGGACGGTGTCGGCCTGCACGGTGACGATGTTGTAGCCGCCGTCGTCGACGATGTCGAGCGTGCTCACGCCCTTGGCGGCGTCCGCGTCATCGGGAAGCTTGATCAGGCCCTCCTGCTGCAGCAGGAACAGGGCGCGGGTCTCGTTGCTGTCGTCGGCGGGGATGATGATGGTCGCGCCCTTGGCGAGGTCCTTCAGGTCGGTGACGCCGTTGCCGTAGATGCCGAACGGCTCGTAGTGGATGGCACCAACGGAGACGAGGTTCGTGCCGTTTTTGGCGTTGAAGCTGTCGAGATAGGGCTTGTGCTGGAAGTAGTTTGCGTCGAGCGTGCCGTCGGCCAGCGCCTGGTTCGGCAGGACATAGTCGTCATAGGTGACGATCTTGAGCTCGTAGCCCTCGTCGGCAAGCGCCTGCTTGATCTGCTCGAGGATCTCGGCGTGCGGGGTGGCGCTGGCGCCGACGGTGATGACCTTGTCATCGGCGGAATCGCTGTTTTTGTCGTCGGTGGCCTTGCCGCCGCAGGCGCTCAGAGACACGAGCGAGAACGCCAGCACGAGGGCGAGGATGAGGGAAGTGATCTTTTTCATTTCAGGTTCTCCTTTATGTTATATTTTTTTAGAATTTGTGTGGGAACGGATGATCGGGTGTGCGGTTCGGCGGGGGACACATTCGTCCGCGCCGGATGTTCACGCGCAGCAGCGCGGGATAATGCAGATGCATGGGCGGCACCTCCCGTCAGCTGTGCGCGCGCCGGTCGGTGCGGCGGGCGATGTACATACCGAATTCCTGCAGGATCTGCACGATGAGGATGGTCAGCGCCACGCACAGCCAGACGATCTGATCGTCGTACTTCTGGTAGCCGTAGGTGATGGCGATCTGACCGAGGCCGCCGCCGCCGATCGTGCCGGCCATGGCGGAGTAGCCGAGGATGGTCACGGTGGAGATGACGCCGCCGGTGATGAGCGCGGGCTTGGCCTCCGGGATGATGACCTTCCAGATGATGCGCAGCGTGGACGCACCCATGGACTGCGCGGCCTCAATGACGCCGGCGTCCACCTCCTTGGCGGCGGACTCGACCATGCGCGCCACATACGGGGCGGCGGCGATGATGAGCGTCACGATCACGGCGCGGTTGCCGAGGCTGGTGCCGACGACGAACTTTGCCACCGGCAGCATGGCCACCATGAGAATGATGAACGGGATGCTGCGCAGGGCGTTGACGATAATGCCGAGCGTGCGGTTGAGCCAGCCGATGGGGTGGATGCCGTCGCGGTCGGTCATGCGCAGGATGAGCCCGACCGGCAGGCCGATGAGATAGGCGAAGAACGTAGAGATGAGCGTCATGTAAACGGTCTCCCAGATGCCGAGCTGCAGGATGCCGTTTTGCCAGAGCTTGATGAGCAATTCAGACATGGCTTAAACCTCCTGAAGATAAGAGATGTGGTTGTGCTCGAGCCAGCGCAGCACATCGTGGAACTGCTGCGGGTCGCTGGGCAGGTCGATGACCATGTGGCCGTAGATGCTGCCCTCGACGATGCGGGTGTCGGCGAAGAGGATGTTCACCGGCACGTGACACTCGAGCGTGATGCGCGAGATGACCGGCTCGTTGGAGCTGCTGCCGTCGAAGACGAGGCGCAGCCGCTTGCCCGTGCACGGCGGGAGATTCTCGGTCGGGCTCTTGGGAAGGATGAGTGCTTTGGCAATGTCGGATTTCGGATGGGTGAACACATCGCTGACGTTGCCGATCTCGGCGATGCAGCTCTGGTCGATGACGGCCACGCGCTGGCAGATCTGCTCGATGACGCGCATCTCGTGCGTGATGACGACGATCGTCACGCCGAGCGTCTGGTTGATCTGCTTGAGCAGGCGGAGGATCGACTGCGTGGTGTTCGGGTCGAGGGCGCTGGTGGCCTCGTCGCACAGGAGGTATTTCGGCCGCGTCGCCAGGGCGCGTGCGATGGCCACGCGCTGCTTCTGACCGCCGGAGAGCTGCGAGGGATACGCTTTCGCGCGGTCGGACAATCCGACGAGCTCGAGCAGCTCGGCGGCGCGTGCCTGCGCCTCGTCGCGCTTGACGCCCGCGATCTCGAGCGGGAAGCAGATGTTGCGCAGCACCGTGCGCTGCTCGAGCAGGTTGAAGCTCTGGAAGATCATGCCGATGTCCTGCCGCGCCTTGAGCAGATCGCGGCGGCTGAGCTGGGTCATGTCGCGCCCGTCGATGCGCACCGTGCCGGAGGTCGGCCGCTCGAGGAGATTGATGCAGCGCACGAGCGTGCTCTTGCCGGCACCGCTCAGGCCGATGATGCCGAAGATCTCCCCGTCATCGATGCGCAGGTCCACATCCCGCAGGGCGTGGATGTCGCCGGTCGGAGAGGGGTAGGTCTTGTTGAGATGTTCGATTTCGATCATGGTGGATTCTCCCTCGCAGAATGAATTTTTCGGAACAAAAAAGCAGAGGCCGGAAGACTCGTTGTCTTCCGGCCTCTGCGGATACGGCTTTGTATGGAAAATCAGCCGTTATTGGAAGCGAACACAAGACGAGTCGTATTTTCGAGCACGACGAAACATGCACATGCAGCCGGGCATGTACATCATCATAGCCATCATCATGTTGTTCGTCTGAGCAAACTTCATAATACGACGCGTCTCCTTTCGTTCAAAATCACGGTTTCCTGTGGAAACGAGCGCAGTATAACGCAGTTCCCTGCGCTTGTCAACCCCAAAATCCACAAAAGCGGTATGAAATATGCATTAGAAAAAATGAACGTATCTATTCTAAAATTCGATTGTTTGCAGTGCTATATCGGGATCGTGGCTGCACAGCGACGCCACGCACGCGGGATCGCGGCTCATGCTGCCAATCCAGTCGAGTGCCTTTTTGGCGCGCACGCTGTTTTCGCAGATGCCGGGCACCGTGCCCTCCGCCCACGAGCGGGGACTTGCCGCGCCGTCGGCATTGAGCAGCACATAGCGCTCGCCGTTTCGGATGAGCGCTGCAAACATCCCCTCCGTGTGACCCGCGATGTGCACGAGATGCACCGAGTCGTCACCGAAGAGGTCGTAGGAGCGGCTCTCCGGCCCGATGTGGTTCACGCGGTACCAGAAGCGCTCCGGCGGCTCGTCGATCCACAGCCTGCGCGAGGTGTAGCGCAGGTTGACGCGGCACGACCAGAAGTATTCCTCCTCCGGAACGAGCAGGCGCTTTGCGCCCCGCACCTCGCTGATGCCGGCGATATGATCCGGGTCGAGGTGGGAAAAGAGCACATAGTCCAGATCCCGCGGCCGGATGCCGCGCGCGGCCAGCTGCTCGCCGATCGACTGTCCCGGTGCGACGACGCTGTGTACGAGCGTGTACCACCCGCGGCCGAACATGCGCAGCTGCGCCGCGCGATCCTCCACCCCGGTCGGGCTCACTGTGCGCGGCAGACCGGCGTCGACCAGAAACAGCCCCTTCGGGTGCTCCACGAGATACGCCGACACCGGCAGCCAGATGCGTGCATCCGCTTTTGTGCGCCGTGCGTCGGCCTTCGCCGGCCAGCGCCACTGGCCGCTCGCCGGGAGATCCGGCGCGACGCCGATCCTCCCGCAGTGCAGAACATGGACCCGGATCCGAGCCATTTGCGCTCACCTCTGCAAATATACGAAAATTAACCATACGGTCAGCAAAAACATAACACTGATTGTGTAAAATGTCAACCCCGACGGGCAGAACGGCGGTGTCTTTGCTGCATTTTACGGTAAAATGCACATTTGTCTATTGAATTGTGTGTGTGAGATGTGTTACAATCCTTGTGCATGAATTCACAAATCAGGGAATGCAACGGAAATTATTCAAGGGGAAGAAAGGAGCCTGAAAATGGCAAGAGAACTGATCCTGAAACTAGGCAAAAAGATCACCGACCGTGTGGACGTCAAGCTCGGCATGACCCAGCTCGACGAGACTTCGCCCGAGTATTATGGCCTGGCCAGCGTCGTCACCGACGAGATGGCGGAGCTTGCGCTCGCGATGAAGGTGCGTGTCCCGACCACACCGGCCGAGATCGGCAAGAAGGTCGGCAAGGACCCCGTCTACGTGGAGCAGCTGTTTGACCAGATGTCCATGATCGGCCTGCTCGAGTACAACTGGGAGAACGCCGATCACCACAAGCAGTGGACGCTGCCGATCTTCGTGCCCGGCTCTGCAGAGCTGATGAACATGAACCTGCAGCAGGTCGAGGAGCATCCGGAGATCGCGCAGTTTTTCGAGCGCATGGCGTTTCTGCCGCTGACGAAGATCACCTGCATGGTGCCTCCCGGAGGCGCCGGCGTCGGCATGCACGTCATCCCGGTCGAGAAGGCCATCCCGGCCACGAACGAGTCGGTCGATGTCGAGCACATCTCTCACTGGCTGAAGAAGTATGAGGACCACCTCGGCGTCGGCTATTGCTCCTGCCGCAATGCCATGCGCCTTCAGGGGCAGGGCTGCGGTGAGCTGCAGGATGAGATGTGCATCGCCGTCGGTCAGTTTTGTGACTACTGTCTCGAGACCGGCAAGGGCCGCAAGATCACCTATGAAGAGGCGATGGAGATCCTCCAGCGCGCCGAGGACAACGGCTATGTCCACCAGATCACGAACATCGACGGTGAGGATAAGATCTTCGCCATCTGCAACTGCGCGCTCGGCTCCTGCTTCGCGCTGAGAACGAGCCAGCTGTTCAACACGCCCAATATGTCCGCCTCCGCTTACCGCGCCCATGTCGATGCCGAAAAGTGCGTCGCCTGCGGCAAGTGCGCCGAGGTCTGCCCGGCCGGCGCCGCCAAGCTCGGCCAGAAGCTGTGCACCAAGACCGGACCCGTGGTCTATCCGAAGCAGCCGCTGCCGGATGACAACCACTGGGGCGAGCATATGTGGAGCCCGAACTATAAGGACGACAACCAGAAGCAGTGCCACGAGTCCGGCACCGCACCCTGCAAGACCGCCTGCCCGGCGCACATCGCCGTTCAGGGCTACATCAATCTGGCTGCGCAGGGCCGCTATCTGGACGCGCTCAAGCTCATCAAGCAGGATAACCCGTTCCCGGCCGTCTGCGGCAGCATCTGCAACCGCCGCTGCGAGGACGCCTGCACCCGCGGCAACGTTGACCGCGCCGTCGCCATTGACGAGATCAAGAAGTTTGTCGCCGAGCAGGAGCTGCAGGCCGACAAGCGCTACATCCCGAAGGTCATCACCCACCGCGGCATCGCCGATCCGTACCCGGAGAAGATCGCCGTCATCGGCGCCGGCCCGGCCGGCCTGTCGTGCGCCTACTATCTGGCGAACATGGGCTACGAAAACGTCACCGTGTTCGATAAAAACGAGGTGCCCGGCGGCATGCTGACCCTCGGCATCCCGAGCTTCCGTCTCGAGAAGGATGTGGTCAACGCCGAGATCGAGGTGCTCAAGGAGATGGGTGTCCACTTCCAGTGCGGCGTCGAGATCGGCAAGGACATCACCATCGACCAGCTGCGTGAGCAGGGCTACAAGGGCTTCTATCTGGCCATCGGTGCGCAGAAGAGCGCGCCCATCGGCATCCCGGGCGAAGAGCTCTCCGGCGTGTACGGCGGCGTGGACTTCCTGCGCAAGGTCAACCTCGGCAAGAAGCCGCGCATCGGCAAGAAGTGCGCCGTCATCGGCGGCGGCAACGTCGCCATGGACGTCTGCCGCACGGCTATCCGTCTCGGCGCGCAGGACACCTACGTCATCTACCGCCGCAGTCAGGCCGAAATGCCGGCTGACGCGGAGGAAGTCGCCGAAGCCATGGAAGAGGGCGTGCAGTTCCGCTTCCTGAGCGCTCCGGCCGAGATCCTCGGCGAGAACGGCAAGGTCAAGGCCATCAAGGTCGAGATCATGGAGCTGGGCGAGCCCGACGAGAAGGGCCGCCGCAAGCCCGTCGGCACCGGCAAGTTCGAGACCATCGAGGTCACGTCCGTCATCGGCGCCATCGGCCAGCGCGTCGACCTCGGCCATATCGCGCCCGAGGCGATGGCCTTCAACCGCAACGGCACCGTCCAGGTCGACGGTGTGACGTATCAGACCGCGCAGCCCGACGTCTTTGCCGGCGGCGACGTGGTCACCGGTCCGAAGTTCGCCATCGACGCGATCGCGGCCGGCCGCGAGGGCGCCGTGTCCCTGCACCGCTTTGTGCATGACGGCCAGAGCCTGACGCTGGCGCGTGACCCGCGCGAGTTCTACGAGCTGGACAAGAGCAACGCCGTCCTGCCCATCGACTGCTTCGACGCTCCGGCGCGCCAGACCGTCGCGCACGACGCGAGCAAGGCCAAGACCTTCTCCAACGACCGCATCACCTTCACCGAGGCGCAGGTCAAGGCGGAGGCGTCCCGCTGCCTCGGCTGCGGCGTGTCCGTCGTCGACCAGAACAAGTGCATCGGCTGCGGCCTGTGCACCACCCGCTGCGAGTTTGACGCGATCCACCTGCAGCGCGATATGCCGGAGGCCAGCCGTATGTACCGCACCGAGGACAAGATGAAGGCCATCCTGCCGCACATGATCAAGCGCGCTGCGAAGATCACCATCAAGGACATCAAGGAAAAGTGCGCGAAGTAAACCCGCCGGAGGAACATACCCATGCATGAACTCGGAACCGTGTTCTATGTCATTCGCGAGGTCGAGCAGGTCGTCGAGGAAAACCACCTGACCAAGGTTGCCAGCGTCACGCTGGAGATCGGCGAGGTCAGCGGCATCATTCCGTACTATCTGACGGACTGCTGGCAGTGGGCGATCCAGAAATCGCAGTATCTGAAAGAGGCGGAGCTGAAGATCGAGACCGTTCCCGCCGTGACCTTCTGTGAGGACTGCAAGCAGACATATCCCACGGTAAAATACGCAAAAATATGCCCGCACTGTAAGAGCGAGCATACCTATCTGGTGTCAGGCAACGAATATAACATCAAAGAGATCGAGGCCTGTTAGCATCCCAAAAAACGAACACGGAGAACGAAAAATCGTTCTCCGTGTTTTTTGGTATAGATCATCTCCCGACCGGCGCGCGGTCGATCGGCAGCTGGATGATCTCGAGCTTTCGCAGTGCGGCGTATTCGAGCGTGCGCGCCGTGCCGCCGGGACGGCCGTCAAAGGCGGCGATGAGGATGCGCGAGGCGTCGACCATGTAGCGGTTGCGGCGCATCATGCAGCCCGGCGTGTACGCCTCCTGCACGAGCGTCTGATAGTCGCACTGGCGCAGGTCGTAATCATAGCGCGCGCGCAGCTCCGGCCGCCAGCGATCGGCCTGGCCGGAGTAGGGGATGGCCGCCTCGATCGTGACCTCCGGGTGACTGAGGCGCAGATAGCGCGCGGCGTCGAAAAAATACAGGTCGCAGCCGTTGGCCATGCCGCAGATAAAGTGGCGGATGCCGTCGGCATAGACGGCGTCCACGGCGTCAAAGATCTGCTGCTGGAGCTTCCGGCAGCGGGGGTCATTCTCATCACTGCCCCAGGGCAGCTTGTATTCGCGGTATCCGGTGAAGCAGCAGGTGTGTTCGCGCTCAGGCATGGCGGCAGTCTCCTTTTCGGTGCTGGCATCCATTGTACGCGTCAAAAAAGCGCCTGTCAAACCTTTCCTGAAAAAAGTGCTTGCAATCTCCGGGCACTGTGCTATAATGCAGACAGTAGTTAAACAACTGAATCGAGATGTCTTCGGGGCAGGGTGTAATTCCCGACCGGCGGTGATAGTCCGCGAGCCGAATGTGGTTGAATCGGTGCAATTCCGATACCGACAGTATAGTCTGGATGATAGAAGATGTTACGAACCTCCATAAGTTCGCAGCGCCTGAAGGACATGTTCTTTCAGGTGTTTTTCATTCCATGGAGGTGCTTTGTCATGTTGAAAGAAAACCTGTCCTTTATCGGTGTCTGCGCGCTTGTGTTCGCGGCATTGCTCGGCCTTGCGTATCTGTTTGAGCGCACGGTCTGCCACGATCTGCAGCGCCGCAGCCGCAGCCGCAACATCAGCTATGTGGCCATGTTCTCCGCTCTCGGCGGCGTGCTGATGCTGCTCGAGATCCCGCTGTTCTTCGCGCCCGGCTTCTATAAGATGGACCTGAGCGAGCTGCCGGTGCTCATGAGCGCGTTCTATCTCGGACCTGTGGCCGGTGTCGTCACCGAGCTGCTCAAGGTGCTGCTCAAGCTTCTGCTCAAGGGCACGAGCACAGCTTTTGTCGGCGACTTTGCCAACTTCGTCGTCGGCTGCACGTTCGTCCTGCCCGCCGCCGTCATCTACCACCACCACAAGACCCGCCGCAGCGCCATCATCGGCATGGCCGTCGGTACGCTGTGCATGACGGTGTTCGGCAGCCTCTTCAACGCCCTGTACCTGATCCCGAAGTTCGCCGAGCTGTTCCACCTGCCGATCGATCAGATCGTCGCCATGGGTACGGCCGTGAACAAGGGCATCACCAGCGTGCCGACGCTCGTGCTGTTCGCCGTCGTCCCGTTCAACCTCATCAAGGGCATCGTCGACTCGGCGCTGACGTATCTGCTGTATAAGCGCGTGGAGTTTTTGCTCTTCCCGGAGCTGCGCAAGAAAAGCCAGACCCCGTCGGTGCAGCCCAAAACGCCCACCCCGCAGCACTGAGGCGCAGACCGTAACCGTATCTCGAAACCGCCGGCAGGCATCAGCCTGCCGGCGGTTTTTCGTCCGTGCAGCAGCGGCGCACCGTGCGCAGCAGCAAGGTGAAGCTGAGCGTAAAGTTCACGCACTCATTGAAATACAGGACAAAGAGATATCCGGCCAGCCCGAACCGCGGCAGCAGTGCCCACACGAGCACCACGCCGAGCGTGGCGTCGAGTACGTTGATAGCCATGCAGCGCGTCTGCTGGCCGAGCCCACGCAGGCAGCCGTCGGTCACGGTGTCGAGATACATCACCGGCACGAGCGGCGCCAGCAGCCGGATGTAGCGCCCCGCGTCGTCCGAATGGTAGATCAGCCGTCCGAGCGGCCCGGAAAACGCCAGCAGCAGCACGGCCGTGCCGCACGCAAACAGCAGGCACCGGTACAGCAGCGTGCGCACCAGCCGCCGGATGTCCCCGCACCGGCCGGAGACCTGCGCCGTCGTCAGCTCCGGTACGAGCAGATCCGCCAGCGCATACAGCAGGCACGAAGGGAAGAGCACCACCGGCAGCGCCATGCCGTGCACGATGCCGTAGCCCGCGAGCGCGCGGTCGGCCGTCAGGCCGGCGCTTTTGAGCCCGCGCGGGATGAGCAGGTGCTCGAGCGTCGTGAGCGACGTGCGCGCATAGGCAGACACCGCCAGCGGCAGCGCTACGGCAAGCATCCGCCGCGTCAGGTGCGGTACGGTGTCGCCGCCGCGGCGATATTTGCGCCGGTCGAGCGTGTACATCGCTGTCATCATCAGCAGCGACACCGCGTCTGCGCACGCACCGCCCGCCGTGACGGCGGCGCAGCTCTGCTCGAGATCACCGGCGGCCGCAAGGGACAAAAACCACATCACGCACGTGATGCTCACCAGCTGCTCGATCAGATGCACGAGCGTCGGCTTCCACACGCGGCCGGAGGCGGTGAAGTACCCGTCCATGACCGCCGAGAGCGCGATGCACGGCAGGCTGATGCTCGTGATGCGCAGCGAGCGCACCGTGCGCGCGTCGCCGATCCAGAGAAAGCCCACGGGCTCAGCCAGAAAATATACCAGCGTGCCCGCGCACAGGCCGAAAAACAGCGCATAGCACGCGCAGCGGCGCATCGCACCCGTGACGCCCGCGCCGCGCTCGAGCCCCATCTCCTCGGAGATCAGGCGCGTGGCGGCAAAGCGGATGCCGGAGATGGCGAAGGTTGCAAACAGCACGCTCACCGACAGGACGAGCTGGTAGAGCCCGATGCCGGCCGCGCCGATGTGCCCGACGAGCCACGCCTGAAAGATGAGCGCAATGCAGCGCATCACGATCGACGAGCCGGTCATGAGCGCGGTGTTGACGATGAGCCTGCGATGTGTGTGCACGCGCGCGACCTCCCGACGCAGTTTGTACCACTCTATGGCGCGGGAAAGAAAAAGATGCCGCCCGGCGTTTGCCGGACGGCATCTTTTGCATCTTCAGGTGTGCAGGTCGGTCTTGATCTTCGTCGTGGAGATCTCGGGCGTGCGCGGCAGGTAGACGACCTCGCATTTGTCCTTCAGGAAGTCGAATTTGCCCTTCCAGTCGTCGCCCATGACGAACACGTCCACGTGGTATTTGTCCACGTCGGTGATCTTCTGATCCCAGCTCTCTTCCGGGATGACGAGATCGACATAGCGGATCGCCTCGAGCATCCGCTTGCGGTCCTCATAGGAGAAGTAGCTCTTTTTCTGCTTCTGCTCCCAGTTGAATTCGTCGGTGCTGAGCGCCACGATCAGATAATCGCCCTGCTCCTTGGCGCGGCGCAGGAGATTGATGTGTCCGTAGTGCAGCAGGTCAAAGGTGCCGTAAGTGATGACGCGTCTCATGTGTGCTCCCTTTCCCGGAGGCGCTCGGCCAGAAACGCGGCGACGCGCTCGGCGGAGTGTCCGTCTGTGTATTGGTTGGTCAGCTTTGTGAGCTGCAGGCGCTTGGTCCGCAGCGGATCGTCGCCCGCGGCAAGCTGGGCAAAAAACGTCCGGAAATCGTCCGGGGTGTCGAGCATGGCCGCGCTCTCACGCAGCGGCTGCGGGTCGATGGCAAAGCCCGGCTGTCTGGCATAGGCATCAATGTCCTCGAATGTCAGGCCGACAGGCTTGCCTGTGAGCAGATAGTCAAACAGCACGGAGGAATAGTCCGTGATGAGCGCGTCCGTGCAGGCGAGAAATTCATAGGACGTGATACCGTGCGCGGCGAAGAGCCCGTCGTCGATGAAGCGCAGGTTGCTCAGCTCCAGTGCGCGGATGTGCGCAAGATCCTGCGCCGGGTGGGGCTTGACGATCACGAGCGTGCCTGTCTCCCGTGCTGCCGCGTTTACGGCCTCGGCCGCTGCCGGGTCGTGGATGACGGGGATGGAGATGTCCGTCGTTGTGACGAGGTCGTTTTTGTGCTGGCGGTAGGTGGGATACCAGACGACGAAGCGGTCAAACTCCGCGCCGAAGATGTCCTTCAGGTCGCATTTTTGCGTGAACAGCTCATCGTTGCGCGGGAAGCCGAGCGTGACGAGCTTGTCCTGCGGGATGTGGAATTCATAGCTGTTGACAGCGTCAAAAAACGGCGCCTGGCTCAGCGCCCAGTCGGTCGTCGGGTCGCAGAAATAGTAGTCGTGCACGCTCTTGAGCGGGCTTCCGTGCGTCAGATACAGGTGCACGGTCTCCGGCCGGAGCGTCTGGATCTGGCCGTTGCAGTCCACGATGGCGGCGGCGCGGGCGCGCAGCGCAAACAGGCGCATGAGCGCCCATTTGCCATGCGTGCCGACAAAGCCGACGTTTTTTTCATGCACGTGCCGGAATGCCGCTGGATCCGGAACGACCCATATGAGCCGGTACCGGTCGTTCCAGCCCTGGGCCAGCAGCTCACGATACAGGGCGCCGGTGTTGTCACCGAGGGGCGGCGCACTCTCAAGCAGGATGACCGGTTTGCCGGGCAGCAGACTCAGCAGATGCACAAGCAGGCGTTTCAAGCGTTGTTTCATTTTCTCAGCACCTTTCGCACCATGCCGCCGACGAGCGCTTTTTCATATCCGTTCATGCTCAGCAGCCACACGGAGGCACAGTAAATAGCCGTGTAAACGATGATGCCGCCGAGCAGCATCGGAATACTGTAGAGGTTTACAAAGCGCATCATCAGCACGCCGCACGCGGCGGGCGGCAGCAGGCCGAGCGCCATGCGCCCGATGTTCTTCCAGAACACGGTCACGTCGATGTTCAGCCGCCGCTGATAGAAGATGTTCATCACGAGCCCGTTTGCCAGCGCAACGGCAATGGCCGTGCCGATCGCGCAGCCGATCGCGCCGAGATACCGGCAAAGCCAGATGCTGATGGCGAGGTTGCCGATGGCCATGGCGCCATAGATGATCGAGCGGTACTTGTGCAGGTTCTGCGCGCGCTGCATCTCGATGCCGAGATTCTGCGTCAGCGGCACCATGCCGGGGATGATGAGCAGCAGCACGATGATATACGCATCGTCATAGCCCGGTCCGGCCCAGAAATAGATAAACGGCTTGCCGAAGAAGATGATGCCGGTGCACACGAGCGACAGGATCAGAAACTGGATGCGCCCGACGCGCACGAACAGCTCCGTGAGCACGGAGCGCAGGCGTGCCTTGTCGTCCTTGTTATCCTGCACGAGCTGGTGGATGCGCGGTGTGAACACGGACGACACCGCCGTCGAAAACGAGATGAAGTACGTGTGCAGCTGCTGGCCGACGGCGTAGACCGCCGTGGCGGCGGTGCCGCAAAAGCGCGTGATGATGAGCTTGTCGAGGTTGTTGTTGACCTGGTCGACGACCATGTTGATGGCAATAAAGCCGGAGAACACGGCAATGTCCTTGAGCACGGCACCGTCAAAGCCCCGGAACAGGACCCGGATGTGCAGCTTGCCGAAGCAGTAGATCAGCCGCAGCACGTCCACGTCGTAGCTGATACCCAGGTCGCCGCGCATCTTGTTCTTCTCGATGTCCCCGGCGCAGATGGCCACCACGATCTCCACCTCGTCCCGGATGGAGGCCAGCATCCGGATCTTGCTGTCCGGCTCGAATCCCGGCAGCACCCGGGAGGCGTGGTAGTCGTCGAACAGCTTGCCGCCAAACTCGAGGTAGAGCTTGTTGTCGAACTGTGCGATGCGTTCCCGGATGTGCTGGGACTGCATCTGAAGATATTTCGCGTTGTCAAAGCCTATTTTCATGGAATGCTCCTCTTACTGTTTTTACAACTTCAACTCCGGCACCCCGGTGGTGCGGCAGGCCGGAGAGTCACACAAACACTTTATAGTATAGCATACGAGGGGTCCCGGCGCAATTATTTTTTGTGGGCTTCCATCCGTTCCAGCTGCTCCAGCTCCTCGATGTCCTCCTTGAGGAACATGAGGCAGAAGCTCACGCCCAGCAGCAGGCAGGACAGCCAGATGGCCCGGCCTGCCATGGGGACCAGGGCCACGCTGCCGATGCCTGCACCCAGCGCGAACAGGAAGATGATGGCGAAGTAGTGAAGCGCCTTGCCGAAGGCTTTGGTGTTGCCGCCCACCAGCCATGCGCAGAAGGAATCCATGCCGCTGCGCAGATTGCCGATGCACATGGTGCTGGCGAAGGCATAGCCGTTCACCTTGCGGAAGGATTGTACCTGCATGGCGCAGGAGAAGGAGACGAGGGAGTTGGCCAGCAGATTCAGCTCCTGCGGCAAAAAGCCCACGACGAAGAGCATCAGGATCTCGAACAGCACCACCAGCTGACGCCAGTGGAGCCACTGCATCCGCTTGAGCTTGAGGCGGATGAACTCGGCCACAAAAATGCCCAGCGCAAAGGCGCAAAGGGGAATCAGGTAGCGCAGTGCCTCGCCCCACTTGCCCGCAAACAGCTTGACGGCCATCAGCACGATGTTGCCGGTCTGGGCGTTGGCGAAGACCTTGCCGCGGTATAAATAGGTATAAACATCCTGTAAGCCGCCCGAGACGGAGAGAAACAGAGCGGTGATAAAAGCTTCGGACATCTGTCCGTGAGGTTTGAGAGATGGCATAAAAGCTCCTCCTTGTATCCAGAAAATAATTCCATGCCATACTATAGCGCAAAACCGGCGTTTTGTCAAAAACTTCGCCATATTTTTTATAGATAATGACGATTCCGGGCGGGTATCGCAGGATACGCTTTGTTTTGCAATGCGGCGCAGACTGTGGTAGAATACAGAAAATAGCTTTTTTCAGGAGAAGGAGGGGCTTTCTGTATGCCCAATATCATCGAGATCACGGATTTCCACGCACCGGAGCTGGACCCTTATGCCCGGCTGACCCAGAACCAGCTGCGCAATCGCCTCGAGCCGGAGAAAGGCATCTTCATCGCCGAGAGCCCCAAGGTCATCGACCGGGCGCTGGACGCAGGCTACAAGCCCGTGTCCCTGCTGATGGAGCGCAAGCAGATCACCGGTCCGGCAGCGGGCATCCTGAGCCGCTGCGGCGACGCGCCGGTGTACACGGCAGATCGGGAGATGCTGGCAGAACTCACCGGCTTTGAGCTGACCCGGGGCGTCCTCTGCGCCTTCCACCGCCCGGCACCCCGCCCGGTGGAAGAACTCTGCAAAAACGCCCGCCGGGTGGCCGTGCTGGAGGGCATCGTGGACTCCACCAATGTGGGCGCTATCTTCCGCTCGGCGGCGGCACTGAACATGGACGCTGTCCTCATCAACCCTTCCTGCTGCGACCCGCTCTGCCGCCGCGCCGTCCGCGTCAGCATGGGTACGGTGTTTCAGGTACCCTGGGGGCAGTTGGGCGAGACCCCGGCAGACTGGCCGGAGAAGGGGATGGACATCCTCCACTCCCTCGGCTTCAAGACCGCCGCGATGGCCCTCAGCGACCGCTCGGTGAGCATCGACGACGAGCAGCTTGCAAAAGAGCCGAAGCTTGCCATCGTGCTTGGCACCGAGGGCGACGGCCTCGCCGCCGGCACCATCGCTTCCTGCGACTACACGGTCAAGATCCCCATGTCCCACGGCGTGGATTCGCTGAATGTCGCTGCCGCCAGCGCCGTTGCGTTCTGGCAGCTGGGCAAACAATAAACGAAAAAGTAATGCCTCCCCGCCGGGGAGGC
>ERZ857750.1976-NODE-1976-length-20961-cov-6.441404_pt1 | contig 20961 bp, 17 predicted proteins | sample MGYA00519915_ERZ857750 | MGnify/ENA primary metagenome ERZ857750 (study PRJEB31778, sample SAMEA3449358) | human gut metagenome | biome: human gut; feature: human-associated habitat; material: faeces | place: United Kingdom | collected 2010/2012 ... | reverse complement strand
AGAGATTTACTTGTAAATTACAAGGAATTTTATTGAAAATAAAGAAATTAATCTATATTAAAGTTATACTGCAAAAACTTTTGTATTTGGAAAAAATAAAGGATAGAGGTGTAGTTTATGGGATTATTTAAATCAAAAGCACAAGAAGAGTGGAAAGTTAATTATATAAGAGAATTTAATGAAATGAGAGATTCATACGAAGATAAATTATTAAAGAAACAAAAAGAAATAGAACTTTTAAAAAAAGAAATTGAGCAGTTAAAATCATTAAGAAACAATTTGAAACCAAAAGAAAAACAAATTAAAGATTCTGATATTGAATATATAAAGGAACTTAGAAATAAAGGACTTAGCTATAGAGAAATTTCAAAAAAAACTTCATGGAGTAAAGCTACAATTTGTAGAGTTTTAAATGGAATGTATGATTAATTAAGGATACATATTATGATTTTATATTTCAATATATTACTTATACTGTGTTATAATGGATACTATAACAGAGAAAATTGTGGGTGATATGTTTGAATGTAAAAGAAAATGCAGTTAGTTTAAGAAATAAAGAATATATTTTAGATTCCATCATTTTACTAGTTATAATACAAATAGCTAGGGTAATCATAAAATATATACTATTAAGCCAATTTAATTTAACTTTGGAAAATTTAAATATTATTAATATTATATCTATTATAATTGTGGGTGTAAGTTCAGCTTTTATTTTTAGAGGAAATGACTTATTTAATTCAGCAGGACAAAGATTAATAAAATTAAATAATAAATACACAAATAAGAAAATAAGATTAGCAAGTGGATTTATTGGAATAATGGGATTATGTATAGCTCCTTATTTTAAAGGTGGATACTTATCATCTAATTTAATAATTCTTACATTATATTTAATTGTTCAACCTATATTTGAAGAAATTTTATTTAGAGAATATATATGGAATTATATTGGAAGTTTTGAGAAAGACGAAAAGAAAGTTTTAATAATAATTAGTATATTATCAGCATTATTTAAATTAGGTTATTGGGATATAATAAGTCAAAATTTAAGTGTAATTGGAAGCTCATACTTTACTGTAGATATAATTATGCCAAAAGTATTTTTTGGATTAATAGTTGCTTTTGTTCTTGGAATAATCAAAATAAAATATAAAGATACATATTTATGTATATTTGCTCATAGTTTAATAAACATTATTTTTGGGAAATAAGTTTTTATTAAAATAAGAATAAGTAAAATGACTTAATAAAATAATAAGTAAAAGAAAGAATATTTTATGAGTTCGCTTTTGCTTATAGCTTTCTTATATTAATAAAATACATAAGAAACTATTGAAATATCTATATATATTAGATATTATTAGAGAGCTCATAAGCTCTCTTTTTTAGACTAAAATTAGGAAGGAAGATTAAAATGGATCAATTACAAAAATATAGAAATGAAATAGATAATATAGATAAACAAATTACTGAATTATTCGAAAAACGTATGGATATATCAAAAGAAATAGCAATATGTAAAAAAGAACAAGAAATAGGCATACTAAATGCTAAAAGAGAAGAAGAAGTTATTCAAAAAAATATATCTTACTTAAAAAATAAAGAATATAGATTTGTCTTAGAAGGATTTTTTAGAAATTTAATGAATCTGAGCAAACTAATACAAAATGAAGAAAATCATCAGTAAGTTAAGGGAGGCAAACTATGATCGTAGTCATGAATAAAAACTACACTAGTGAAGATATAGATCAAGTAGTAAATTATATAGAAAATAAAAACTTAAAAGCTAATATTTCAAAGGAAAAACTTGATTGTGTAATAGGAATATTAGGTGATACGGTAGAAGCTAATATCAAAGAAATTGAAGCTTTTGAATGTGTGTCAAAGGTGCTAAAAGTTCAAGAACCATATAAAAAATCAAATAGATTATTTCACCCAGAAAACACTGTCGTAAATGTAGGTGGAAACAAAATAGGTGATAAAAATTTAGGAATAATAGCTGGTCCTTGTGCTGTAGAAAGTGAAGAACAAATAGTTGAAATAGCTAAAAGAGTTAAAAAAAGCGGTGCAAACTTCTTAAGAGGAGGTGCTTTTAAACCTAGAACTTCGCCTTATAGTTTCCAAGGTTTAGAATTAGATGGACTTAAATTAATGGAAATTGCAAAACAAGAAACAGGCCTTCCTATAGTATCTGAACTTATGTCAATTAGTTATTTAGATGAATTTATGAAAACTGTTGACGTTATACAAATAGGTGCTAGAAATATGCAAAATTACGACTTATTAAAACAAGTTGGAAAAACAAATAAGCCTGTCATTTTAAAAAGAGGATTATCATCAACTATAGAAGAATGGTTACTGAGTGCGGAACATATTATGGCTGGTGGAAACGAGAATGTAATTCTATGTGAAAGAGGAATAAGAACTTTTGAAACTTATACTAGAAATACTCTAGATTTAAGCGCAGTTCCTGTTGTAAAAAAACATTCACATTTACCAATAATAGTTGATCCTAGTCATGGAACAGGAAGCAGGGAATATGTAGAATCTATGGCAAAAGCATCTATAGTAGCAGGATGTGATGGACTTATGATAGAAGTTCATAATAATCCACAAAAGGCTTTATCTGATGGACAACAATCTATAACACCAGATGAATTTGATAGCCTTATGAAAAAAATAAAAATACTTTCAAATTTAGATATTTAATATGAAGGAGCACTATGCTCCTTTTTTTAATTATTGTGAAATTATATTTTATATGATTTATGTATAAAATGTAATTTCCAACTGATTATACTTTGTTAGCCAGGGAAATGGTTTTTAATGCATAATTTAGATAATATTTTTAAAAATAATATAAAAATATTATTTTAGGAGAAAAAAATGAAAAATAAAGTAAAATTAATTAGTATTTTATTATCTATTAGTATTATACTTTCTTTTCCTTTATTGTCTTTTTGTCATGACAGTAAAAATTATTTTTTTGAAAATCCTTATGGAATTTGCATAACTCCAGGAGAAGATGAAACTATGCTTAATTTTTCTTGGTATAGCAAAAAAGACAATGATAGTAAAATTAAGATTTTCAATGAATTTGGAGAAGAAAAAACTTATAAGGGTAAAAGTAAAAAATTAGATAATAACTTTGTAAGTAACAAAGTTACAGTGACAAATTTAAAAGATAATACCACATATTATTATTCATACAAATTAAATGGAGTTTGGAGTAGACCTATTGAATATAAAACTAAAAATAGCCTAGAGTTCTCCTTTGCATTTATGGCTGACCCACAAATTGGAGCATCTTCTAGGACTTTGAACTCAGTTGAAGAAGGAATAAAAAAAGATGTTTTAAGTTGGAATAAAGTAATAAATAAAGCATTGCAAAAAGAAAATAATCTTAGCTTTATAGTTTGTGGTGGTGATGAAACAAATACAAAGGAAGAAAATCAAAAGAAAATAAGTAATCAAGAGTATAGTGGATATTTATCACCATGTTATTTACAATATACCCCAATAGCCAATGTAATTGGAAATCATGACAAAGATAATGAAAATTTTTATAATCATTTTTATATGCCAAATTCATCATCTTTAGGAAAAAATATAGCTGGAGGAGATTATTATTTTAAATATGGAAATACACTATTTTTATTTTTAAATACAAATAATTTAAATATAAATGAACATAAACAATTTATAGAAAATACTTTGAAAAAAAATGAAGATGTTAAATGGAAAATTGCCCTATTTCACCATGATATTTATGGAGATGGTATACATTCACAAGAAAAAGATATAAAACAACTTAGAAATACACTACCACAAATACTAGAAAAAAATAAAATCGATTTAGCTTTGTGTGGTCATGACCATATTTATTCTAGAACATATACACTAAAAAATAATAAAAAAACAAAGGAATTTATTATAGAGAGATTTGATGATTTTAATGAAAAGGTGGAAATTATAAATAATTCAAAGGGAATAACTTATATTACAGGTGGTTCATGTACTGGTAGTAAGTTTTATAAATCTACTAACAACAAATCAAATTATGTAAAATTTAAATATGATGAAGAAAATCCTCTTTATACAATTATAAATGTTTCAAAAGATAAAATAATTATAAAAACATATAAAGTAAATAGTGATGAAATGATAGATAGTAAAATAATCATAAATAAATAAAAAATATCATATGGTGGTTTGTAATTATCACATAGTATATAATTATATTGAATTATAAAATATACATAGGGAGGTTTATATAGTGAAACAAAAAGTTTCAGAAGTACTTGAGAAAATAAGACCAGTTCTACAAAGAGATGGTGGAGATGTGGAATTAGTAGAAGTAAGTGATGACGGTATAGTATTAGTTAGATTAAAAGGAGCATGTTCTGGATGCCCAGGTGCTACAATGACTTTAAAAGCAGTTATAGAAAATTTATTAGTTAAAGAAGTTCCAGGAGTAAAAAAAGTAGTTGGAGTATAAATTTAAAATTAATGATGAATAAAGGGTCTCAATCATTGAGTACCCTTTATTTTTTTGAATAATATATATTAATTTAATAATTTTATATTATAGACTTATTCCTCATTTTTGTATAAATATTAAAAATTAGACAGAAAATAAGTTTAATTTCAATAAGACATTTTTAATTTATAAAACTTCGGAGGAGTAATAATGAAAAATATAATTAAAATTTTTCAAGATGATTTAAAAGATATGTTTTCCAATGTATCTGTATTAATTTTATTAATCGGATTAGCAATTTTACCATCTTTATATGCTTGGTTTAATATAAAAGCATCTTGGGATCCTTATGGAAACACATCTAATATAGCTGTAGCAGTAGTAAATAATGATGAAGGAACTACTCTATTTGATAAGGATTTGAATATGGGAGATAGACTGATTAAACAATTGAAAGAAAACAAAGCTTTGGGATGGAAATTTGTTGATAGTAAAGAAGCAAAAACTGGTGTAGAAACAGGTAAATATTATGCATCTATAGAAATTACAAAAGATTTTTCAAAAAACTTAGTATCAATATTGGATAAAGATATTAAAAAAGCAAAAATAGTATATACAGTTAATGAAAAAATAAATGCCATTGCTCCTAAAATAACAGACAAAGGAGCATCAACAATTCAACAACAAGTAAATCAAACTGTAGTAAAAACGGCAAGTGAAGCAGTATTTGAAATAATGAATGAAGCAGGAATAACATTAGAAGATAAGTTGCCAACATTGACAAAAATAGAAGGATCTTTAATCGAGGTACAAGGTAAATTTACTAAAATAGAAGATATTTTAAATACAGCTAGTGATGCCTCTGAAAAAATGACAGATGTAGTAAAAGTCTTACAAACTAATATGCCAAAAATTGAAAGTACATTAAAAAGTTCAGAGAGTTTATCATCAGATGTTAAAGAATTTTTAAAAAGTACAAAATCTAGTATGAATGATATTGCACCAACTATAAAAAATGATTTACAAATAATAAATGATTTATCAGTCTCTATAGCTGGTGGAGTTAAAGATTTAATAAATGCTATAGAAGAAAATTATGAAAAGGCGCCTGAAATAGTTGATAATTTATATGATAAAGTAAATAATTTGTCAAATATATCATCAACTTTGGGAAATTTTTTAACTAAATTAAGCAATATAGCTCCAGGTACAGCTCTAGAAGATACTATAAACAAAATAAATGCTACAACAGAAAAATTAGAATCAGCAAAAGATGTATTAGGAAGTATAAAAAATCAGCTTGCTAATGGACAAACTCCATCTGTAGATAAATTAAATAGTGTAATAGAAGTACTTAATGATGTTAATGGCATTACTGGAAATTTATTAAATAATTTTGACTCTAAAATAGTTAGCCAACTTAATAATATTTTTGATAAAGGTGTAAATGTATCAAATAATGTCATAGATTTACTTAATACAGCTGAAGGAAAATTACCACAAGTTAAAGATTTATTAAGTACAGCTCTTAATTTTTCAGGAGATGCTGATGAAGCAATAGCCTATATAAGAAAGAAAATGCCAGAAGCAAAATCTGCATTAGATGGTTTAGTATCAGCTTTATCTAAAGTAAATAACAGCAAAGATATGGATGAATTAATTTCATTTTTAAAAAATGATGTAGTTACAGAATCTAATTTCATAAAAGAGCCAGTTGAATTAGTATCAAAATCACTTTATCCAATGGCAAACTATGGTGCAGGAATGACACCATTTTATACAGTACTTAGTCTTTGGGTAGGTATATTACTTTTAACTTCTTTAGTAACAACAGAAGTTCATGGTGATTACAAGCCATATGAAGTTTATTTTGGAAGAGGACTTACATTTTTAATGATAACCTTGCTACAAGGATTTATAGTGAGTGCAGGAGATATATTGGTTTTAGGTGTTAAAACAACAAACCCTATACTTTTAATATGTTTTTCTATGTTAATTAGCTTAGTATTTACATTTATAGTATATTCATTAGTTTCAGTCTTTGGAAATGTAGGTAAGGCATTAGGTATAATTCTTTTAGTAATTCAAGTAGCAGGCTCTGGAGGAACATTCCCAATACAAGTAACACCAAAGTTTTTTCAAATAGTTAATCCGTTTTTACCATTTACTTATGGCATAGCAGCACTTAGAGAAACTGTAGCAGGTATTTATCGACCAAATTTAATTAAAGATATTGTAGTATTGTTGATTTTTTTAGTAGCTTCTATAATATTAAATGTTATTCTAAAAGGACCGATAAATAAAATTATGCATTCATTTACAGAAAAAATATCAGAAAGTAGATTGGTAGAGCATTAATATAAAAATAGAATTTTGTATAAGGATAAATTGATTATAACAATTTATCCTTTACTTTTTGGGACTTAAAACATTACCATTTTTTATAAAGGAAAGAAGTAAATATTTTGAAGGGGTGATAAAAATGAGAATAGGAACTTCTATTTCAACTAAAAAATTAGATCAAGCTTGTGTGGAAGAATATAAAATACCTTTAATAGTAATGATGGAAAATGCAGTTTTATCAGCAGTTAAACATTTAGATACGGATTTATATGATAAGTATGTTATTGTTAGTGGAGTAGGCAACAATGGTGGAGATGGACTGGGGATTGCTAGACAGCTAAAAGCAAAAAATAAAGAGGTTAAGGTATTTTTAATTGGTAATATGGAAAAAATTACTCAATGTTCAAAAACTAATTTGCAAATACTTCAAGCTATGAAAGTAGAATATGAAGTAATTTGTAATAATGAAGATGATAATATTAAATTAGAGAATTTAAAAAATAATATAAAAAACAGTGATGTAGTAATTGATTGTATTTTTGGAACAGGATTGGAAAGAGAAATTAAAGGTATTTTTAAAGAAGTAATAAAAATTATAAATGAAAATAAAAACTTAGTATATTCCATTGATGTTCCTTCAGGAATAAATGCAACAAATGGTGAAATATTAGGCATATGCATAAAAGCTGATAAAACAATTTCTTTTGAATTTTATAAAAGAGGTTTTTTAAAATATGAAACCAAAAAATATATTGGAGAAGTGATTGTTGAACATATTGGAATTCCTGAAAATATACTAAATAAATATGATGATAAAGAATATATTACGACTATGAATTTTGTAAAAAATAATATAAAAATTAGAAATAAGTTTAGTTTTAAAAGTGATTTTGGAAAAGTAACTATCTTTGCAGGAGCCACAGGATTTACAGGGGCTGCTTATTTATCTAGTGAATCAGCTGTAAAGTGTGGCAGTGGATTAGTTACAGTTATTTGTGATAAAGAAATACAACCCATATTAAGTTGTAAACTTAGTGAAGCTATGACAGCAAATTATAATGAAAAAGAAAGAATTGATAAATTAATCAAGTCATCAAATGTTATAGGATTTGGATGTGGAATGGGAGATACAAAAGCTACTTTAGATATGTTACATTATCTAATAAATAATGCAAATTGTCACCTAGTAATAGATGCAGATGGACTAAATGTATTAAAAAATGACACTTCTATTTTAAAAAAATACAAAAATAAAATAGTAATAACACCACATTTAGGAGAAATGTCTAGATTAACAGGGGAAAGTATTTCTTATATACAAGAAAATAAAATAGATGTGGCAAAATCATTTGCAAAAGAAAATAATATTATAGTTTTGTTAAAAGGATATGAAACAGTTATTACAGATGGATATATTACATATATAAATCCTACAGGAAATAGCTCTATGGCAAATGGTGGAATGGGAGATTGTTTATTGGGAATAATAACATCTTTTATAGGTCAAGGTATAGATGTTTTTGAAGCAGTAGTTTGCGCAGCTTTTATTCATGGATATATAGGAGATGAATTATCAAAACAATTATATACAGTAAATGCAACAGATATAATTAAAAAAATTCCTAGTACTATGAAAAAATTTAACATTGAAATTAATTTGTAACTATTAGCAATATTTATATTGTTATACTAGTATAAAGATTATAATTTCTAGAAAGGGAAGAGGGATATAATGAATACTGTGTGGTTGATTGTTGCAGTAGCTTTCGCAATAGGTGAATTAATGACACCTAGTTTAACTTTAGTATGGTTTAGCATAGGTGCACTAGTATTAATGGTATTAAGTATATTTATAGAAAATATAATAATACAAGTTTTATTATTTGCAGTTATATCAATTACATTGCTAGTTGTTTTTACAAAATATTTTGTAGATAAAGATAAAAGTTTTAAATATAATACAAATTTACAAGGTATAGAGCAAAAAAAAGGTATAGTTAAAGAAGAGATACCTCCTTATAAAACAGGTATAGTTAATTTAACAGGGGAAGACTGGACAGCAATATCTGCTAATAATGAAAAAATTGAAAAAGATACAGTTGTTAAAATTGTTAGAATTGAAGGTGTTAAACTTGTAGTTAGACCTATTAATAAACAAGAAGCAGAAGAAGAGGAAGTAAATAATAAAAAATAATTTTAAAAGGAGAATTATATATGATAAAAATTGTAGTAATAATACTTATAGCAGTAATACTGAGTATAAGTTGCGTAAAAGTAATTAAGCAATCAAAAGTTGGTATAGTTATGAGACTTGGTAAATTCCAAAAGAAGGCTGATACAGGTGTTCATTTCTTAATACCATTTTTAGACCAAATGGCATATGTTATTGACTTAAGGGAAAATGTTGTAGATTTTCCGCCACAACCAGTTATAACTAAAGATAATGTTACAATGCAAATTGACACAGTAGTTTATTTCCAAGTTACTGACCCAGTGAGATATGTATTTGAAATCGCAAATCCCATATCTGCCATAGAAAATTTAACTGCAACAACTCTTAGAAATATTATAGGTGAATTAGATTTAGATGAAACATTAACATCTAGAGATTTAATTAATACTAAAATGAGATCTATACTAGATGAGGCAACAGATAAATGGGGAATAAAAGTTAACAGAGTAGAACTTAAAAATATAATGCCACCACAAGATATTCAAGTGGCAATGGAAAAGCAAATGCGTGCTGAAAGAGAACGTAGAGAATCAATCTTACAAGCAGAAGGTGAAAAGCAATCATCTATATTAAAAGCAGAAGGAGAAAAACAATCTGCTATACTTAAAGCTGAAGCTAAAAAAGAAGCTATGGTTAGAGAAGCAGAAGGAGAAAAACAATCTCGTATACTGAGAGCACAAGGGGAAGCTGAATCTATAAGACAAATCGCACAAGCTAAAGCAGAGGGTGAAGCAACAATAATTAAAAATGTCTTTAAAGCAATGAAAGAATCTGATATTGATGATAATATGTTAGCACTTAAATCAATGGAAGCACTTGAAAAGATTGCAGAAAGTGATTCAACTAAACTTGTTCTTCCATCAGACACAGTTAATTTCTTAGGATCATTTAAGGGAATTAAAGAAGTTTTAAGTAATGATAAAAATGACAAATAAATAAATTAGCACTTTTTAGAGATATCTAAAAGGTGCTTTTTTGTTAGATATAAATTTTATATTTAAAAATAAATTAAATTTATGGAAAATTATGTTAAACTCGTATACAATTATCATTAAAATGAAAAAAATTGTTAAGTTGTGCGTGAATCTTAATTAAAAGTATATCTATAATTCTAAAAAGGATAATTTTTATATATTTAAAATTTCACAAAAGAGGGAAAAAGAGATTTTAATAGAATATATTTAAAATGCTAAAATTTATTAACATTTGGGGGGATTAAAATAAAATACGTAGACATAATAACTAAGGAAAAAATAGAAGAATTTAAAAAGGGAAATTCATTAGATAGTTATAAGTTTTTAGGTAACCACAAAGTTAAGCATAATGGAAAGAATGGAATTTCATTTTCTGTATGGGCTCCAAAAGCTAGCGCAGTATATTTAGTAGGTGATTTCAATGAATGGAATGAAACATCTCATCCTTTAAAAAATATTGATAATAGTGGTATTTGGTCAATATTTACTAATGAGTTAAAAGAAGGGGATGTATATAAATATAATGTGGTTGGATGTGATGGAGTCAGCAGATTAAAATCAGATCCATATGGGACTTTTAGTGAGTTAAGACCTAAAACTGCTTCTATTGTATATGAAAGTAAAAATTATAAATGGAAAGATAAAAAATATTTAGATAAAAAGAAAAATAAAATTTCAAATCAAGAACCTATGAATATTTACGAAGCTCATCTTGGTTCTTGGAAAAGAAAATGGGATGGTGGATTCTTTTCCTTTGAAGAATTATATGAAATGATTGAATATGTAAAAGATATGGGATATACACATATAGAATTAATGCCTATTGTGGAATATCCACTAGATATGAGTTGGGGATATCAAAGTGTGGGATATTATGCTACTACAAGTAGACATGGTAAACCTCATGAATTTAAGGCATTTGTTGATAAGTGCCATGAATATGGTTTAGGAATAATATTAGATTTTGCATATAGCCACTTCTGTAAAGATATTCATGGATTATATAAATTTGATGGTTCACCTCAATTTGAATATGAAGATCCTTTAAAAGCTGAAAATTTAGGATGGGGAACTGTTCATTTTGATTTAGGAAAACCGGAAGTAAATAGCTTTTTACTTTCAAATGTTATGTATTGGTTTAAAGAATTCCATATAGATGGAATAAGGGTAGATGCTGTAAGTTCGATATTATATCTAGATTATGATATTGGAGATTGGAGACCAAATCAATACGGTGGAAGAGAAAATATAGAAGGAATAAATTTCTTAAGAAGATTAAATGAAGTTGTTTATAAAAATATTGAAAATCCAATAGTAATAGCTGAAGAATCAACTTCTTGGCCTATGGTTACTGCACCAACTTATTTAGGAGGTTTAGGATTTTCATATAAATGGAATATGGGATGGATGAATGATACTTTAAAATATATGGAGTTAGACCCAATATATCGTAAATATCATCATGACTTAATTACATTTTCATTTATGTATGCTTTTTCAGAAAACTTTATTTTACCATTATCTCATGATGAAGTAGTCCATGGTAAAAAGTCATTACTAGATAAAATGAGTGGTGATGAATGGCAAAGATTTGCAAGTTTAAGATTATTATATTCTTACTATATGGTTCACCCAGGTAAAAAACTATTGTTTATGGGTAGTGAATTTGGTCAAGGTTTGGAATGGAGATATGCATATGGCTTAGAATGGGAGTTACTTGAAAGAGAACAGCATATAAAAATGAAAGATTTTGTAAGAGATTTAAATTATTTATATAAAGATGAAAAATCATTATATGAAATAGACAACTCATATGAAGGATTTGATTTTATAGATCCTCACAATGAAGAACAAAGTATAGTGACTTTAATGAGAAAAGGTAAAGATGAAAATGAATTTTTAATTTGTGTTTTAAACTTTACGCCAGTTGTACACTATGATTATAATGTGGGAGTTCCATACTTAGGAGAATATGAAGAAATATTTAATAGTGATGATGAGAAATATTGGGGATCAAATCAAACTATGAAAAAAGATACTCTACATGCTATAGATGAAAAATGGCATAATAAACCATATCATATAAGAATAAAAGTACCACCACTAGGAGCTACTTTTATAAAAATGAAAAAAAGATATAAAGGGAACGTTTAAAATAAAGGGGATGACAAAAAAATGAAACAAGAAATGCTAGCAATGATCTTAGCTGGGGGGCAAGGATCAAGATTAGGAGTTTTTACAAAAAGAATTGCAAAACCAGCAGTATCTTTTGGAGGAAAGTATAGAATAATAGATTTTGTTTTGAGCAATTGCTCAAATTCAGGAATAGATACAGTTGGTGTACTTACACAATATAGACCAAGAATATTAAATTCTCACATAGGCATGGGAAGCCATTGGGATTTAGATAGAATAAACGGAGGAGTTTATATTTTACAACCGTATATGAGTGAAAAAGAAGGTCACTGGTATAATGGAACGGCAAATGCCATCTATAAAAATATGAACTTTATAGATGATTATAATCCAGAATATTTATTAGTTTTATCTGGAGACCATATTTATAAAATGGATTACAGTGAAATGCTTAACTTCCACAAAGAAAAAAATGCTAAAGCTACTATTGCAGTTATAGAAGTACCGTGGGATGAAGCAAGCAGATTTGGAATAATGAATACAGAAGAAGATAAAAAAATATATGAATTTGAAGAAAAACCTAAAGATCCTAAAAGTAACTTAGCATCGATGGGAGTGTATATATTTAACTGGAAAACTTTAAAAGAATATTTCTTGAGAGGACAAAAGACTAAAGAATGCTTTGATGATTTTGGAAAAGATGTAATACCAGCTATGTTAAATGATGGTGTAGAAATGTATGCATATCCATTCAGAGGATATTGGAGAGATGTAGGAACTATAGACAGTTTATGGGAAGCTAATATGGACTTAATAAAAACTCCAGAAGCTATAGATTTAAGTGATCAAAATTGGAAAATATATACAAATACTATGGATCTTCCACCACAATATATTGGCAAATATGCTAGTGTAAAAGAATCATTAGTAGCAGATGGATGCTCAGTATTAGGTTCAGTTGAAAATACAGTTTTATCACACAAAGTAGAAGTTGGAGAAGGTAGTACTATAAGAAATTCTGTAATTATGCCTAATGTGAAAATTGGTAAAAATGTAGTAATAGAAAAAGCAATGATAGCAGAGGGAGCTATTATTAAGGATAATGCTGTTATAAAAGATGACAATAATGAAATAAGTGTTATATCAGAATATGAAGTAGTAGAAGGGGAAAGAGCAAAAGTAGAAGCTTAAAGGGGTAAAGAGAATATGAAAAAACAATGTATGGGATTAATTAATCTAGATAAAAAAGGAAATCCAAATATAAATATATTAAATTATGCTAGACCATTAGCATCAACTCCTATAGCAGGTAGATATAGAATAATAGATTTTGTTTTATCAAATATGGTTAATTCAGGAATAACTAATGTAGGTATATATGCAAAAGAAAAATATAGATCTTTAACAGATCACTTAGGCAGTGGTAAAGACTGGGATTTAAGTAGAAAAAAAGGTGGATTATATATATTTAGTCCTGAAAATACAAAATACAATAATAATTATGGATTTAGATCAGGAGATGTATATTCTATTTTAGCTAATATAGATTATATAGAAAGAAGTACAGAAGAATATATCTTAATAGCACCAGGATATATGTTATGTAGTATGGATTATAAAGATGCCATAAAATATCATCAAGAATCTAAAAATGATATTACAGTTTTATATAAACATGTGGACAATGCAGATGAGGACTTCTTAAGTTGCATGACATTGAATATAGATAATAACAATAGAGTTTTAAATATAGGAACTAATATAGGGGCATTTCCAAGTGCAAATATATCTATGGAAACTTATATTATGAAAAGAACAGATTTTATTAAGTGTATATATAAAATAGCAAGTTTAGGAACTCATGCTTATTTTGAAGATTATATTAAAAAAGAATTGCCTAATATACAAGTGGGAGCTTATGAATTTAAAGATTACTTAAAATGCATAAATTCTATTCAAAGTTATGCTCAGTGTAGCAAAGAAATGCTTAAAAAAGAAGTATCAACAGAATTGTTTAACTCAGAAAGAAAGATATTTACTAAAGATAAAAGTCAAGCTCCAACAATATATATGAAAAATGCAGATGTGAGAAATTCATTTGTTGCAACAGGATGCAAAATAGATGGAACAGTAGAAAATTGTACTTTATTTAGAAAAGTTGAAATTGGAAAAGGTGCAAAAATTAAAAACTGTGTAATAATGCAAAATTGCAAAATAGATCCAGGTGTAGTTTTAGAAAATGTTATATTTGATAAAAATGTACGAATTTCGAAAGATAAGGAATTAAAAGGAGACAAAGACTACCCTATGGTCATAGAAAAAAATCAGAAGCTTTAATAAAAAGGGGGAAATTAGATGAAAGTACTTTATGTGACAGCTGAGTGTTGGCCATTTATAAAAACAGGAGGGCTAGGAGATGTTGCCTATGCCCTTCCAAAGGCTTTAAAAAAAGAAGGTGTAGATGTTAGAGTTATAATGCCCAAATACTCTAATATACCAACATATTTAAAAGATAAATTTAAGCCAGTGGCAGAATTTAGCGTAAAAGTAGGTTGGAGAAATCAATATTGTGGTATAGAGTCTATGGAATTAGATGGTATTACATTTTACTTTATAGATAATGAATTCTATTTTAAAAGAAGTGATCAACCAAGTATATATGGACACGGAGATGACCCAGAAAGATTTGCATTTTTCACTAATGCAGTTTTAGCAGCCATAGAAAAACTTAATTTTTATCCAGATGTAATGAACTTAAATGACTGGCATACAGGTATGATACCTTTAATGTTAAAAGAAAATTATGGTCATCTGAGAAAATACAAAAATATAAAAACTGTCTATACAATACATAATTTACAATATCAAGGAATATTTAATAAAGAGATATTAGGTAATATTTTTGATTTATCTTATGATCATTTTAATAATGGAGATATAGAGTTTTATGGAAATGTAAACTTTATGAAGGCTGGTATTGTATTTGCCGATGAAGTTACTACAGTAAGTAAAACTTATGCTAAAGAAATTCAAACAGAATTTTACGGTGAAGGTTTAGATGGTTTATTAAAAGCAAATGCATATAAATTAGAAGGAATATTAAATGGTATAGATTATGATTTAAATAATCCAGCAACTGACAATGCCATATTTGTAAATTTTGATGTTAATTGTATAGAAAAGAAATTAGAAAATAAAAAGAAATTACAAGAAATTTTAGGATTAGAAGTTAATCCAGATATTCCTTTAGTTGGTATTGTATCTAGATTAACATCTCAAAAAGGATTAGATTTAATTAATTACATGATGCCTGAAATAATGAGTGAAAACTTACAAATGGTTGTACTTGGAACAGGAGAACATCAATATCAATCTATGTTTAACTATTACAACTCTAATTTCAGCGATAAATTATCAGCAAGAATTACTTTTGATACAGCATTTGCTCAACAAATTTATGCTGCATGTGATATATTCCTAATGCCATCTTTATATGAGCCTTGTGGAATAGGTCAAATGCTTGCTATGAGATATGGGTCTATACCTATAGTAAGGGAAACTGGTGGATTAAAAGATACAGTAATGCCTTACAATAAATTTACAGGAGAAGGTAATGGCTTTAGTTTTGCTAATTATAATGCTCATGAGATGTTTTTCACTCTTCAAAAAGCAATTAAATTGTATCAAGATAAAAATATATGGAATAATTTAATAATAAATGCAATGAATACAGATAATAGCTGGAAGAAATCTGCTCAAGACTATATTAGAATTTTTAAAAGCTTAATAAGCTAAAGGAGCGATTTTAATGTTAACTATAAATAAAAAGCGATTTAAAGAACACTTCAGAAGGAAAATGCATAATTTATACACTCAAAGTATTGAGGAAGCTAATAACGAAGAAATTCTTAATGTTTTATGTTGTGTAATAAAAGACATGATATCTAGGGATTGGGAAGGAAGTAGATTATATCAAGAAAAAGCTGTTTTCTATTTTTCGATAGAGTTCTTACTGGGCAGACAACTAAAATCTAATTTATTAAATTTAGGTTTTGAAGATACAGTAAGACAAGGATTAAAGGAATTAGGTATAGACCTTGATGATATTATGGAAGCTGAACCAGACCCAGCCTTAGGTAATGGAGGTTTAGGAAGATTAGCAGCATGCTTTCTAGATTCTATGGCATCTGTAGGAATTAGTGGTCATGGATATGGTATAAGATATAAATATGGTTTATTTGAGCAGAAATTTGTAAATAACTCTCAAGTTGAAGTTCCTGATAACTGGCTTATAAATGGAGCTTATCCTTGGGAAACAGTTAGGCCAAATAGAGCAGTATTGGTTAAATATGAAGGTAATATAGAAATGGAAGAAGATGAAGAAGGAAACGTAAGAGTTATTCACAAAGATTATATTCCAGTTATGGCTATGCCTTATGATATACCGATAATAGGGTATAGAAATGAATGTATCAATACACTTAGAATATGGAAGAGTGAAGTACCTTCAAGGGATTTTGGAAAATTATCCTTATATGCGCGAAATGAAAGTGCTAGTTATGAAGAAGCATTAAAACATAAGTACTATGCTGATGAAATATCTCAAACATTATATCCAAATGATTCAAACTATGCAGGTAAATTGTTAAGATTAAAACAAGAATACTTTTTTGTTAGTTCAGGTATGCAGGATATTTTTAGAAAATGTAGAAGATATAAAATTAAGCCTCAAGAATTGCCAGATAAAATAGCTATTCATATAAATGATACTCATCCAGCTCTTTGTATACCAGAGATGATGAGAATATTATTAGATGAAGAAGGTTTATCTTGGGATGAAGCATGGGATATAACTACAAAAGTAATGTCTTATACTAACCATACTATACTATCTGAAGCATTAGAAAGATGGTCAGAAGATATAATGAAAGAACTTCTTCCAAGAATGTATATGATTATAGCTGAAATTAATAGTAGATATGTAGATTACTTAAGAGGTAAAGGATATAGTGAAGAAAAAGTAAAGAGAATGGCTATTATGTATGATGGTGAAATAAGAATGGCCAATTTATGCATAGTAGCTAGCTACAGTGTAAATGGAGTGGCTAAACTTCATACTAAGTTATTGGAAGAAGAAGTTTTAAAAGATTTTTATGATGAAGAGCCATATAAATTTAATAATAAAACAAATGGCATTGCTCATAGAAGATGGCTTATTAGCTCTAATCCAGAACTTTCTGATTTAATAACAGAACTTATAGGTAATAAATGGATAAAAGATACTAGGAATTTAAAAAGACTAGAAAAGTTTGTGGATGATGAAAAAGTATTAAATCGCTTAGAAAAAATAAAATTTAATAATAAAGTTAAGTTGGCAAAATATATAGAAGAAACTAAGGGGATAAAGATAAATCCAAACTCTATATTTGATGTACAAGTGAAAAGACTTCATGCATATAAAAGACAGCTTATGAATGTACTTCATATTCTTTATTTATACCATGAAATATTAGATAGTGAAGATATGGAAATTGATATGGAGCCTAGAACTTTTATATTTGGAGCCAAAGCAGCACCAGGATATTATTTAGCTAAATGTATAATTAAATTAATAAACTGCGTAGCTGATTTAGTTAATAACGACCCTAGAGTAAAAGATAAAATTAAAGTAGTTTTCATAGAAAACTATGGAGTATCGCTAGCAGAAAAAATTATACCAGCAGCAAATGTAAGTGAACAAATATCAACAACTACAAAAGAAGCATCAGGAACTAGTAATATGAAGTTTATGATGAATGGAGCATTGACATTGGCCACATTAGATGGTGCAAATGTGGAAATATGTGAGCAAGTAGGCAAAGAAAATATGTTTTTATTTGGACTTAGTGCAAAACAAGTTCTAGACTATAATAAATATGGTGGCTATTCAGCTAAAGATTTATATCATTCTAATAAATCATTGGCAAGAGTAGTAGATGATTTAGTAAATGGTTTTATACCAGGTCTAGGAAAAGAAGGTAGAGAGATTTATGATGCACTGATAACTTATAATGATGAATACTTCGTTCTTAGAGATATTGATGAGTATGCAGAAGCTCAACAAAGAATAAGTAAGATTTATAAAGATAAACTTAAATGGAACAAAATGTCTCTTATAAATATTGCAAATTCAGGTATTTTTTCTAGCGATAGAACAATAAATGAATATATAGAAGATATTTGGTTTAGAGGGTGTGATGAGAATGTGCAAAACAATATCATTTAACTCCTGGAATAATTACTTCAAGGCTCCTTTTGGAGCTTTGAAGGTTAATGAAGGAGCAGATATTAAAGTTATTATTAATGACGAATCTGTATACAGTATTAATCTTATAATAGAAAAAGAAGACGAAAATTTAAACTGTTATGAAGTAAAAAGAATAAACTTAGAAAAAGAAGATGACAAAGTTTATAAATGTAAAATAGAACCTCTACTTGATTCAGGAATATATTATTATTACTTTGAAGTAGAAGTTAATAGATATGGGCAAGATCAAAAACTATTTTATGGAAAGGTTAAACAAAATGGAGAAGCCTGTGAATATAGTTTTGAAAATTTAAACAAATATCAACTTACAGTTTATGAAGAAAATAAAGTACCAGATTGGTTCAAAGAAGGTGTTTTATACCATATATTTATAGACAGATTTAATAATGGTAATAGAACAGGTAAACCAAGCAATCCAAAGAAAAATAGTTTTATATATGGTAATTGGGATGATGATCCTATGTACATAAAAGATAAAGAAGGTAATATAACTAGATGGGATTTTTATGGTGGTAACTTAAAGGGAATAATCAATAAATTAGGTTATTTAAAAAAATTAGGAGTAAGTATTATATATTTAAGCCCAGTTTTTGAATCTTCAAGTAATCATAAATATAACACTGGTAACTACAAAAATATTGATCCAATGTTTGGTGATGAGGAAATATTTAAAGAATTAATAGATAAGGCAAATGCTAAAGGTATATCTATAATTTTAGATGGTGTATTTAGTCATACTGGAGCAGATAGCATATATTTTAATAAATTTAATAACTACGATAGTAAAGGCGCCTATGACAATGAAGATTCACCTTATAGAAATTGGTATACTTTTGATGATTCAAAAGCAGGATATAAATGCTGGTGGGGAGTAAATGATTTGCCTGATATAAATGAATTAGAACCTACTTATATGGATTATATCATTAATGATGAAAACAGTGTTTTAAATAAATGGACTAAAATGGGAGTAAAAGGTTGGAGACTAGATGTGGTAGATGAGTTACCGGATAAATTTGTGACTGAATTTAAAAGGGAACTTAAAAGTACCGAAAACGATACCGTATTAGTGGGAGAAGTTTGGGAAGATGCTTCTAATAAAGTAAGTTATAGTCAAAGAAGAAAGTACCTTTTAGGAAAACAACTAGATTCTGTAATGGGATATCCATTTAGAAAAGAAATACTATCTTTCTTAAATGGAGAAATAGCTTCTTATCAAATCAATGATGCTTATATGAGTATTAAGGAAAACTATCCACCAGAATCATTTAAATCAAACTTAAACTTAATTGGAACTCATGATGTAAAAAGAATAAAAACTGAATTAAATGAAGACAAAGATATGGTTAAGTTGGCTGTTTTAGCTCAAATGACTTTTGAAGGAGTTCCATATATTTATTATGGAGATGAAGCTGGTTTATCAGGAGGAGTAGATCCAGATAATAGAAGAACATATCCTTGGAAAAATGAAGATAATGATATGATAGATTTTTATAGAAACTCTATTCAAACTAGACATAGAATAAAATCTTTATTAAAAGGTGAAACTAAATTTATTTATACTATGGATGATGATGTTTTTGCTTATGAAAGACTTATAGATGATAAAAATGAAGATGACTGCTTAATAATTATAAATCGTAGCAATGATTATAAGCATATAGACTTTGATTTAGATTATGATTTATTAGATGAAATAGGCATAAAATATACTCCTGGAGATTATGGTATTACTTTAGAAAAGGAAGACGGAAAATTCAAAGTTGATATTGATCCGAAATCATTTATGATATTTAAAATGAAACATATTAAAAAAGAAGAAGTATAATAAAGCCAAAGGTGTGTAGATTAATTTAATCTACACACCTTTGATTAAAATGGAATATCACTTTCGGAAATTTCTCCTTCAAATACATCACTAGTAAATACATCATTACTATTAAAAGTATTATTTACAATTTCTTTTCTTTTATATTGAGGAATAAATGTGAATTCATCAACTTTAACTTTTATTATAGATCTATTTTCACCATCTTTAGTAGTAAATCTATTAAGTCTAAGGGATCCCTCTATCCCAACTAATTCACCTTTAGTCATATATTTACAGAAAATTTCAGATTTTCTTCCCCAAAATTCACATTCAATAAAATCTGCATCATATTTACCTTCATTATTTTTATAATCTCTATTTACTGCAATTGTAAAATTAGTTACAGGTGAATTTTTTTCTCCTGCATATCTAAGTTCTGGGTCATTACATAATCTACCCATTAAAACTACTTTATTCATCAAAGACCTCCATTTCTTTTAATTTATAAATAGTATTAAAATTATAGACAAACAAAGATTTCAATATACAATAGTTAGAAAAATAATTAATATAAAGAAAAAATGGTAATAAAGTGATATAATTAAGATAATCAGAAAAATAAAATTCTTCGTAGGGAATAATGAAAATAAGGAGTTTTATTATGAAAGAAGA
>ERZ857750.1940-NODE-1940-length-21218-cov-6.019137_pt1 | contig 21218 bp, 18 predicted proteins | sample MGYA00519915_ERZ857750 | MGnify/ENA primary metagenome ERZ857750 (study PRJEB31778, sample SAMEA3449358) | human gut metagenome | biome: human gut; feature: human-associated habitat; material: faeces | place: United Kingdom | collected 2010/2012 ... | reverse complement strand
GACTGGCGGTACCAGATTCTGCTGATTGTTGGTACCGGAGAGGGTTACTACTCACGTTCCTCAGCATTTGAATTTCCGGAGACGTAAGAGAGCGCTTGCTCTTGGAAATCGCAATGATTCGATTATCCGATATGAAGCGGTCTTCGTATTGAGTGGTGATGCTGATATCGGGATCTTTCTCGTAGTTGATGAAGACCGGGAAGGTGTTGGTGTCCTTATCGTGAAAGTAACCGCCAACATTCTGGAAGTTCGGCTGCTTCTTCCACCTCAGAAGTCGACATACTTCCTCGCGCGTGTACTTTCGATTGAGCACGAGATCGGTATCTTTGTAAGTATTGGAATAATCCCGAGCGTTCCTTGCGAGAGCAAAATCAACCAAGTCCAAAACCGCCTCTCGGAATTGATCGTCCATCAGCATGACCACAAACTCAGGAGAAGCCACAAATTGCCCGCGCTCATCCGTAGCAACAGCCGGACCATCCTTTGAATACTCACCAGTCAAAACGCGAGAAGCCGAGCGAAGCGCATCCGCCCTTACGCCACGAGCATAAAGACATTCTTTCTCGATCGCTATGTCACCCTCGGCGAAGCTTCGAATGATCTTGAGGTCCACCGCCCGCTTTCCGTTGCCTAGCTTCGTGGAAATCGCCTTTAGCATAGCGAGCTCTTTCTCACCGAAATGAGTCGCACAGTCCTTGTCGTATTGCTGCAGGAATGCAGGATATGAGCCGTATTTTCGGATAATCAGCAAGGGGTCCATGGCCTCGTTCGCGTCGAAATCGACAAGCTTTGGCGTTCTTCCCAGCACCTGCTTCAAATGCTCGAACTCGCTCCGAATGAGCTTTGCTTCCGCAAACCTGCCTTCTTCCAAAGCGCGAAAAATCCGCTTCTCGGAGATGCTGTCGAAAGAGACGGTTGAGCACCCAGGGATGGTGGCACTCCCCTTCTTCACCACGCGACGAAGGTTGTCCTTGTTATAAGTTCGATCTCCGGAGAGCGCCATGGGAATGAGGAAGTTCTGCTGGTAGTTGCCAATAAAGTCGAGAACGAGAGTGAATTCTTTCGAATTGTGCTTGCGAAGACCACGTCCCAGCTGCTGCATGAACACAACGGTCGATTCCGTGCGCCGCAGCATGATAATCTGGTTCAAGGAAGGAATATCGATTCCTTCGTTCAAGATGTCTACCGAGAAAATGTACTGCAGCTCTCCGTTTTCAAGGCGCTCGATTGCCCTGTCGCGCTCCTGGTCAGACGTCTCGCCTGAAATCGCAATCGTGTGATAGCCCCGTTCGTTGAAGAGTTGTGACAAAGCCCGTGCCTCATCGTTGCGCGAGCAGAAGACGAGCCCTCTTCGATTCTCCTTCTTGACAGAATATTCTTCGATCTTTTCAACGATGTGTCGAACGCGCTCCTCCGAGGTTAGCTGACTGAACAGGGTGAAGTCATCCGTCTCCTCATCATCTATGGCAAGATCGGCGATGCCAAAATAATGGAACGGCACCAGCATGTTTTCTTTCAGTGCGTCTTGGAGGGAAATGCGATATGCGATCACGTGGTTAAACAAGCGATAGACATCGTACCCGTCAGTACGTGTCGGAGTTGCCGTCATGCCCAAGAAAAATTTAGGCTGAAAGTACTCAAGAATCTCGCGGTAGCTTCGCGCTCCCGCTCGATGAGCCTCGTCGATCACAATGTAATCGTATTCGCGAGGGTTGAACTCGTGACGATGCCTAGAAAGGGCACCGACCATCGCGAACGCACACGTTTTAGAGCGGAAAGCCGGATCCTCCCCGTAAATCCCATACGTGAAGCTATCTCCCAGGACGCGCCGGTAGCTTTCAGTCGACGCCTTCAGAATGCGTTTGCGGTGCGCCACGAAGAGAACTTTGGAAGGCTTGGTTTGGCGAACATCAAGTGCAGACAAGTAAGTCTTTCCCGTACCCGTAGCGGATACAAGCAGCGCGCGCGGCTCGCCCAATTCATGCTGAACCCGCAAAGCCTCGAGGGCTCGCTCTTGCATGGCGTTCGGCACGATCTCGTGAGGCGTCAAGGAGTCGACGTCCGACTCGCTTGTTTTCGCAGCGAAGGCCTTGAGCTTCTTTACGTGCTTTGCGGCGTCGGGAGAGCCCTCCTCGAGGTAGCGCTTGTAATCATAAATCCACTCCTGGTTCAGTGCCACCGACTTCTCGTCTTCCCAAAGGCGCTCGAATTCGGCCCTTGCAGAAGCAAGCATCTCGCCACCTTCGAAGGACCGGAAAAGGACGTTCCATTCCTTGTTGCAAGTTAGAGCCGTCTGCGTCAGGTTCGAGCTTCCGATGATGAACGTCGAGAGCGTTTCGCGATTGAAGAAGTATCCTTTCGCGTGCAAGTCCCCTTGATAGATACGGACATCGATAGCCGGAAATTCCAGCAGCTTCGACAACGCTTCCGGATCATTGAAGTTCAGGTAGGTGGAGGTAAGGATGCGCCCCGTCGCTCCGCGCTTTTCCAAAAGTTTCAGGGCCTCGACAAGAACCTGAATACCACCAGCAGTTACAAAAGCCACCGAGAAATCAAACGAGGTGCAATCTGCGAGCTCATTCTTGATTATCGAGAGCACATCAGTCGCGCTCTCTTTGTCATTCATAACGATCTTGGGAGCATACCGATCATCAGAAGGCTTCTCGGACCCAATAAAGCTAGCCCGAAGCGTATCTTCGAAATCAACAACGCTGTATTCGAATCGAGAGTCATCGGATAGACGCATGAGGGCTCCTTAAGGCAAACTTTTTGGATAGCTTTATTATATACTTGGCATTTCTACGACAGACGACACCCGGAATCAGTGTGTGACATCTAGCGCTCTTAATCCCTGGCCGCTAGAATGAAGACAAGGTGCTATCTTAAAACGCAAAAGATGCCTCACAACGGCTAGTTGCATGTTTCACTTTCAAATCTTAGGGGGTCAATGCTGATGAAGTCCCTGTTGGTTGGAAATGGAATAAATATTCAGTATGGTAGCTCTCGATGCTCCAACAAGGAAATAGTAAAACGCGTCATCACCTCACCAGATGATCCAGATTTCCCCCTTGATGCAATAACACTAACCGACCGCCATCAAGCCGTATGGCTCATCGGATCTCTTTATTCAGAGATACCGAACATTATTCGAGGGGATTTTGATGAATATTACCTCGCTTCCTTCGAAGAAACCGCTCTAACATCGTTTAAAGAGCGCTACTCAACCTTCGAGCAGCAGCCCTCTCCCTTGAACGTTGGATTGGAAGACTATTTCTTCGTACTTGAATTATTTTTCAAGAAGAACAATGTGCACAATCCCGATGCTCACGCTATTCGCGAGACCTTTAAGCGTATTTTTTCGTATTCGATATATGATTCCGGCTATCTAGAGTCGTTGCATCTCAGGTATCCCCGAAAGCTGAAGAGCTTCCTCGACCCATTTGATGAAATTTTTACAACAAATTATGATTCGAATCTGGACGTGTTTTCTGAAAGGAGCGTGGTTCATTTACACGGCTGCTTTAAAACCCTGTCATATCTTTATGATGAAAATTCTTTCAGAAATCAGCTTGGTGACAATCAATTGGATGCAGCTTTTTTCGACCCAGAGAAGGCCTATCTCTTTTCCAATGTGATTTTCTCATACTCCGGGTCGCTGAAAGAATTCCAAATGAAGCAGGCGACAAGGACGAATGCCGCGCTTGAAAAATTCGTCGATGGATACAAGAACAGAGCTGACGCCAGAAAAGAAGTGGCAGCGTGGCAAGAAGACGAATCTCGAATAATGCGAAACTTAGCCAGCTCAATTGCAAAAAAAACGGCCAATCCCTCGCTTAAATTTGAGGAATACTACGGAGCAGAAAGGCTCCAGTCGATAAGCGACACACTTGCAATAGTGGGCTTGTCGCCGAATAACGATACTCACATTTTTGACTTCCTGAAGTCGAACGACAAATTGCGCTATATCACTTATTATTACCATTCACAAGGCGATATCGACTCGGTGCGCAAATTGCTTCCCAAGGACGGTCTCTCATTTGCCGATGTTCGTAGCTTGTGGGGGAAATATGAATAAGAAGCTCGACGACGTTTGTAAGCTAGTGGGACAGCTCACTTTAAAAGACATGCCAGCAGCACAAATCAACCTCGAACTTTCGAGGTTGAGCGACGCGCGCAAGAAACGTATTAGAGAGAGAATGTGGGAATTTGCTAGTACCCTTAATTCAAACGAATATTCCCCCGATCAAGGTTTTCTCATTCTGGCAACATACGCCGCAGCCATTGCTGACGATTTCAACACTAACGCCAACACTATCCTGATCGTAATGCTCACAGGCCGCAGTTAAACAATAAAAGGCAATGCGATTGTGCGCACCAGCAAAACAGAGATTATGCACGCGAAAACACCAGACTACTAAAAGATTCTTCTTCCGGTTCTCCTGTTATATACCTTTTTTTAGCAGATTCAAGCTCTTCCTCAGAATAAGTGGGGATTGAAATTGCGTAATCCGAGAAAGCCGTTTTAGACAAGGCGCATGTGGGGATAAATCTCTGAACTGGACAAACGCAAAACGCTAACTGCAAGTGACTACAGATTTCGAGCCAAAATTGGCATCACGAGCAAGCGCATCGCGAGTACGCTTTGGCAATTGCGCTATAGGTCTTTGAGCATCAGCCATTCGGTCTCATCGGCCCCATCCCCGATAATCTCGAATCCGAGACGTTGGCAGAGCCTAATGGCTGGGTTCTCCTTCTGCGCCGAAAGCGACGCCCTTTCAAAACCCTTGTTCCTTAGCTCTTTCAGCATGGCTGTTTGAGCCAGGCTTAAATCGCCACACCGAGGTCAGGGGTAAATCGCCAATCCCGGTCAAAAGAACTTCGCCAATACGCCGGTGATCGCAATTGTCTTCTGCCTCTGTACTTCTAGATTCAGCTATTGATCTTGATCGCCATGGGCGATGACTCGACCGAGAATATCTCGAGCTCCGCCCCGCGGAAGCTCGCGCCCTTCATCATGAACACCGACGCGCGGTCGAACAGGCGGTCGAGCGTGCATAGCAGCGTGTCGTCGCCGGTGAAGAACTCGTCCCAGTTGTTCGTGGGGGTGTTGCTCGTCAGGATCATCGTGTTGGGGCACTCCTTCTCGTAGCGACGGTCGACGACGTCGAAGAACAGATCCGTGCACGCCTTGTCGAACGTGCACCGGCCGACCTCGTCGACTATCAGGCACGACGGCTTCACCAGCGAGGCGACGGCCCTGGAGGTGCTGCCGGACTCCGAGGCCCTCTTGAGCTTATCCCGCAGCTCTGTGGCCTTGAGGTAGTACGTCTTGTAGCCGGCAAGGCAGCACTCCCTCCCGTACGCTTGGGCGAGATGTGTCTTCCCGATTCCGCCCGGCCCGATGAACGCGAGGTTCTTCCTCGCGTGCAGGTTCGACAGCGCCGGCAGCGTGCGCAGCGCGGCGGCGTCGCGGCCGCGTATGCGCCCGAAGTCGAACCCCTCGAAGGTCTTGGGCGCCCTCTGGGGAAGCCTGCTGAGCTTGAGGAGCGTGCCTATGACCTGGTCGTGGCGCTTGTCCGCCAGGTGAGCGAAGACCGCCTCGAGCGCGGCGAGCTCGCCTTCCCCCATGTCGCCACGGACGGCCAGCCCGGCGAGCTCCTCGGGGGAGAGCGCCACCCCGAGCGAGGCGGCGTGCTCGCTCACGCGCGCGTAGAGAGCCTCCGCCCCGGTCCGCGCGCCCGTCATCGCAGCCTCCCCTCGAAGTCGAACTTCTCGAAGCCCGGCTTGCCCTTGGGCGGCTCGAGCTGCGCTATCACGGTCGCCACCGGCGCCGTGGGCAGCTCGACCGGCTGCGCGTCGGCGTACTGGTCCTCGCAGAAGCTGTCCCTGCGGCTCCAGGTGACCGGATGGGCGGCCAGCTCACGCGACAGGTCCTCGGAGTAGACGTGCAGCCAATCGCCGTCGCGGCTGACGCGGCAGGTCTTGCCCGGGTACCAGTACGGCACGCCGAATCGCCGGCCCTCGAAGCTGACGAACCCGTCGAAGCTGATGCGCCGCGACGGGCAGAGGTAGAGCGCGAGCTCCTGGGTCCTGGCCAGCGGCGACGCGGCGGGGAGGCACCTTGCCGCATGCTCGTCGGCCGGCACGCAGTCGACGGCCCTGCGGTAGCGCCCCGACTGCCTCGAGCACCATTCGAGCGCCTGGGCGTTGAGGTCGGTGGCGTTGTAGAACCTCCTCCCCGCCAGGAAGTTCCCCTTCACGAACCGGATCAGGCGCTCCACCTTCCCCTTGGTGAAGGGGTGGCGCGGCTTGCACAGCCTGGTTCCGAACCCCACGCACGCCATGAACGCGGCGTAGTCCGCCTGCCATACCGGCCCGCCCTCCAGGTCTCGCCTGATCACGACGCTCTTCATGTTGTCCGTGAGGACGTATTCCGGCACCCCCATCGCCGCGAAGGCGTGGATCATGCCGATGAACAGGTTCTCCTGCCGCGCATTGGGGAAGAACTCGACGTAGCACGTGCCGCAGTGGTGGCAGACCAGCGCGAGGCACGCGATCCTGAACGTGGCGCCCGTCCAGTCCTCGACCTCGACGAACCCCCAGTCCATCTGGTACGCCTCGCCGGGCCCGGTCTCGAACCGCCTCCCGCGGCTTCCCTGCGGCTCCGCCCTCTCCAGCCTGCGCTTGGCGGGCACGAGGTCGGCGTGGGCGGCGATGTAGTTCTTGACGGTGGTCAGGCCGCCCCTGTAGCCCCGTTCCGAGATCCTCTCGAAGATGACGGCCGAGTTGGTGACGCCGTCGGCGAGCAGCGCGTCCGCGACGCCCTCGAACCCGCTCATCACGGTGGTCGCGGCCCTCATTCCGCAGCGCCCGTGCGGCAGCGCCTTGAACCCGTTGGCCTTGAGCGTGCGCGCCCTCGACCTCGTGAGCCCGGTCCTGCGCGAGAACTCGGCCAGGTTGACACGGTCGAGTTCGAATGATTCGCCCGCCTCGCGGGCCATCTCCTCCAGGGTCTTGTCTATAATCTCCTGAAGGCCGATGCGTTCGCTTTCTCTATCCATGGTCCTCCTAACACTGGCGTATTGGCGTATACCAGTGTAGGGCCGGAGGCGGGCGCGTTGGCCGTTTTCTCTTGACTGGATGGTGGCGATATTATTCTGACTTTGGCTGGCGATTAAGGCCTGACCCTAACATGGCTGTTATCAGCGCTGTCCCTATCCCCTTTCCGCGATAGGTCTCGTACAGCAAAATGGAGAAGGAAGGGTGCGATCGTCGATATGCCCGTACTCGTTGATCGTGCGGACCCAGCATGCGCCGATGGGCTTGTCATCCAGCGTGACTACTAGGGCGATGTCGTCGTCCCTGGATCCGAAACCCTCGAAGGCTGCCCTGCACATGGGGTCATCGAATAGGATCGTGCGAGGAACCTCTCCCTCAAAATCGACAGGAACGAAGATAGCCTCGTAGAGGAAATCCTCCAGCAAGGGGTGCTCATCGAGCCGTATGGCCCTGATCTCGTATTCCGAAGAGAGCAAGTCGCTCATCTGCTGCCCTAATCGCGTGGACAAATTGTCCACGTAGATCTGAACTGGTGTTTCTACTGCAAAACTGAGTCTCTGTTGACTAAGTGTATATCGTAATATACACTACGAATATGCTAGAGATTCTGCAGACAGATGAATTCGCCAAATGGCTCAAGCGGCTTTGAGACGCCGATGCCAGAGCGCGCATCAACGTACGGATCCGCAGGATCTCGCTCGCAGGGAGCTTCGGAGACACGAAGCCCGTCGGTGACGGAGTCTATGAGCTGCGCATCGGCTACGGACCCGGCCACCGCGTGCACTACTCCTAATGCGGAATACGAATGATTGGAAGCGACAATGAATACAGCTACGAACTGGGATGCATCCGAATATCTGGAAACCGAGGAGGATATGGCGGCCTACCTGAACGCCGTGCTCGAAGACGGCAACACCTCCGTGATTACCGCCGCTCTCGGAGATATCGCCCGGGCAAAGGGAATGACACAGCTCTCTAAGGAGACCGGCATCACCAGGGACGGACTCTACAAGGCGCTTTCTCCTACAGGGAATCCGTCATTTGATACGGTCCAGAAAGTAGTGAGGGCTTTTGGATTAAAGCTTGATGTTGCAGCTATTTAATTTGAGGTTACAGTTGGATGATCGCAATGCTTAATGACACCGTAATTGACGTTCTGGAGAATCTTGGCTTGTCGGAAAAGCCATTTGATCAAGAGGGGATAATCAATCTTCTCAAGAACCCTCTTAATCAGGCCTGGGTAACCGTTTACGCACATCATTCTGATTTAGAAAATGAGCCATCTGTCTTCGCTTGCTTCGCAGATAAAGAGTTGAAAGAATCCATCCTTCAAGGCGATGATTGGATAAAACATGCAGACAGTTTTCAACCAGGTTTTTGGATAGGCAATGGCGAAACACATTACACAACCGGTAAAGACGACGGCTATGATTTCATAGTTGCAGAGTTGTATTTTCATCCATACGAACAGGCCCAAATTCATATCAACCAAGAATTCGTTCTTCTGTTCGAGTTGTACAAAGGAAACGATGGCTGCTATTACTCGATAGATGAGTGCGGTGAAAAAGAAAAGGTTGTTGATATTCAAAACGATACGGTTCGTGTGCGCACGAAATACATTTTAAGATACATCGCCGCAAAACAATGCCTGTTCGTATACTTCATCGATTCTCGCTTTGCTTCCGCCAAGCGATACCCAATGCACGCGGAGCTTATTGACGATGATGAAGAAATTGGCAGCAATTATCATTTCAAACGATGGTTTCAAGCCACATCAGATAAGAGCTATCTGCTCTCGATGCTTTACTCGCGAAGCTTTATCGAGCCTGGAGCTCAAGATGGCTGCAATATTTGGCCTTATGAAAGAGAAGATGAGTTTTACCCAAATTATATAATTGGTGAAAACCCGGATGGAAGCCCTGTTGAATTTACATGCGACCCAGATAGACTGGGAACCTATTTCGACGAGGAAAAAACGGCTCCTCACTATCTCACTCCAGTCTATTTCAAGCCATCTGTTTTAGATAAGTATCGAACTAATCCGCTCTTTACAGTTACAGATCGACGGATGACTTGTGGCTCCCAATGGAGCATTGAAATCGACAATGTTGCCCCAGATCGTGTAATGGTTTTCTTGGGCGATCTCGGGCGCGATCTACCCGAAAGTGAGCGCCAACATTTTCTGAGCTTTCAAACTTCACCGGTAGATCACCATATTTCAGAAGAAGTTTTCCTCAACGACTTCATGAATATGTTTACAGAGCCCTCGGGGCCAATTTCAAAGCTCTTGGAGGCGAGAAGGGCCCTTGATGAGGCATGGCGGGTCAAATTCGGTTCATTGTTGTATCGGCCTTTCCACAAAAAAGATTATGCTGTCCTGCAGCAAATTCGTATTCCGTCAGGAAACGGTGAGCCAGAGTTTGAATCTGTTGTAATGGCTCTGGCAAAAACGTTTATTGACTATATCGACGAAAGCAACTTTAAGGAGTATGACGAAAAAGGAAGCATCAATAAACTTGATGCTTTTCTACGCAGTAAGAATCTAACCATCGACCTCCAGCCGCTCCGTAATATACAGTCGATTCGCTCGAACGGAGCTGCCCATAGTAAAGGCAAAAATTACGATAAGCTTCAGAACAAAATTGTTACCGAAGATCATCGAACAGACGCCTTGAATCTGATTTCCAACTTAACTGATTTACTAAATGCAATAACTTGCGAGCTGAGACAATAATGAAAACAGAATACATCATACTCAATGATGACTACATTGAGTATGAGACTAATCGCGAGCACTTTCTATCCAACCGGGGAACCATCAGCGAAAACGAATTCTCTCAATTTCGTCAGCAATGTCAGGTATTAGCAAGTTATACATCAATCAGAAGCTTGCTATACACCGCTTCGAAAACGGCAATGAGCTATCTGAGTATCTTGATCCGATGAAACTATACGGGAGGCACTGCGAAGCAAAGCCAAGCACCAAGAAAGTAGTTCGTGAGGCCAATCGCTTAGCGTTGAACTTTGCTTCAGCATTGCGTACTTTAGTTGAAATATCAACAAACGGAATTGGAGGCGATCAAGACAAAAAAGGCAAGATCATGGAGTTTTCCAATTGGTCAGCGCAATAGAGCCGAGGAAGGCAGCTGATCGGGTCGGTCTAGATGCCGACGGAATGCTCGTAATATCGTGCCGACTCTTCACTTGATCAAGTTGTAAAAGTGATAGACAAGCGCGAATAATGTTTGAGCTACATCTATACTGTTTGCTTACGCACAATAATCTTTGAAAATAACCCGTGGCGTTAGTGAAGGGGGCAGTATGTCTTTATTAGACGCAGAAGACCTTGCAGAAAACAACGCAACTCGTGTACCAGTTGTGTTTTGTCTTGATACTAGCGGATCTATGCAAGGTAACAAAATAAAGAAGCTAAATGCCGCAGTGAAAGACTTTTACGAGGCACTCTTGGATGACCGCCGAGCGAAATACGCAGCCGATGTTTGCGTTATTACATTCGACAACGCCGTCGCAATCTATAGGGACTTTGAAAACGTGTCTCATAACAATATCCCGCAGGTCGACTTTACACCGCGAGGTGCAACAGAGCTAGGGAAAGGCGTAAAAAGATCCTTAGATTGCCTTGAAGACAGAGTCGAAACATACAAGAGCAACGGACTCCAGTGCCAACCGCCGATGCTGATTATCATGACAGACGGAGTGCCCAACGAAGCCGATCCCAACTCGACAGCTTCAGCTGCTTCTCGGACCATCGCGCTCGAACGCTCGGGGGATCTCGTAGTCATTCCGTTCTTTGTCGGCGACGCGAGAGACGACTCTGCCGTTTCGATTGTTGGCAGCTTCTCAAATGTCAACAGCGCATTGAGCGTAAAACCCAATGAACTATCGAAGCTATTCAAGTGGATTTCTTCGAAGGTCGTTGCATCAAGCCATGCAGCTCCTGGTTCAGGACCAGAAATTCGCATACAAGATTATCTCGATGGGATGATCGGCCAAAGCGGAATCGATGGCCTATTCAAATGAGCAATTGGAGGTTGGCATGTGCGGCAGTGGCTGGCGTGGCGCATGTGGACCAGGGAGTACCCTGTCAAGATAAGGCTATAGCACGATCGGATAAGTCAGCGGACATGATCGCCCTTGCAGATGGTGCTGGCTCGGCGAAGTTTTCTCATTTTGGGGCTGAAAAGATCCTAGATGGAATTTCGCGCTTGTTTCTCGACGATCCTGGTCTGTTCTTCTTCTCGCCCAAAAATGAGGTTAAAGAACTAGTCGCATCGACAATATCAAGCGAATTAGAGGAGCTCTCTGGCGAGCTCTCCTGCGATCTATATGACCTGTCATCGACGTTTCTTTTCTTTGCCACACTGCATAATCGCTATGTTTCATTTCATATAGGCGACGGCGTCATCGGAATAATGAACGGCTTAGAACCTGCCGTTCTCTCACACCCTTACAACGGAAGATATGCAAGTATCACGAGATTCACCACGGACCCTGACCTCATGGACGCCTTGCGAATGCGCAGAGGTGACGCTTCGAAGATAAGTGCGGCTATTTTGATGTCGGATGGCTCTTCAACCAGCCTGTACAAGGAGTCCGAGGGCGAGCTCATCAAGGCCGTTTTGAAGCTCTTTGTGGCTTGCAAAGACAACGACGAAGCCACGATGAATCGTCTCCTAGAGGAGACGATTCAGGATCAGCTTACTCGAAAAACCGGTGATGACTGTAGCATAGCCCTGATGGCTCGTGATAAGAGCAAGCTCAATAGGGCTTATCACAAAGCGTACTGACGATCTACTTGAACAATCGCTTCAAAAAACCGATTATGCCGCGCTCTTGCTTGCCGCCCATGTTCGCAGGAGAAGTCGATGATGAGGTCGGCGATCCGTGGATGATTTTTGGCTGAGCAGCCGGGGCGGTTTGGCTTCGCTTCGATCCGGATTTGCAGGATGGACAAATTGTATTCCTCGCATTGTTCTTGACTTCCCAAGCCTTCATGCCGCGCGTGATGTCAAAGGGCTCTTTACACTCTGCACATATTCGAGACTCCACAGGCTTGTCTTTGCATTCATCGCAGTATTCGTAAAACGCCGGTATCCTATTATGCTTGCAGTACGGACATGTTTTTGTGGACCCCCTCGGCCTCTTGAAGTCAGTCGGGAACACTTCCAGCCCTTCTGGATCTTCCGATTCGATTGTCCCATCGACAAGCATCTGCTCATATTTGCACAAGGCGTTCAACCAGAAAATGACGTCATAGCGTTTTCCCTCTACGCGATGATCGCCTTCTTTATGGAAGGTGTTCCAAAAATAGGTTTTATATGCCAGATGCGACCAAATCCGTCGAAAAATCTTGCTCGGTGCACCTTGACCTGTATATTCCTTTCCATGGGCATAAGGAAAGATTCCCGCTCGAATATCTTCTGCCGTATTGGCTGTGCCACCAATATGGGCATAGGGCTTTTGCCCGGGCAGCATAATGGAGAACAATAGCGTGGCAACGATGAAATACTCGTTCTGCTTTGTACGTCTTACCTGATCGAGTCTTTTCCCTATTAGCTCTGGTGGCGTGTATTCGGGTACTCCAACCTCGCCCAGCAAGTCTTCAATTTGATAGCTGTCGGTATCGATCAAAAACGTCTTTAGCGTCGGCTTTCCAATATCGGAAAAGAGGATATTCTCGTTGTTTATGTCGCACATCAGAATATCTTTACTGTGAAGATATTTGATTTGGCGAAGGATGCCGATAGCGAGCCTAACAAGATCGACTCTCTTCAGGCTGGGATACTCATTTTTGATGATCTGGGCATTTAGAAGATTGCTAATTGCTTCACCCTCCGCACGAGGCATCAAATACCCGATGAACTCGTCTCTCTCATTGAGCAGAATATGCGAGGGAAAGCAAATGCCCTCATACTCGCAGTCTTTTGCGAGCAACGCTGCGATCTTGTTGTATTTGTTTGAAGTCGCATTACCTGGCTGGAAAACTTTAGCAACGGTGTTTCTGAGATTGGTGGAAAAGACGAATCCCTCGCCACCGGAACCGACTTGGTTTCCAAGCTTAATTCCGGTCTCTTGCCCGGAAGCATCGATACCTACGCACTTGTTTTTATCAAACGGGCCAGTGAACTCAACAAAGGGAGGGACGCTCAAAGATCGAGGCTGCTGCCTGCTGGCTTGTCGAATATTGGCCGCATCAGGCCTTTTTTCGTCGACTCTCTTGCTTCTTGGAATAGATTTGGAATTTCTGCTTAAACCCAATTCCGATGCGATGGCTCGTTGTAAAAAGGGGCGCGCGAGCGTGGTTTCGTCAACTGGCGTGTCGCTGACCTTGTTTGCAATCTCCAAGCATTTCTCCAACGACAGTCCATTTGCATTCGCGTACTCGGACATTGTTTGCTTTGGCCGGAAGGCGACAAGCTGATCAGCGAAAACAGTCAGTGTTCCATCATCTGCTTTTCTCCGTTGGATTTTAAGAACTTCGACACGCTGGACTCTAAACGACTGGTGCTTTTCTCCGCTCTCATCTTTTATCTGACCTAAGAGGCAATCGAGACCCGCGGTCTCGTATATCCCCCCCATCAAATCGACGTCCTGAGTGATGACGTATATGTTGTACTTCATTTTGTAAGCATTTACGAAATTGATGAAGCTTTTATCTGCGTGGACATCCTTGTCGTCTACATGAGCGTTCATATGGTCATTGTAGACTACGACGGAACCTTGATTTTGGTATTTCTTAATGTCCGCCAAAGCATCGGAACAGGCTTGCCGCACTGCTTCGGAGTTTTTCTGATTATCCTGGGCTTTGAAGAGTTCACGGATAACGCCGATCGGTACGAGAATCTTGATGTTGTCAGTAGACAGATTTAACAGATTGCTCCAAAACGCATCCTTTGCCTCAGTCGAGTCTTCATATACAAGTCGAATAGACGACGCATCAAGAAGAATGATTCCGGGTTCGCGAAAATGAATTGGCACTTTCAATCAACCGCCTTAAACGACACAAGGAGAAACCAATCGATTCATCTAGTGACATTTTATCTAACACCATGCCAACGACCTAATTGGCGCTAGGCTCCTGACAAAAACTTACTACAACGTGTCAATCACTTTTATAGGTAGCTAGCGGAATGGCTGCCTTAGAAATATCCACCATCGCATACTAGTCTTCCATAAACAAATAGGGTGTACCGTGGGCGCGCAGTCCCAGGGCCTTTTGCACTCTAGTCTTTACGCATCGATAGCGGCAAGAAGGAATCGATCCCGAGCGGGTAAGGCGCGCCCGAAGGACCTCGACCCAGTTTAGGGGGGGGAGATAGCCGTGAGCATCGGAACATGGAAGCGCGAGCCTCGCAAGGCCCCTAAGTCGAAGGAGCCACAGTGGTCACAGGCGTGTCGGCACCATCGATAGCGGCACGCCTCGGACACGCGAGAGAGACGGTGACGCACTGCTACATCCACCTTCTGTCGAATGCCGAAAAGGCGATCGCGGGGAAGCTCGATGAGGCGATGGGCCATGTCCCGCAAGCGTATGGCGAAGCGCCCGTGCAAGAGGAGTCGCTCCACCATCGTCGCATTCAGGATGGAAGAGGATGCGGCAAGACGGCTCAACGCACTCGCGTCGCTCTCAGGTCTCGCCAAACAGGACTACATAGAGCGCAGGCTTCTCGACGAGAGTGTGACCGTCATCCCGAGCTCACGCATCGCGAAATCGCTCTCACAATGGATGCAGGCGATCTACCGCGAGCTCGTCCTTGCAAGGCAGGAAAAGCGGATGCTGGGAGAGGATCTCGTATGGATCGCCCGAGCCGTGGCGGAAGAGTACGGCGCGCTCTCGTCCGAGTCTGCCGTCAGAGGCGCCAACGAGGCGATGAGGGATATTCCGAGGCGCTAAGCCTGCACGCGATTTGTGTAGTTTCCTCCACAAGTTCGAGCACCCAGCGCAACCAGTTGATAGGGCTCGCTCGAGCCAACTGCTCCGGCTATTCCCACGAGCAAGCTCTTCGAAGATACGCGAACATATGGGCCATCAACGGTTGATACACAGGTTTCGGAGAGGGCGGGTTCGACATCAAAACGACATCACGCCCCTGAACTAGTAAAAGGTAGGTCATCAGAGCGAAGTGAAGGCACAAACCGAACGGGTTCCACGCCGTTAGGAGCCATCCAGAAGGCATGGGATAGTAATGAGGATGCGGAACCATCCCAGTTCAGGGCGCACGTCGGAGCGGCAGTGATGTCGGTGGCGACGACGTGATGACGCGATGATGCCGAACCCGTCCCAAAGAAAGCGGGAACAAGCGGATAGGGAAGACAGCAATCGAATAGTATCTCCAGTTCAGAACCCCAATCGAGGCAAGGGTCTAGATAGTCGCGACTACTCCCACTCAATCGTAGTTTTTGCCGTCAGACGCAAAATAGATGTTATATCATGTCATGTCGTCCGGCTCGTATCATGGCGTTCATCTGGTTAAACTTATCGACAGTATCGTTTTGTACTCACCCAAAATCCCCGTTTTACACACCTCGGAAAGGGAATAAATACGGCGTTACAATAAAGCACCTGTGAACAGGTGCTTTCTCTTATTTCGAAAATGCTGAGTACAAAAATGTCGGGATCCCGATCGTTTACTCCGCGAATTTATTACCAGGAATAACTCAGGAATAATTTCAGCATAGGGGCGTAAAGGCACGAACAGGCAGAACGTGAAACGCTGAGTACAAAGTGAGTTCCAAGTGAGTACAGGGTCTTTATGAGCCGGTTCGCAGAGCAAAATCGCTCCAAACCGCTTGGCAGCATGCATCGACTGCCCATTTGTCGCCCAGATCCAGCATGCGGCGAAGAAGGGGCCCGCCAACTTACTTCTGCTCAACCGATAAAGGCACGACCTCGTTGATGGGAACATGCTTGTAAAGCGTGCCATCATCGGCTCTCACATCGCAGCTGGGGCAAATACCGAAACAAACGCCGCCACCCCTAGGATCGACGACGAATACGGTACCGGAGATGAGGTTTCCGTCGAATTCGAATCGAACCCTGTCGCCCGCTTCTGGCAGGACCCTGGGTGACTCCATGGTAATTCTCCTATCTCAAGTACTCGTTTGCGAAGACGCGCGCTCTGGCTGGGGCTGCGGCGGTAATGTCACGAGGGGCTCGGTTCACCCGGTGAGCTAGCTCTTGGGAAACTCCAGTCTCTTCAGCGTCTTTAGGAACACTTTACTGAGCCTTCGCCTGCTCTCGAAGAAGATGAGCTCGGACTTGCTCATGCCTGCGCCATTTTCAGATTTCTCCCGCATAAGCTCCAGCGTGCAGACCATGTCCGCCGCCTGGCTAAGCCTGTATTCGTAGGGAGCTATCTTGCGGACATCCACATTCGTCAGATACGCGCAAAGCACGGTGTTGATGAGGTCCGTGACAAGCGCCTGCCCGTTGTCGTAGTACACGATGACCGACTCGAAGCCCTGGAAGAAAGCGAGGTTGTCCCTCAGGAAAGAGCCCAACTCGTTTGCGAGCCGCCCCCTCAGCGCGAACCGATCGGCGCATTCCCTCTTCCTGACGGAAAACGTCTTGTAGCTGATAGGGCAAAGTCTCACGAACGAGAACATCTTGAAGAAGACTTTGCGGCGCTTTTCGAGATCGACGTCCTTCCATTCGTCCTCTTTGCGGACTATGGGACCGGAGTGGACTGCTTCTTCAGAATGCACATCCAGAAGATCGAGCTCGTAGCAAAGCTTTTGTTCCTGCTGTTCGATGCTCGATGCTTGGTCATGGAGTATCATCGTGATCAGATAGAATTCGGAGTTCGACCCTACATCTCCAGATTCGTCGATGAATATCCCAAGGTCAGACAAGGTATTGCTCCTAGATATAGAAATGGCGGGGAATATCCCCGCCGCAGGGTGGACCAAGATCTATTCGACCAGTCCGTTGCTGAACATTATAAGGCCTGCGAGCATCTGCGACAATCAACAAATTCATTCAACACAAGGTCGTGAACCATCGTGCCTATGGGCCTACATACAACGGCCGCCTACCGCCTCTTTCCGAAGATCGCATCTATGATGCCGTTGACGATCGAAGACCCGAGCCATAGAGGAACAATCAGTATCGAGGCGATGAACAGGCCATAGAGTAGCGGGTGGAGGACGGTCTCTCCAACCAGTCCGGCGATCGCCAACCCAATGACAAGTATCGCTATTATCCAACCCATAAAATGACCTCCCTGCATCACTGCGACAAATTGTCACAGCGGCTCTGAGCAGGCAACACTTCTCGAAAACTAGAACAGGCAGCCATCGATGACCTCTTTGCCGCGAAGCTGCTCTATCCACTCCGAGGGAATGTTATCGAGGCCGTACATCGCCCCCGCCAGGGCTCCCGCGACGCAGGCGGTGGTGTCCGAGTCATCCCCGAGGTTAACAGCGGCAAGCACGCATTCCTCGTAGCTGTCGGTGTTGCAGGCGCACCAGAGCGCCGCGCCCAGTGTGTCGAGGACGTAGCCGGTAGACCGGATGTCCTCGCGGGATGCGTTCTGTATGCCCTTGAGGAATGCAAAGTGGTCATTGTCAGGAATGTTCCGCTCTATCGCCACCTCGGTCCATTCGTCCTCAAGAAGGTCCCTCAGAACGTGCACGAAGAGTACGCATGCCTCCACGGACACAGGATGCGCATGCGTGATGGATGAGACCGCCCGTATCTCGTCATCGGTGGCGTCCGTGAGGGCAAGAGGCGCGATGCGCATGAGCGACCCGTTGCCATTCGACCCCTCACCATCGCAGCCGAAGCCCTGCCGAAGCGCCGTGGCGGTGGCGTTCCCCACGTCGAAGGCGCGGCCGTCGGTTGTGTACGCGCCCTCGTAGAGCCATGCCCGGAAGCGCTCCCGCATATCCTCGACGTCGATGCCGCCGCGCTCCCTGATGCTGTCGCAGGTGGCGAGCAGAAGCGACGTGTCGTCCGAGAACGTGCCCGCGGGCATCCCGTGCGCACCTCCGCCGACCATGCCATCGCACTCGAAGGTGTCGCGGGCCATGAACTCGTAGGGAACCCCGAGTGCGTCGCCGATGACGGCCCCGTAGACGACGCCCTTCAGGCTCTTGGATGGACGATGCTCCGCGCTCGGCAGCTCGACGGTGCCCACGAAGAGCGGGAGCCCGTCGGGAGAGGCGACCGCTACGGCGAAGGGCCTGTCGAAGACGATCTCGCGAGGCTCGGGCGCATCCTCGGGAAGCGCCCCGGCGCACACGCACATGATTACGTACGACGCGCCCTCCAGCCCCTCCTCGTCGATCTTGAGCCTGGTGTTCTGGATGACGTCATCGACCATGAGGTCGTCGGGGCTGATGGGGCTGAAGTCGGCCCCGGGCTCGAACAGACGGGTCACGCCCGTCTCCATGAGAAAACGCTTGAGATTCACGCCGTCGGATGTCAGCTCGAAGCGGGGTAGGTACAGCTTGCACTCACGATAGGGCTCGGTGCTCTTTTCGGCGATATTCGAGGAGATGTTCCTCCAGGCGGATCCGCTCGCAACGTAGTCTCTCAGGGAGCAGCCCGTCGGTGGCTGCGTCATGTACATTCTGCAACCCGATGTAAGATCCTTCGATAAAGTGACCGCCCCCTCGGAGTCGAGGACGTCGTAGTTGTCCCATCCCAGCATGAAGTCTGCCATCACGGCATCCCCAAAATCCGGTTGGAACATACGTGGCGCGTCTTCTTCGAATCCGTCGCTCCAAGAATCCCTCAGGTGCATCGCCCCCATGAGGGCAGCGAGCGTATCCGGGCTCATTTCGGGAGCCTCGGAGTAAAGTCCGCCCGTGCAGTCGGAGAGCCATTCGCTCATTCGGGTTTTGGCGTCCTCGCTGCCCATCGCGACGCGCTCGACATCGTATGCGATGGGAAATCCCTTCCCTGGCAGCCCTGGGTCGTTGGCGCTCACGCTCTCGTCCAGCCATACCGATGCCCCAGTCGAATACTGGAAGTTCCTGCATCCGCGTATCGGCTCCTCGATCTCCGAAATGGAGGAGAGCTCGGATCGCATCGACCCCTCGCCGCCGAGGGCATCGACGATCTGCGCCCGCGTGTCTCCGTCAGTGACCGCTGCGGCCAGCGACAACGTTTGGAAGAGACAGGAAGGCGAAATAACCGTGTTGCCTGGCATGTCGGCTATCATCTCGAAGAGTCTTCCGGCAAGCCTGTCCAGGCCGCCGCTGGTTTCGATCATTTCGACTTCAGCGTTATACATGGTTGTCCTCCTATTCATCCCACCAGTCAGGGCCATCGGCGGTGACGACTGCAAGAGGCCTCCACCTTATTCGGTCGCATACGACCAAAAACCCAGAATTGACATTCTCGGGATGGGCGCGCTCCTCGTCCGTGAACGGAACGCCGTCATCATCGAAGAAGGCCCATCCCCGGTTCGTTACCTCGATACGCCCGTGCCAGATCGGATCCGGATCCTTGAAGTTCGCGAACCTGAAGACGAGCAGGCCGTTGAACTCAAGCTGGACTTCCGGCCATTCTCCACCTCTGCTCTTGCAGTGTTAGCGCTACCGCAAAATCAGCCGAACGCGCCACTCTATCCCGCCGGCGGCGCCCCCGGTTCCCGGCCGGGGGCGCTACCGCACTTTGGCCGCCCGCGCTACCTCGGGCCGCCGCCCAGGGCGCGCTCGACCGCGGGGTAGTCGAAGTCCGCGGCCCAGATCTCAACCTCCAGCGCCGGGGAGCCCTCGGCGTCCCCGGGCGCGACCGCCCAGCTCGTGACCTCCCATCCGCCGAGCTGCGGGAACCTGACCGTCACCGCGACGTCCTCTGCGCCGAACGCGGCCAGCCACCCCGCGGCGTCCGCGGCCCTCACGACTGCCCCCTCTCGGGCAGCCCGTCGCCGTCGGCCGCCTCGGCCAGCAGGTCCTTCATGCGGTAGGACCGCCCCGTTATCTTGAGCATCGTGCAGTGGTGGCACACCCGGTCGGCGATGGCCGCGGCGGTCACCGCGTCCCCGAACACGTCGGCCCAAAGGCCCACGGCCACGTTGGTGGTGATGACCGTGGAGCGGTGCTCGTAGCGGGCCGAGACGAGCTGGAACAGCAGGTCGGCCCCCTCCTCGTCCACGTCCAGGTACCCCAGCTCGTCGATGATGAGCAGCGAGGCGTGGGCGTAGTACTTGAGCCTCTTCGCCAGGATGCCGCGCGAGGAGGCGTCCTTCAGGTCGCGCACCAGCGCCGCGCAGTCGGTGAAGCGCACCTCCTTGCGGGCGCGCACCGCCTCCACCCCCAGCGCCACCGCGATGTGGGTCTTGCCCACGCCCGGGCTGCCGACCAGAACCACGTTCTCGGCCGCGTCCAGGAACCTGAGCGTGGCCAGGTCGTCCACGACGGCCCTGGGTATGGAGGGCTGGAAGGAGAAGTCGAAGTCGGCCAGCGTCTTGACGAACGGGAAGCCGGCGGCGCGCACCTTGCGGTCGGTCCCGCGGCGGCGCTTGGCCTCGGCCTCCTCGGAGGTCATGGCCAGCATCGCCGAGGCGAAGTCGGCCTCGCCGGCGGCCACCGCCGACATCCAGTGGGGAAGCCCCGCCGCCATGGCGTCCAGCCCCAGCTCCGAGAGGTTCTCGCGTATGCGGGCGTAGGCGCCGCCCTCGTCCCGGGCGCTCACAGCGACCCCTCCCCGAGCCTGCCGAGCAGCTCCAGGTTGGCGCGGGCCGCCGCCTCGATGTCGGCGTCGGCGTAGCGCGCCTTCGCGGCCAGGGCCTCGGCGTAGTGCGCCGGGTCGTAGACGACGGGCCCTCCCGGGGCCGACAGGTCGTGGACCGCGACGGTCTCGCCGGCCATCTCCACCCTCACCTGGCCCGACGGCATCGCGAGCACCTTGACCCTCCTCCCTATGCAGCGCCTGGGCACCGAGAACTCGCGGCCCCGGCAGCGCACGAGCATCGTGGGGGGCACGGCCTGGACGGAGACGTCGGCCACCATCGACTCCAGAAGCCCCATGTTGCCGACCTTGCGCAGCTCCTCCTTCTCCCGCATGAACAGCACCGCCGGCGGCACCCCGGTCGCCGGGCTGGGCTCGGTGTTCGAGCGCGCCTCGATGCGGGCGATGGCGGCCACGAGCCCCTCCTCGCCGCGGAAGTCGCCCTCGTAGACGGCCA